>Ga0207865_102209_pt1 | contig 11915 bp, 10 predicted proteins | sample HigsolmetaAR204D_FD_184836 | JGI IMG/M metagenome (GOLD analysis project Ga0207865, IMG submission 184836) | Ionic liquid and high solid enriched microbial communities from the Joint BioEnergy Institute, USA - AR20-4-D (SPAdes) (version 2) ...
CGCCGCAGCGCGGGGTCGGCGAGCCCGCACCGGGCCGCGATCCGCCACGGGTCGCCCGGCCCGCCGTACGGCCCGGCCGCGGCGAGCCCGGCGTCCGCCACCGCGGCCATCGCCGCGGCCCCGGCCCGGTCGTCGGCGACGAGCGCGTACGTCACGGCCACGGCGACCGGCCAGTCCTCCGGCCCCTGCGCGTCGAGGTAGCGGATCTCCAGCCAGCCGCGCGGCCGTACCGGCGGGAACAGGGTGGTCGCGTGGTAGGCGAGATCCGCGGCGGTGGGCGGCGGCCCGGGGGCGGCGAGCCGGTCGCGGAAGGTGGTGCCGTCGCGCACCGGGCTCAGCCGCCCGTCCGCGTCCCGGGCCACCATGAGGCGGGCGTCGAGCAGGTAGCGGGCCCAGTCGCGGGCCGGTGCACCGGTGCCGTCCGCCGTCCCGGGCACGGGGGCGGTGCGGGTGCGGTCGAGGCGCTCCCACACCCGCTGCCGGGCGGACATCCAGCCGCACGGCCGGCCGAGCCGCAGCGGCGAGTTCGCGAACGCCGCGGCGAGCACCGGGCCGAGCGCGTGCGCCCGCGCCCACCGGGCCTCGGGGCGCGCACCGAGATCGACGTTGACCTGGACCGACGCGGTCGAGCACATCATCAGCCGCCCGGCGGCCGAGCCGGGGGAGCAGGCGGCGAAGTACGCGGCCATCGCCTCGTAGCGGGGCAGCCGCAGCTGCCGCAGCGGCGGCCGCACCGGGTCGATCCCCACCCCGGCGAGCACGAGGCCCCGCCGCTCGAGCGCCTCGGCGGCCGCGGCCACGTCCGCGCCGAGCCCGGCGATCGCGTCCGGCAGCGCGGCGGGCGGGGACGACAGCTCGAGCTGGCCGCCGGGCTCGAAGCTCACCCGGCTGCCGCCCGGCAGCCGGTCGGCGAGCGCCGCGCGGACGTGCGCGATCGGCACATGGCGGCGCGGATCGGCGCGGTCGAACACGAGGAACTCCAGCTCGACGCCGACCCGGTCGCCGCCCGCGGGCGACAGGCAGGCCCGGGCGAACTCCGCCACGTCGGCGGCGTCGCGGACCACCCCGGCATCGGTCACCGGCTGCGTCATCGGCGTCATCGGCGCCCCTTTCCGCCCGCATCGGTCTCGCGGACCGGTCTCGCGGATACAGACCGGTGACACGCCGTGCCGTTACTGTGGGGCGCGGAGATCTCCCGAACCCGGACCGATCGGTGGGGAAGACGGGAGGAGGCGGGGGACGAGCCCGGCCGGGCCGGCGCAGCCGATCCGCGTCATCCCGCCGGCCGCCCTCTCGCCGCCATGCCCGGCCGTCCGTCACGCCGAGGGCCGGACCGCCTCGAAGTAGCCCGCCAGCCGCCTGCGCACCGCCATGCGGGCCCGGTGCAGCAGCACCCGCTGGTTGGCGGGGGAGATCTCCAGGATCTCGCACACCTCCTCCGCGGTGCAGCCCTCGACGTCGCGGAGCACGAGCACGCTGCGCTGCCGCAGCGGCAGGCCGGCGAGCGCCAGCCAGATCTGCTCGCGCGCCTCGGAGGCGAGCACCTCGCCCTCCGGCGCGTCCGCGACCGGCCCGCCGTCCCGGCCGGGCGCCTCCCGCCGCGCCACGGGCGGCTCCCCGGCCGCCTGCTCGGGCACGAACACGCTGCTCCACGGCACGGTACGGCTCTCGCGGGCGCCGCGCTTCCGCGCCGTGTTGACGAGGATGCGGAAGATCCAGGTCTTCAGCGAGGAGCGGCCCTCGAAGTCGCCGATCGCGCCGAGCACGGCGAGCCAGGTGTCCTGGACCACCTCCTCGGCGATCTCCGGCGTGGACACATACGCCCGCGCCACCCGCAGCATGCCCTGCGACCAGGTGTCGAGCAGCGTCGCGAACGTCGCCTCGTCACCCGCGCGCAGGGCCGCGATGACGTCGTCGTCCGGAGGCAGCTTCACGGTCGCCTCCTCCCGGTCGGCATTCGTGGCAATCATTGCATTGCCCGCCTAATCCGACATGTCCTCATTTGTGTACTTTTGCCGAGTTTTCGGCCGGGGTGGCGGAAACGGAATGCGCCCGGGTTCGCGCCGGCCGCCGCACCGGCGTTTAGGCCGGTGCCTGAGGGAACGGGTAATCACCTCACCCGCGGTGCGGGCCGGGCCGTACCGCCCGCCCGCCGGGGTGGCAGGACGAACGGCGAGCCCGTGGAAGGGGATGAACGGCGATGACGACGACACGACCGGCCGCGGATGGCCGGGTGGAGACGACGCCGCGGGCATCCGAGCAGGGCGTCGGCGACCTGGTCCGGCAGGCGACGGAGCAGATGTCCGGCCTGATCCGCGCGGAGCTCCGGCTCGCCGCGGTCGAGATGAAGGAGAAGGGGAAACAGGCCGGGGTCGGCGCGGGCCTGTTCGGCGGCGCGGGGGTGGTGGCGCTGCTCGGTGCGGCGGCCATCGTCACCGCGGTGATCGCCGCGCTCGCGCTCGCCGTCCCCGTGTGGCTCGCGGCGCTCATCGTGGGCGTCGCCCTGCTGGTGGTGGCCGCCGTGCTCGCCCTCGCCGGCCGCAGGCGGGTCGGCCAGGCCGGGCCGCCCGTGCCCCGGCAGGCGCTCGACAGCGCGCTGCAGGACATCCGGGAGATCAAGGAAAGGGCACACCGATGACGACGCGCGGAACCAACCGCGGCACGGGGACCGGCGCCGCCGCCACCGAGGACCGGACGGCGTCCGTCCCGGACACGCCGGTCACCGGCACCGCCGAGGAGATCGAACACAGGTACGACGACTCGCCGGAGAGCCTGCGTGAGGAGATCGAGCGCACCCGCCACGAGCTCGGGGAGACCGTGGCCGCGCTCGCCGCCAAGACCGACGTCAGGGCGCAGGCGAAGGGCGTCGCGCAGAGCGTGATGAGCACCGCCGCCACCCGGGCGCAGCACCTGCTGCACCCGGCGGAGGGCCGGGCGGGGCGCATCGGCAAGGCGAGGATCCGCCGCGTCACGAGCCGGGGCGCGCAGATCGCCGAGCACGAACGCGCCGCACGCCGCGGCGGCATGATCGTCGCCGTGGGCGCCGGGCTCGCGCTGCTGGGGCTGCTGCTGTACGGCCGGCAGACCGGGGCGACCGGCACGATGGCGCGGCGCGGCGTGGGGCTCGCCGAGGGCCTCGCCCGCGGCACGCGCGGCCGCTTCGGCACCACCACCCGGTACCTGATCGGCGGCACCCGGCACATCGCCCCCGGCCTGGAGGTGCACACCGGCCGCGGCGTGCTCCCGGGCATGGGCAGGCGGCGGGGCATGCCGAGGGGGACGCGGCGTATCGCGCCCGGGCTGCACGTGCGGTCGGGGCGTGGCCTGTTCTCGCCGGGTATGGGCCGCCGGCTGCGCAGGTCGGGCATGTTGGGCGGCACCCGTCGTATCGCCCCCGGGCTGGACGTCCGGACCGGTCGCGGCATGCTCCCGTCGGGCGTGCTCCCGGGCATGGGCAGGCAACGAGGCGTGCTGAGCGGCGCCCACCGCATCGCCCCGGGGCTCCATATACGGTCGGGGCATGGGATCTTCACCCCGCGTCGCGCCCGCCGCATCACCCCCGGCCGTCTCGTCCAGGGCGGCGTCCGCGCCGTGGGCGGCCGCCGTCGAGGGGGGTGGCTGTGACCATGCTGTACCGGATGCTGTCGCTCGTGGTGAGTCTGCTCGGCGGCATGGTGGCGGTGAAGCTGTTCAACCGCCTCTGGACCAAGAGCCGCGGCGAGGAGCACGCGCCGGACGCCCGCGACCTCGACCGGGGCTGGCGCGAGGTACTGCTCGCCGCCGGGGCCCAGGGCGCGGTGTACGGCCTCGTCAAGGCGGTCACCCGCCGGCTCGCCGCGCAGGGCGCGCGCAAGGACCTCGTCAGGCACAGCCACACGGCGGGCCGTACCGGCGCGACCCGCACCGAGGTCGCGGTGCGGAGGACGCGTGAGAGGGTTCCGGCAGGCCGCAGGGGCCGGTGAGGCCGGGGTGACGACCGGCGGGGACGCGCAACCCCCGCGCCCGGCCTCGCGGGTCGGCCGGTGGCGGGCGGCCGCCCGGCGCACCATGCGGGAGTTCAAGGAGGACAACCTGCCGGACTGGGCGGCGGCGCTCACCTACTACTCGGTGCTGTCGCTGTTCCCCGGGATCCTCGTGGTGGTGTCCCTCGTCGGGCTCGGCGGCGAGTCGCTGTCCCAGTCGGTGATCAACGAGGTCGGCGCGCTCGTGCCCGGCGAGGTACGGCAGGTGCTCGTCGGCGCGCTCACCGAGCTGCAGGGCGCCCGGCTCGGGGCGGGCCTCGTCGCCCTCGGCGGCTTCGCCGCCGCGGTCTGGTCGGCGTCGCGCTACGTGGCGGCGTTCATACGCGCGTCGAACGTCATCTGGGACGTGCCCGAGGGGCGGCCGATCTGGAAGATCATGCCGCTGCGGCTCGGGATCACCCTGGTGACGCTCGTGCTGCTCGCCCTGCTCGCGGTCGTCGTGGTGATCTCCGGTCCGGTGGCCCGGTTCGCCGGGGAGCTGCTCGGGCTCGGCCCGCAGGCCGTGGCGGTCTGGGACCTCGCCAAGTGGCCGGTGATCCTGCTGGCGGTCAGCCTGCTGCTCGCGCTGCTGTACTGGGCGGCGCCGAACGCGCGGCGGCGCTTCAGGTGGATCAATCCCGGCGGGCTGCTCGCCCTGCTGCTGTGGCTCGCCGCCTCGGCGCTGTTCGCGCTCTACGTGGCGAACTTCGGCTCGTACAACAAGATCTACGGCAGCCTCGCCGCCGTGATCATCTTCCTCGTCTGGCTGTGGATCGGCAACATGGCGATCCTGCTCGGCGCCGAGTTCAACGCCGAGCTGGAGCGGGCGCGGCGGATCGCGCGGGGCCATCCGCCGGACGCCGAGCCGTACGTGGAACTCCGCGACACCCGCGAGATCCCCGGGGCGGGAAGCACGGACGCCGCGGCGGGGAGCACAGCGGCCGAACGCGGTCGCTGACCCCTGCCGCGGCGTCCGTGCCGGCGGCCCCGGCGGGCGGCGGGCGCGCCGCCGCCCGTGCGGTCCTACTTGGACTTGGCCCCGTCGACCAGGATCTGCTCGAGCTTGACGTTGCCCTGCATCAGGTCGAACTCGCGCATGTTGTCGAGGATGCGCTGGATTCGGGTCGGGTTCACCGGGCTCGAGTAGATGCTCAGGCTCACGGCACGGGCGAGGTCGGGCTTGATCGTCGTGTACTGCGGGATCGTCTCGGCGACGATCGCCCGGTCGTTGGCGAGGTCATGCCCCTTGGCGAGCGCGCGCTGGAAGGCCGCGAGGGTCTTGGGGTACTTCTTCGTCCACTCGGTCGTCGCGGCGTACCCGGCGATCGGGAACTCGCGGGTCGCCCCCTGCGAGGTGTCGTAGATGATCTGCGCCCCGGTCGCCTGCGCGATGATCGTGGTGAACGGCTCGATCGCCTGGATCGCGTGGACCTTGCCGGTCATGAGCGCGTTCTGGAACTCCGGCGGCGGGATCTGGACGAAGTTCTTCTCCTCGCTCAGGGTCACGCCGTGCACCTTGGCCGCGGCACGCACGACCATGGAGGCGGCGCTGTACTTGGTGTTGACCCCGATCTTCTTCCCCTTCAGGTCCGCCGGGGTGCGGATCGGGCTGTTCGGCGGCACCATGATCGTGTGGGTGCCCGGCGCGCTTCGGGAGCCCTCCGCCACGATCTTCAGGTCGTACTCGCCGCTGCCGACCGCGTTGATGAAGGGGATGTACGCGCCGAGGCTGATGTCGAGCTGGCCGTTCTTCAGCTGCGGCATCGCCTCCGCGGCACCGGAGACCGTCTTGAGCTTGACGTCGAGGCCCTCGGCCTTGAACAGGCCGCGACGTACCGCGATCTCCAGCGGCGCGGCGTCCACGACCGCCATCGTGCCGACGGTGAGCTGCGTCTTCTCGAGATCGGCGGCGGGCGCCTCGTCCGAGTCGCCGCTACACCCTGCGGCCGCCACCAGGGTGCAGACCAGGACGCCGATGACGTAGCGAGTAAGTCTCACGAGGCCTCCAGAGCCACGCGTTGTGCCATCCAACAGGACCTATACCGGGGAAACGGGTGGATCGTAGCGTATGAATTGGGGTATATGACCCTCTTTCAGGGCTTTCGCCGCAGGGTTCACTGTAGTGGGATTCAGCACCTCTCAATCTGAAAAGCGACGGGTGCGGCCCGTACGGCGCGATCCGGCGCCGATCAGGAGGGCTGATCCGCGGCACCACCCTACGCCCCTTATGTCACAGTCACGGCAACATGCCCCGAAGGTCGATACGCGGAGGCCGCGTCCGGTCCACGCGGACGCCACGTGCAGAATTGGACCCGTGACTTGCCGCTACCCCTGTGCACCGCGCGGCGCCGGACGCCGGGACGCCGCCGCGGCGCATCCCGCGGCCCCCGCCGGCACGGGGGAGGGATCGCGCTGACCCCCGAGGAACTGGCACGGGCGCTGCGCGCGGCCGGCGTCCGCGAGGTCGACGTCTCGGCCCGCCGCCGGGCCGAGTACTCCTCCGACGCGTCCCTGTACCGGGTGCCGCCCGCCGCCGTCGCCTTCCCCCGCGACGCGGAGGAGGTCGCGGCCGCGCTCCGGGTGTGCCGGGAGGCCGGGGTGCCGCTCACCGCCCGCGGCGCGGGCACCTCGATCGCGGGCAACGCGGTCGGGCCCGGGCTCGTGCTCGACTTCTCCCGGCACATGAACGCGGTGCGGTCGGTGGACCCGGAGACCCGGACCGCGGTGGTGGAGCCCGGCGCGGTGCTCGGCACGCTGCAGCGCGCGGCCGCGCCGTACGGCCTGCGGTTCGGGCCGGACCCGTCCACCCACGCCCGGTGCACGATCGGCGGGATGATCGGCAACAACGCGTGCGGGTCCCGCGCGCTCGCCTACGGCCGCACCTCGGACAACGTGGTCGAGCTCGACGTGCTCGCCGGGAACGGCGAGCACCTGGTGCTGTGCGAGGCCGGGGACGACGGGGCCGCGGCGGAGGGCACGCTCGCCGAGGTGCGGCGGGTGATGGCACGCGGCCTCGCGGTGGCCCGCACCGAGTTCGGCCGGTTCCCCCGGCAGATCTCGGGGTACGCGCTCGAGCACCTGCTGCCGGAGCGGTTCGCCCCGGCGCGGGCGTTCGTGGGGAGCGAGGGCACCTGGGGCGTGCTGCTCGAGGCGCGGGTGCGGCTGGTCGAGGCGCCCGCGCACCGGGTGCTGCTCGTGCTCGGCTACCCGGACATGCCGTCGGCCGCGGACGCGGTGCCCGCGCTGCTCGCGTACCGGCCGATCGCGATCGAGGGCATCGACGCGCGCCTGGTCGGCGTGGTGCGCACCCGGCGGGGCGGCTCCGCGGTGCCGCCGCTGCCGCGCGGCGAGGGCTGGCTGCTCGTCGAGTTCGGCGGCGCCACCCCGCAGGAGGCGAAGGCGGCGGCCGAGGCGGTGCGCGGCGTGGGCGCCCTGGAGTCGCTCGTGCTCGACGACCCCGGGCAGGCCGCCGCGATCTGGCGGATCCGGGAGGACGGGGCCGGGCTCGCCGCCCGCAGCTTCGAGGGCAGGCCCGCGCACGCCGGCTGGGAGGACGCGGCCGTGCCGCCCGAGCGGCTCGGCGGCTACCTGCGCGAGTTCGACGAGCTGCTCGACCAGCACGGCCTGTCCGGCGTGCCGTACGGGCACTTCGGCGACGGCTGCCTGCACGTACGCATCGACTTCCCGTTCCACCGCCCGGACGGGCCGCAGGCGTTCCGCGCGTTCCTGCTGGACGCGGCCCGGCTGGTGGCCGCGCACGGCGGCTCGATGTCGGGGGAGCACGGGGACGGGCGGGCCCGCGGCGAGCTGCTGCCGCTGATGTACTCGGCCGAGGCGATCGACCTGTTCGCCGCGGTGAAGGCCGCGTTCGACCCCGGCGACGTGCTCAACCCCGGCGTGATCGTACGGCCCGCCCCGCTCGACCGCGACCTGCGGCTCAGCCCGCCGCCCGTGGTGCGCCACCCCGTCGCGTTCCGGTACCGGCACGACGGCGGCGACCTCGCCGCGGCCGTGCACCGCTGCACCGGCGTCGGCAAGTGCCGGATCCCCGCCCCGGGGGCCGGGCAGGTGATGTGCCCCTCGTACGTGGCGACCCGGGACGAGAAGGACACCACCCGGGGCCGGGCCCGCGTGCTGCAGGAGGCGATCAACGGGGCGCTGCCCGGCGGGCTGCGCGCCCCGGAGGTGCGCGAGGTGCTCGACCTGTGCCTGGCGTGCAAGGGCTGCGCCGCGGACTGCCCGACCGGGGTGGACATGGCCACCTACAAGGCCGAGGTGCTCCACCAGAGCTACCGGGGCCGGCTCCGCCCGCTCGGCCACTACAGCATGGGGTGGCTGCCCCGCTGGTCCCGGCTCGCCGCGCTCGCGCCGCGCGCGGTCAACCGGCTGCTCGGGATCGGGCCGGTGGCGGCGGCCGTGCGGCGGCTCGGCGGCATCGACCCGCACCGCCCGCTGCCCCGCTTCGCCGAGCGGCCGTTCCGCCGCTCGCTGCGCCGGGCGCGCGGCCGCCGGGGCGGGGCCGTGGCCGGGGACGGGCCGCCGGTGCTGCTGTGGGTGGACTCGTTCACCGACCACTTCGCGCCGGACGTGGCGCACGCCGCGATCCGGGTGCTCGCCGGCGCGGGCTTCGCGGTACGGGTGCTCGACCGGCCGGTCTGCTGCGGGCTGACCTGGATCTCCACCGGCCAGCTCGACGCCGCCCGCCGTATCCTCGGCCGGGCCGTCGCCGCGCTCGCGCCGTACGCGCGCGACCAGGTGCCGATCGTCGCGCTCGAGCCGTCGTGCGCGGCCGTGCTCCGCTCCGACGCCGCCGAGCTGCTCGACACGCCGATCCCCCCGGTGGCGACGCTCGCCGAGTTCCTGTCCGGGCTGCCCGGCTGGACGCCGCCCGACCTGAGCGGGCTCACCGTCGTGGCCCAGCCGCACTGCCACCACCACGCGGTGCTCGGCTGGGAGGCCGACCGGGCGCTGCTCGCCCGCGCGGGCGCGACGGTGCGCGCGGTGGGCGGCTGCTGCGGCCTGGCGGGCAACTTCGGGATGGAGCGCGGCCACTACGAGGTCTCGGTCGCGATCGCCGAGACGCAGCTGCTGCCCGCGATCCGCGAGGCGGGGGAGGACGCCGTCGTGCTCGCCGACGGGTTCTCCTGCCGCACCCAGATCTCCCAGCTCGCCGGGGTGCGCGCGCTGCACCTCGCCGAGCTGCTCGCGGGCGGGCGGACCGCGGCGGCGCCGGCGCGGCCCGGCCGGTGAGCCGGGCGGGCCGTACCGCGCGGGCGCCGGTCAGATCTCCAGCCGCTCCTCGATCTGCTTGAGGCGGTGGCGGGCGAGGGCGAGGTTGGCGCGGTTGCGGTCGAGGGCGACGTAGAGGAACAGGCCCTGGCCGCTGCGGCCGGACACCGGGCGGATCACGTGATACTGGGTGCCGAGCGTGATCAGGATGTCCTCGATGTGGTCGGTGAGCCGCAGCGAGTCCATGGTGCGCAGCTTCGCCTTGACCACCTCGGTGTTGCCGGCGGCGGCGACCTGCAGGTCGAGGTCCTTGTCGCCGCCGAGGAAGCCGAGCGCCATGCCGCTGTTGTAGTCCACGACGGCGGCGCCGATCGCGCCGTCGATCGCCATCATCTCCTTGAGCGAGGCGTCCAGGCCGGCCATGGGATCTCTCCAGTTCTCGACGTTGTCGGTGGCCCCGGCCGGCTGGCCGGGGTGAAACGGCACCCGTCCGCGCGAGGGGACGGGCGGAGCGAATCGGCGCGGGTCACCGGGCGCGCCGGCGCCCGCCGCCGGGCCGCGGCGCCGTTTCGCCGGGCCGGGACCACGTCGCCGAAATCCCGTCGCCCGGCGAAACGGCGTGCGACGGCAGCGCGATCCGCTCCTCGTGGGAAGACCCGCCCCACGGTAGTGGGGTTCCGGTGAACACCTCGTTCCGGAGATAGAGGAATGGACACCTAGATATCCGGATTTTCTGCCGTCAGCGCATAAATACTCACTTTGGCGAAATCAGGAAATTAATTCATGTTGCCCTGAATGTAGGTGAATGGGGAATTTAGGAGAGCTGCACCCTGTTTCGCGTTTTGTGTCGCTTTCGCCTGTGGGAGAATGGCGCGATGGACCACTGCGAGACCCGGGTGGTGGCCGGGGTCGACGTCATCCCGATCTGCGACGCGGTCGGGGCGATGGGCGAACCGCTCCGCCGCCCCGTCGAGGAGACCTTCCGCAACGCGCGCCCGGACGACTGGACGGGACTGTCCACCACCGAGTGGATCCTCCACTTCCACGTGCACCTGCTGCGCGCGCACGGCCGCCTCGTGCTCGTGGACGCCGGCGTCGGGGGCCACCGCTCGCCCGCGGCCCGGTGGGCGCCGGTGCCCGGCGCCCTGCCCGCCCGGCTCGCCGAGATCGGCGTCGCGCCGGGGGACATCGACGTGGTCGTGCTCACCCACCTGCACAGCGACCACTACGGCGGCGCGCTCGGCGAGCACGGCCCCGCCTTCCCCAACGCCCGCCTCCTGGTGCAACGCGCCGAGGCCGACGCCGCCGACGACCAGGCCCGCGACGCCCTGCTCCGCCCCCTCGCCGCCCACCTGCAGATCGTCGACGGCTCGGCGGAGGTGATCCCCGGCGTACGGGTGCACCTCGCCCCCGGGCACACCCCCGGCCACCAGATCGTGGAGGTCGGCGACCTCACCATCACCGCCGACCTGCTCCACCACCCGGTGCAGCTCGCCAACCCGACGGTGACCTACCTCTACGACGACGATCCCGAGCAGGCCGTACGCACCCGGATCGAGGTGCTCGAGCGCGTGCGCTCCCGCGGCGGCGTGATCGCCCCCGCGCACTTCGCCGAGCCGTTCATCGACCTGGCCGGGTGGGCGCCCCGGGGCGAGGCCGTCGCCTGATCCGCCGGCCGTACCGGGGGTCGGCGCCGGGCTCAGTGCCGGACGACCGCCACCGGGCAGCGCGAGTGCCGCAGCACCGCGTGCGCCGTGGAGCCCAGGATGTTGCCGATGATCCGGCCCGCGCGCATGCCGACCACCACCAGGTCCGCGTCGGTGGAGGCGTCGAGCAGCGCCCCGGCGGCGCCGTGCCGCAGGCACCGCTCCTCGACCGTCACGTCGCAGAACCGCTCGGCGCGGCCCGCGATCGCCTCGGCGAGCAGCCGCGCCTCCTCCTGGCCGACCTTCTCGACGTCGTACAGCAGCGGCAGCATGTCGCCGGGCGCCCGCGACACCGGATGGGACCAGGCGTGTACGGCGAGCAGCGGGCAGCGGCGGGCGGACGCCTCGGCGAACGCGAAGTCGAGCACCCGATCCTGGCCGGGCTCGCCGCTCACCCCCACCACGACCCGGCCGTGCGGCGGGTTCGGGTACGCCCCGACCACCACGACCGGGCAGGGCGCGTGCGTGACCAGGTACCGGCTCACCGAGCCGAGCACCAGCCGGGCGAGCGGCCCCAGGCGGCGGCCGCCCACGACGAGGAGCCGCGCCTCCGCGGCGTGCTCGCACAGCGCGTCCTCGGCCGGGCCCGGCGCCACCTCGGTGGTCACCTCGAGGCGGGGCAGTCCGGCCCGGGCGCGCAGGGCGGCCTCACGCAGCAGGGCCTCCGCCGCGCCGTCCGCGTCCGGCCGGACGAGGCCGATGGAGAACCGGGCGACCGCGTGCACCACGCGCAGCGGCGCCCGGTGCACGACCGCCTCCTGTCCCGCCCACGCGGCGGCGACCAGGGCGTGCGGGGTGTCGTCGACCCCGACCACGACCGGTTGCGCCGGGGCGCGCGAGGTCACCATGCCGGCCTCCGCGCCACCCGCGGCACGCACTCGGGCGTGCCTTCCGCTTCCCGCTCCATGGTCATCGTCATCGACCCCCTTCCGGCCGCCGGGCGCCCGGCGGGGCCGCGGGCCCGCCCCGGGCCTGTTCC
>Ga0207865_102210_pt1 | contig 11910 bp, 11 predicted proteins | sample HigsolmetaAR204D_FD_184836 | JGI IMG/M metagenome (GOLD analysis project Ga0207865, IMG submission 184836) | Ionic liquid and high solid enriched microbial communities from the Joint BioEnergy Institute, USA - AR20-4-D (SPAdes) (version 2) ...
TTCCTCCCTAAAATTCCTTAATAATTAGTGCTGTTCGATTCACAACACTATCGAATCCACTTCTTCAACGGCTCTAACAGTTTTTTCACGATATCATACTCATTCAGTTCTCCTTCCGTTGCTTGGTTCAGTTTTTTAAAAGTAAATGTTATGTAAAAATCTACCCAGAACCATTCAATTTGCGGAAAGCTGTTAATCCAATCTGGAATGAGTTTAATGTCCTATGCTTTTTGTTTATCTTGATTTATAAACCGACCTTCTTGAAGTTTATAGTTTAACTGTTCGTTTGATTCTGGAACATCAACTAAAATGCCAATTTGTACTGTATCCTTCATTTTCTCGTGAATATTAAGAAGAATTTCTTTTACCTCACCATTCTTTACTGCTTCGATAAACTCATACCAAACCCAAGAATCATCAATCATTAAGTTCTTTTTGTAATCAAGAGCTTTTTCTAACCCTTTTTCGATATGTATGCCTACTAAGAAAGTATCATCATTACCTTCATCAACCATATACTTACCATATTTATACGCTGGATACGCTTTTGAAGGGATAATCCACCACATAGATTTTTCAACGTCAAATCGGTTGAACAGTCTTAAAGTGTAGCGCTTATGTTTTGTTTCCAACGTCTTATGTAATCTCTGCGCCAGTTCTTTTGCATTTTCACACATAATGCCTTTCATTTTTTCTCCCATCCCCCATCTGAAAAGACTTAAGTAGAAGTATAGCATTTGTGTTCATTGTTCGTACCTTTTCTGGTTATTCAATAACGTTTTTAGGTTATTAAATACTACTCCCTTTATATCCTTAATACCTAACACTTTTGCAAACTCATCATAAATAAATTGTAAATTATATGATGCTATGCTACCTTTGCCAAAAGGCCCATCAGTTTCAATTAATAATCGTTCCAAGGGAATTTTCTCTATGATTTTAAGTCCTTTTTCTGCTGTTAACATTGAGTAATTCACAGAAAAATAATATCCATTTCTTATTATCTCATCCACCAGAGACAGAGGTCCTGAATACCAATGAAATACAGCAAAACGCACATTACTTTCTTTTAAAATATTTAAAACATCTCTCTCTGCCATTCTGGAATGGATAGACAATATCTTATTATGCTCCCCTGCCCTCTTGCAGATATATCTGAATACCCTTTGCTGTTCCATCCTGTAATCAAAATATTCTTTTGAGTAATCCAATCCTACTTCACCAATGTATTTTGTATGAGGAAGCCATTTTTCAAAAAGAGTTTTATTGAAACGATGGGTTTTTGCTATTTGAGGATTATACCCCATAGCTATTCTTACATACTTTGACTCAGGAAACAGTTTCTTACATTTGTCGTATATTTCGGGCAAATTTGTAACAAATAGAGCATATATTTTATTTTGAGCAAAGTAGCTATACATTTCCTCATAATTCTTGTAGTAATCAATGTGAATATGAAAATCAACTAAGCTGGGCATGTTCTTTATCTCCAATTCCCAAATAATCTAACAATCCGCCACCATTTTTAGCATCTTCCTGCTTAATCATCTCTATCAATTCTTTCATTGATTGATGATATAGCCGTTCGTATGCAATTAGTTCATCATACGATAGTGCCCCTTGCCGAACCAAAAGGGCTCTAATATAGTCCACATCATCCTTATGTTTAAGATACCTTCTTATACTAAAGAGAAGAGCCTTTAAGTCACTGGCTTTCCCTTGCTGGTTGTTATATTTCAAAATAAATTCGGCATTTAGCTTATATTTACTATTATAGACAGTCTTATCAGTTCCTACAGCCAAAAATGATGCTCGTCTGATGAGACAAGGATAGCAGTAACCACAGTTGCAAGGTGGTTTAATTTTATCGTATCTTGATAAGCATGGATGTGAACATGAAAGTGTTCTTGGAGCATTTTTCTTAAAAACTGTTTTATCTTTATGCTCTGCAACAATTTGACCTTTCGACTTGTCCCAATAAAAATTCTGAATGGTATGATTTAAACCAACTTCTTGTAAAATTTGATTTAGTGATTTTAAGAAAATGGGATGGGTAGTTCTTGTACTACAGCTTCCGTTTCTGCTATCAGTTAGAGGAACATTTATACCGATAAATCCGTTTTCTGGTATATAAACAGGAGTTCCATTACCCAAGATAGAGGCAATTGCAACTGCACCAGCTAAGAATAAAAATGACCTGCTTCTGCTTGAACTCTCCACTCCTAATCGAGCTTTTTCTCCGTCTACTTTTAGCGGGGATAAAGGGTTTACATTAAATAAAATTAGCTCCTTAGATACAGAAGGATAGGCTTTATCTATTTCATCAAAAAGTTCATTCTGTCTACTCGTTAAAAGATTGTATTCCCTAAATCCAACGAAGCAAGTATTTTCACGTCTGTCTAAAAGAGTTAAAGCACCGCAAAAAGAATCCAAACCGCCAGAAAACAAGCTGACTGAATTAAATCTTGCTTTGTCTATTAGCTTGTATTTAGTATTTTTCTTATTCGCTCTAAATTTGTTCTCTGATTTTCTAAATTTAATTGTCCATTTATCCCCACTTAAAAATCCAAGCGTCTCTTCCAACTTTGCTTTTACATTAATCCATTTCTCCACTTCCAACACTGGCAAGTGTAGCGTAATATTCCTTGTCCAATTATCAAATGTATCTTTTCGAGGTATCCTTTTATCTGCACAAAATACGCTAATAGCTATAATTAACAAATCCTCGCTGATATTTGATAAAGATTGGAAGCCAAATCTTCTCCATAATTGCTCTACATCTGTCTTAACGTTTGATTTATTGTTTTTGTCAAATAAATCGAAAACTACCAAGTTCTGTTCAAATCTTCTATCCCCAATACTATCCTCTACCTGCTTGTTAATCCATACATTAAACAAGAGCCTCACTCCAAACAGACAAAATTTCAAATGCCTTATTGCATTCTTCCTCTATAATTTGTCTTCCTTGCATTCCGTTCCAATCAACCTTTTGGATGTCTTCTATTGAAAACTCGGACTCTATTGTAGTACGAATGTAAGTCTTGACACTTTCTTCGGCCGTATCATATTTGTTCAAAGTATTAAACATAGTCATCAACTTTTCAGCGAAGTTAGTAAAAAAGCAGTTTTGTATAAACTTTATAATAAACTCTCTAATGAATTCCCCCGTATCAATCGAGCCAATAATGTTATTGTAATCTTCTTCATTCTCAGCACTCATCAACAGTTCTCTCATAAGTTCACTCATGCTTTGTTGAGCAACACTTTCATATAAGTCATTTCCGCTTTCATTAAAATACTCTAAGAGACCTGAACGTATCTTTTCAGCTGGTAGGTTTCTTAAATGTGATAGCCCTACCTTTTCCAATGCTTCCAAAAATCCATATTGCCTTACAGCCTCAATGAAGTTGACTGCCTTTGCTCCTACATTACCAACTGAGTTTGAATAAGACTTCCTTCCATCCCTCATAGCCTTAGAAAAACTTGAAACAGCCTTTCCTACGGAGGAAGGAGTAAAACCGCTCCTAACCATATTTGTTACAGCCCTTTTAGAATCTGACCATAAGTAACCAGTTGGAGGAATATATCCTTTAGACGTTCCCATTTATTTTATCCCCCTATTTTTGTCCATAATTTATCATCCATCTTCTTCTCATTTACATAAAAGTCTCTCAATTTATCAAAAGTTTGTTTTCCTGTCTCGAAAAATAAAATAATTTCTTTTGGTGTAACATCGCTTTTCTTAATCTTTTTGAACTCTTCGAAAAGACGTTGTTGATATTGAGGAAACACTTTATAAAGTTGCACTAAAACCCATAAATGGGCCTTATGGTCCTGATTATATTTTGATATAATCCCTTTAACAATTTCATTTCGAGTAACCTCATCCACCTCTTTAAGTTCCTCAATCTTCCTCTTTCTAATTATTTCTGAGAAAGATGCGTTGCAGATTTGATTAATGATTTTCCGTTCTTCCTGATTTAAGTTTATTGAAGAAAGTTTTTTATCAGTGACCGAGTCGCGAGCTAAATAAAAATATTGAGATAAATCAAATTCCGATAGATTAGTCGGTTCTACCCCAATCCATCTTTTTATTTTTTCTCCGAACCATCCACTATTTTTTTCTTCTGAACTTGTTTTTGAATCATCTTCTTTATTCAAGTTTTGATTTAATACCTTATTTTCAATCTCAGACAAAGGTTTCGGGTATCCATTGTGTTCAATCTGCCATTTGTATAGTTCTTTAAATAGGTCCTTATCAATATACTCAAGAACCATCAACTTAGCTAAAACAGCTAAGTTTAAGTCTATCCCTTGTATCTCAGCAAGACGCTTTCTAATGTAAAAGGTGTTTAAAAACCGCTTGGTTTGTCGTGGATTCCCTTTAAGTGTGGCCGCAATTACATTGCCAATACTATTGAATATATTTATTTGTTCTTCAAAATCTGATTCGCTATATCCAGGTTTATAAATTTCACCATTTGCGTTTGATAATCCAGCAACAATTTCAATAAGTTCTTTTCCACTTATAATTTCTCCCTTAACAAAAATCCCCTTCTCTTTCAACTTGCTGATTAGCTGGTTCAATATCTCCTCACTTAAATACATTTCACTTATCAATAGGAGCATATAATTCTTTATATCCGTCTCTGCCAATTCAGCAATCCTAATAGGTAATTGGACTATTTTTTCTATATAATCTATTGATACATCTAAATCTACATCATCCAACTGAGGATATTTTCTTTTGATAGAATAAGTGATAATGTTTTCATCCATTGCAATAATAAAAGTTGTCTTCTCTACTGCTAAAAACAACTTGATTGCTTCTAATGTCTCAATAATCCTATCAGGACTACATCTATCTAAATCATCAATCATGATGATTAGGTTATCAATTTTTGATTCACGAATAATGTTAGTGAAGTCTTCTCTGAATTTTCTGACATTACCAATGATGCTCTCCTGCTGTTGTGCTTTTATGTACATTTCTTTTAACTTTGATGCGTTATCCAACTGTTCCTCCACTTCTTTTTCGGTATCAAAATCTTCAACTTTTAATCCACCGAAAAGCATAGGAAGAGGATTTCCAGTAAGTAGGCTAAGTGATAATGGAATCCCCTTCTTTAAGGCTGTACTCCCCACTCTTATCCAATCTACTCTTTTAATCAGATTTTTTATTTGCTCAGCAGACTTCTCAAAAAAGGTTGAATTCTCCTGGAGGCTTTGCAGAATCGCTTCCATTAAAGCTGTTTTTGCATCATCATACCCTTCAAACATCCAAGCATTTACTGTTACAACAGCAATTTTTTTCTTAGTTTGATTTTTTGTTGTTTGTTCAATTAAATGCAGTAAAGTAGATTTGCCACTGCCCCAGTTGCCAAATAAACCTATTGTCAAGGGATTCATTCGTTCGCTTGTAGCAATTTCACAAATGAGATTTGCATAAGGTTCATAAGCCAACATATCTATTTTTGAAGCATCATCAGCCCACATAATTAACCTTCACCCTTTTCTATATAAATTCCGATTGAAAAACTGACATAAATTAAGACGTTGATAGACAAAAGAACGTCCCAATTTTTTTATTCATATGTCGGAAAATCAATCTGCATCTATATAATATTTGAAAGAGAGTTTGAAAACATACGTTCCTTTTTATTGTAACTTAAAATAGATTTACTTTTCAAACATTATTGACTAATCTTATTATAACTTATTTTATTTAGTAAAATGGGTAATTAAAGTAGAAGGATGAATGAAGGGAGAAACTTTATGGCAGATAATATGTCCAAAGAAAATAGAACAAAAACGATGAAAGCTATCCGTTCTCAGTCAAGGTTGGAGAATCGCCTTACAAAAGAACTATGGAGGAGGGGATACCGATTTAGAAAAAATGATAAAACCCTTTTCGGCAAACCTGATATTTCCTTAAAGAAATATAAAATAGCCATCTTTATAGACTCCTGTTTTTGGCATGTATGTCCCATTCATGGCAACAAACCAAAAAGCAATCAAGAATATTGGGATAAGAAGCTCTTACGTAATCAACAACGGGATATAAAAGTAAATGATTATTATAAAAAGAATGGTTGGCATGTAAAAAGAATTTGGGAACATGAAATAAAGAAGGATTTAGATGCTGTAGTCGATGACATCTCGAATTTTATAGATAAGGTTAAAAACCAAAATAAAAAGCCTTGACTATAAGGCAGTTAGTCAAGGCTGAATAAATGCTATATCGAAAACGACATCTGTTCTTCGTTAGAGGCTTCGACACTACTTTGCTTTTTTGCTTTTTGTTTTGTTGTTAAACCTTTTCTGCTTTTTTGTGTTTTCCCTACTGATAACATCTCGCTAAGCTCGTCTTCCCACTTAGAAGATTCGGTTTCATATGGGATTCCAGCAAAGGATTTTAAAACAGCTTCAATAATTACCTTTGCTCCTTCTGGTGGAACTGCCATTCCAATTTGTCTTCTTACGCTCTCCTTACCGCCTATAAATTTATACCAATCTGGAAACGTCTGCAACCTTGCCCTTTCACGATTAGTTAAAGCCCTCGGTTCATCATAATGGTACATATGTGTACCACCACCTCCACTACCCGTGACTGTATAAGCAGGTGCATTAGGGTCTAACCGCTTATAGATATTCGACAGTTTAGCACCCTTCACATTCAATCTTAGGTGTTCAGGTATTCCTTCATACCAAGCATTTTCTCCAGGCGGAATATGTTTCAGCATTTCTACTACTTTACTTTGATGCTTTGTAAATTCATGGTTAAATGCATCTTCTGGAATAGGCGGTTCTTCTAACGCTTGGCGGGAAGTTTTCCAATTTGCGGGGTTTTTATAGGGAGCTTTCGGAACTTTAAATGACCAGCCAAAATCTTTGCGGATGCCTACAATAATTATCCGATGACGTGCTTGTGGCACTCCATATTCCTCAAATTTGTAAAGATGGGGAGTGATATTATATCCAGCATCCTCCATCTCTTGGAGTATTTTGATAAATGCCTGTCCCTCGTTTGCAGACTCTAAACCGCCTACATTTTCCGCTATGAACCATTGAGGCTTATGATATTTTAGAACTTTTATTCCGTAGGTATATAATGGTCCATATTCTCCATCTAATCCCTTTGTCTCCCCTACAATGGAAAAATCGTTGCAAGGAAAACCGAACGCCAAGACATCTATCTTCGGGAGTTTGGTAATATCTAATTTGCGTACATCTTCGCATATAACTGTTTCTGGCTTGTCAGGGCATATATTGTAGCGGTAAGTTTCGCAGGTATCTTCATCATAGTCATTTGCCCATTCATGTTCAACTTTGTAGATTACTCCATCCTTCTCAACTTGTGCCATTTTTGCACCAAGCGTTAAACCGCCAGGACCGCAAAACAGCTCTCCTTTTTTGAATATCATTCATGTCAACTCCAAATGTTCGTACTTTTGTTCGATAGATTAAATTATACACTATAAATGTTTGGTTGAGAATAAACAAGTCTTGCCTTAAAAAAAGACTCCCTAAGCAGGAGTTTATAAGGAGTCTATATCCGCCATCGTTATACGTGAGTTTTTCGTAAACAGAGTCTTTAGTGTATTATGGTCAATTGGATTAGCGTAGTTGCGTTGAAGCAGTCTGATAACATTACGGGCAGTAATAACACTGCCATTCACATTAGTTCTGTCAGCAATATTTTGAACTTGAGAGTCAATGTTGCTACCGAATCCATGGGCAACATACATGAAGAATTCGAGATTGCCATGCTGGTTTTGGTAGGTTGGTATATAATTGTTGACCATCCGATTTCTATGGTCATTATTGATGACATATCTTACGTACGCTTTTGTATCTATTATTCCAGAGTAATTTAATGGCGACTCTACAAATACGTCAGGATGCAAGGCATGATTTCCTACATGTTCTGCTCGAAAGCCCAGTTGCTCGAAGATAGCTTGAGTGGCAGTCTCAAATTCCGTTGCAAGTTCAGTACCGCTTATCGCCATATTTAGATAACTCGCCTCGAATTGGCTGAACGTATCTGGTCGGAAACCATCCAATGCATCTTCTACTTCTCGAACAGTGTAGCCAGTTAAATCGGCAATTTCCCGAACCAAGGAGGCTGTAAAGCTGATGATTGGTCTCGTTCCAGCAATGTGCAATAAATTGCTTCGAATTCGCCTCTCTCTATATAGAGTATCAGTAACTGTTTGTCCACCAAAACTTCGGTTGTCTCGATTTTGCCCAGGAGCTAACCCAAAATTTCTTTGAAAGTTTTCAATGCCATAAGGATGGTTCGTATCAAGCCTTCTTAGACTTGTACCATCGTTTAAAATGGCTTCAACATCACTAATTCTTTCTTGCGGTATATAAATACTGCCATTTGAGTTTCTTTCAATAAGTTGTGTGTACTCTAAATAGTTTATGAATGTATTTGCTATGTCCTCCAAATAAGACAATGTCTGTTCCCTTGTACGCAAACCTGTTGTACTACTTTGATACCGCTCTTCAAAGTCGGGAGGTAAAACTGCATCCCCGTATGAACGGTAGCTAATTATCCTTTGCACTACATGTTCAAAACAGCTCCTTGATTCGTTCTCCCCTTCTGTAATTACAAAGCGGCCGATTTCCTCTTTGGACAACGTCTGAATTCGATTATCTGCAAGTAGTCGCAGCAAAAATCTAAACGGTCTAATCTGAAAACGGTAATGAATATTGACTCTGCTTCTAATGGAGTACGGGGAGGGATATTGCAACTTCATTAGTTGATTTGTAATAATAGGCACAGGAGGCTGTCCAGCTAATAGCGCCTCTCCTGCTAATGTTGTTCGGATAACTCCACTATCTGTTTCCTTAAATATAAGCCCTAAATTATATAGCCAAGATTCATAGGTTCGTGCTCCACCTGCCCGTCTGTCACGCCTTTGTCCTGGTCTTTTTAGCCCGAAGCGTTCTAACTCCGATTCAAAGTCCAGTTGTCTGTTTAAGTTGTTGCTCCAATTTTCCCCTAAAGTTTGTAAAGTAAAAAGCGAAAGTATATCAACTACTGGATACAGCTTACGCTTATTGCGTGGAATTTGCCAATTGTTTATCATAGATGAATCCCCCATAACGAAGTCTTAACACTCAGTATTTCCCACAAATTCAACTCAATCGGTCTATAGGATAATGGAATTTCGATACTAACCAATATACTATAGTCAAAATTATAACAAACAATTAAATGGAAAAAATACATTTTTTCCATTTAATTGGATTATTCTCTCGCTTTCAACACTGAGAAAATATAAATCATAAAACTTACTATTCTTCCAGTATAGTTAAACCACCCAAAACTATCCTTACTAAAAAATTATTTATTTCTATGTACTTGTGATAACGTTTTTAACAATATCTTATAGTCTGGCATAATTGTTCCTTATTTCTTATGCAATTGCTCTAAATAGTTACTAAAATCGTATGAACATATTATGAACTGTTTATTACTTCTTTCAGCATTGTTGCAACATATTTATGTAACAAACGCCTTTTTAGTGTTCCTTTCTATCCTTACTAAAACAAAAACCCCTTTGCATAACATAAAAAAGGCACTGGTTTTTCCAATGCCTTTTCTCCCTCTTATATTCCTTGACTATGATACTGCCACATGTGCTCCTCATAGAAATAATAAGTGTAATTCGAGAAAGCAATAATCATTTTCTCAAAAATATCTACCAGTTCTTCTACTGTATCCTCCACGCTTTTTAAAGGCTTGAACTCTACCAAAATTGAGTTATCCTTAAATACAACCTTTTCCCCTATTCTTTCTTTAACAAGGACCTCTTTTTCTTTAATAGCGTTGTATATTTTGCTGGTATTCTCGCTAAACCGCAATTCTACGAACGCCATGTTCCGTCTGTCGCTCAAAGAGACAAAGTAATTGCAGTCACTACGACCAGCACCAAAGCTAATCACACGAATACTATCTAAGTTAGCTTTTTGCCGATGAAATGGAAGGAAATATGGAATTCTCTTCCTTAGTGTTTCTAAGAGATATTCATTAGCATCTTTTCTTGATTCAAAATTATACCTCTTTTCTTTTCTCTCTATCTTCGTTCCTTGTATCGGCTTTACAATGCTATCCTTTTCTAAGAATTGAATAGGATTTGTTATATTTAACAAATGCAAGTTTTCATAGATTTTTAACTTATGCATCCTATTTAACATTTCAAGAGGATTTAAAATATTAGGATTCAGTTTTATCAAGTACAAGTTGATTGATTTTCCAGATTTCAAAATTGTTTGTTGTAGTTCCTTTATGTGGTGCTCTTGAAAATCGTAAGCGAGATAGACAACGCTTCCTTTTTCAATCATGTTGATTATTTTTAACACCTTTTTTTGATGCGTTGTATTGCTCTTAAGCAAAACATTTTCTACAAATACTTCATTCCCTGTGTTGTCAAAACCATACATATCAATTTTCATACCTGGATAATGTTTTTCCAATTGCATGTTTTCCAAGGTAAAACCAAGCTCCTTCTCAAGAATTCCTTTATTTTGTTGCAACGATAAAGAAAGTATAAACTCTTTTTCGCTTCCCTTAAAACTCATCTCTTTTTTCCTCCCTGTAATAAAAAGGAGACTTTTTTAAAAAAGCGTCCCTATTTTTAAACTATTTACTTACCTGTTTAAAGTCATCAATCAGTTCCGAAAGGTCAAATAACTGCTTAATTTTACTATCCTCATCCCACGACATTTCAATTATGAACTCAATTATTTGTACAAGAGCTTCTTTCGCATCTTTACTAATCAGATTGTGTTCATCAATCTTACAGTCATTGTACAAGATTAACTCTGATATCATAGGAGCTTCTTGTACCGAAGTTTCTGTTGTTGAAATATCCAACAATAAAGATAGTGGGATTCCAAGGGCCTTGGAAATTTTAGAAGCAATTGGGACAGATGGTGCTTTTCTTTCTCCCTTCTCAAGTCGATTAAGGTAGCCAGTGCTAACCCCCGTTTTTTCATAAAGCTGTTGTAAAGAGTAGCCCCGTTTTTCACGCCAGTACCTCAAAGTCGACCCAAAATTGTTACTTACTGCCCTATCATTTTTACTCATATTCATTTCTCCTCCCGTTAAATTTGTCTAATCATTTCGATTAGAGCATCCTGTTTTGGCAGTTTTCTTAAATAGAAATCCGTGTTTGTAATAAAGAACTTTATATTATAGATTTTAGAATTTGATTTATTCGTTAATAGATTGGTTATATAGTGCGATTAAGCTATTATTTTCACATAAAAAAACACCTTGTCTTCCTTGACAAAATGTTTTAACAAAATGCAAAAATAAAATTTGTTTAAATTCGGATGGATTCCCCGTATTTTCTTATAAATACTCTTTTTTCCTCTACTATTCATATGTTTTATCATTTGACAAATTAAAAATACCACAAAACACAATATATAGTATTTTGATACCGAAACAACCACAATATATATTGTTTATACAGATAACTAATGATATAATGCTAAAGTGCAGGGGGGGAATGATTATAATATTCTGAAAGTGGAGGTGACTAATATGTTAAAAGTAAATATCAATCAACTTAATAGAGCTATTAGAGATTTGAATAGAGAAATCGAAAAACAAGTGAAGAAAGAATTGCAGAAGCTTGAACGTGAACTGAAGAGAAAATTGAAATAAAAAAGCCCTTATTTGTTTTGCCGAACAAATAAGAGCAACAGAATAATGTATTTGCAGTTATATATATTAACGAAAATTTCTTTTTAAGTATAGAGGACAATATGTTCGCCCCCCTCTATTTCAAAACTCAGAGGTGATACTATATGGGAAAGAACCAACATGTTACTCCACATCCTGGCGGTGGTTATCAGGTTAAAGGTGCGGGTAATTCAAGAGCCACTAAA
>Ga0207865_102215_pt1 | contig 11886 bp, 6 predicted proteins | sample HigsolmetaAR204D_FD_184836 | JGI IMG/M metagenome (GOLD analysis project Ga0207865, IMG submission 184836) | Ionic liquid and high solid enriched microbial communities from the Joint BioEnergy Institute, USA - AR20-4-D (SPAdes) (version 2) ...
GCGGGGTGTTCCTGCCGGACGGCAGCTTCAATGACGCCCTGGCGTTCCGCAGCGGCCACTTCCATACGCGGATCGGCACGTTGGACGCCCTGGCCCGCTTCGCTTGGCATACGCGGAATGCGTCGATCATCCATTTCGTCAAGAAAAGCTACGATTGGGCGCTGACCCGATGCACCTCATTCGGCTGGACGCCGGGGGATATGCGCGAGCAGGCCTTCGAGCATGAAACATGCTCGCTGGTCGATCTCATTGCCGCCGGCATCATGCTCGCCCGCAGCGGATACACCGAATATTGGGGCGTCGTCGAACGTTTCCTGCGCAACCACTTGACCGAATCGCAGCTGCTGAATCTGGACTGGGTCGTCGACCTGCCGGACAAAAGCCAGGACGATCCCGGCATGAAATCGTACTACAAAGTGGCAGAGCGCGCGCGGGGGGCCTTCGCCGGCTATTCCGCTCCGAACGACTTCTGCTGCGACGTGGCCGAAGGACGGGGCCATACGAACGACCTGCAGACGTGCTGCATCGGCTCGGGGACGCGAGGCCTGTTCATGGGCTGGAGCCATATCGTGACAGAGACGGACGGGACGGTCAGCGTCAATCTGCTGCTGAACCGGGGCTCCCGCTGGCTCGACGTGAGCAGCCATCTGCCGCACGAGGGGCGGGTGGATCTGCTCGTGCATCGGCCGATCAAGCGACTGCTCGTGCGGATTCCGGAATGGGCCGGCTATGCGAAGGTAGCGGCCCGCAGGGAACGCGGGGACGAGGCGTTTGTGCAGAGCGGCAGCGAGCCGAGCATGTGGCTGAACGGGCGCTTCCTCGTGCTGAGAGAGGTTCGCGAAGGGGAGCGGATTACCGTGACGTTTCCGCTCAAGCAGCGGCAGACGGTCGAGCAGGCGGTCGGCCAGCAGTTTATCGCCCAGTGGCGGGGCGACGATGTTATCCGGCTGACTCCCGAAGGGGTGCACCATCCGTTCTACAACCACCGGCAAATATTCGACAAAGCGCCGATGCGCGAGGGAAGCTACCGCAGGCTGGAGAAGGAATTGTACTGGTAAACGGAATGCGAAGCGGCGCTCCCGGCTGCCGGAACGGCAATCGGGAGCGGATTCCCTATGAACATGCTTGCATTCCCCCATTAACTCGCTGGCGGCAAAGTTTTAATGTAAGGGTAGATATCCAACTTCAACAACAAGCAAAGGGTGATGAGATGAAAAGGAGCGTATCTTGGCTGTTATCGCTGTCCCTGCTGGCGTCCGCCTGCCTTCCCGCCGCCCATGCGGAAGAGGCGGGAGCGGCTGCGCCGCCTGCGCCAAGCGCAGCAGTCCCTGCCGCAGCTGCGGAGCCTGTCAAGCTGTCGGACCATTACAGTGATTTGAAGGAATTGCCGAAGGAACTGAGAGAGCAATTCGACTTTTTCATTGCGGCCGGGGCGCTTCAACCGGAGTCGGAAAATTTCTTTGGCGCAGATAAAACGATCACGAACCAGGAATTTATGGAAGTGGCCAAAGTCATTTTTACATTCCCGGATGATAAAACGCTTACAAAAGAGTCGGCCGCACCTGCCGGAGCTGGGGGCTCTCACTCCGCACAGACGGATCGCCAGTCCGGGACGGCGCAGACCGAAGGCGAGTCCGTGACGGCGCAGCTAGACGGAGGCGAAGCCGCGCAACCAGCTGGCGAGGCCGAAGCTACGCCGCCTGCAAATAAGTCCGCCCCCAAGAAGCTGGACTATATCGAGGAATTATACAGAATCGGCCTCGTCAGCCGCACCGGGCGGGTGTATTCCCCTTCGAATACAATAGACCGGCAAAGCCTGGCCAAATATATCGTCACCGCTCTCGGATTTGCGGACGAAGCAAGGAAAGTTGCACCGATTGTCGATACGACCCATTTAAACAGAGACGATGTGAACGAAGAATTAAGAGGCTTTGTGACGCTGGCGCTGCAAAAGAACCTGATGACCAGGCAGGAGAACGGCAGATTTAACGGCGGCCGGATGGCGAACCGCAGAATGCTGGTCCAGGCTGCTTACGAGGCCAGAAAGCTTTACGCCGATATCGCCGCGGTGGAAGCGGGCAACGCGAAAGTCTCCATCAAGGAAGCCAGGCAGTCCGGCGCGAGCAAAGTTTCCGTCTCCTTCGACAATCCGGCTCCTGCAGGCGCATCGCTGACTATCACACGGATCGGCGCCGAAATGAAAGGAGAAGCCGAGTGGTCACCAGACCGGAAATCAGCGACGGTCACGCTCGATTCGAAGCTGACGAAGGGCATCTATACCGCCCAGTTATCCGGTTTGGACGAAGCGCTCGTCGGGACGAAGTCCGTTACATTTGAAGCAGAAGACGAACGGGTCGAAAAGCTGGAATTCGCCAATTCCTCCGATATCTTGCCCCGTTCGAAGGTTACGATCGAGTTTCGCCAGCTCAATCAGTTCGGCGAGCAAACGACGCAGTCGGCCGGCAGCTTCGATATTCGCGTGGCCAGAGGCTTTACGCCGCAATATATGCCGGGCAAGCAGGCATTCACGCTCGATTTGAGCCTGGAGGACCGGGGCATCGGCATTCCGGTTACGATCATCGATCGGGACAACCGGCTGACGCTGACCAAAATATTCCGGCTCGGGGATCGGGCAGTCGTCTCGCACATTGAGCTGGGCCAAATTACTTACAAAGGAAACGAGCCCTTCCTGACGCCCGGCAATAAAGTATACATCTCCTTCGCTGCGTATGACCAGTACGGCTTTCGCGTGTATGATCCGCAGGTGCTGGATGAAGGCATTATTAAACGAATTTCAGGCGGCCGGGTATTCAAGAAAGATTACAGCGCCTTTTACGATTACGACAATGACGACAGCCCCGAATGGGAGCTGGAAGCGCTCGACGATGTGGAGAAGGATACCAAAGCGATCATTGACATGACTGCGCTGTGGAGCGGCCAGACGGTCACGACCGAAATCAGCGTGGTCACTCCGAAGAATGCGGCAACCATCGATTTCGACGACCCGCTGCCGATTCTGGCCGACGGAGATGAGAACAAAATCGTAAAACTGAAAGTCAGGGATTCGGAAGGGTTAGAATTTACTGCAGACGAAATTGCCGAGCTGGCCAAAGCCGGCAAAATCAAGGTGACCAGCACCGGCGGCATCAAGCTGGGATCGGCGTCGGACGACGAAGGCCCGATCGGCATCACCCGCAACAAAGGAACCATTCGCATTCAGAATGTAAGGGGAACAGGAAAAGCAACCATCGAAGTAAGGCTTACGGATACGAACAAAACCGCCACGGCCGAGTTTACGCTCAGGCCGGAGCGCGTGCCGGTCCAAATTGCAGCGGAGGAGACGTCCATTCTGTCGATGATCGTCCGCAGCGACAAAGCGGTGGAGAAAACGACCAAGTTCACGATTCGGGACCAATACGACGAGGTTTACAATCTGAACAAGCCGGAGTACGCCGTCGACTTCACGCTGAACAAATACAGCGGCGCCGAGGGAGCCTTCACAGGCAAGCATGGCGGCAACAGCAAGATCATTTTGAATGACAAGCAGAACACCGTCCGGGTGCCGCTGAAGGACGCTTCGCAAAACTTCACCTTCATTGCCGATAAGAAGGAAGCCGGGATGTATAGAGTTACGGCAAGGATCGTCAAGGTCGTCCCCGATGACCAGGAGACGGACCTCTCCCAATGGAGGGTCACCCGAACGATGGGCAGCGGCATTGCCTGGGCGGAGTCGCACACATACGATGAGGTGGCGGATGATTTGCGCTACGAGATCGAGGTTCAGGGCGGCACGAAAGTATTCGCCACAGGCAAATATTTGGTCGACCGCGAAGTCGAGACAGGCAGGACGAAAGACATGGACAACGAGAACGCGACACCGGCCGATGCGGAATATATTTTCAAGCATTACAACAACCTGGCCCCGTCCGTGTCGGTGCTCGTCAAGGACAAGAACGGCACGCGGGTCGACGTTCCGGGCGTTTCGATACGCAGCGGCTCGGTATCCGATCATACGGTCATCGCCATCGACAATTCCGGCGCCACGAAGCGTCTGCTCGGGCTGAATCCGGGGACGGCGACGGCGACGTTCGCGATCGATACGCCGAGCGGCACGAAGCTGGCCACTGCCGATATCACCGTGTTCCTTTCCAGTCTCATGTTCAAAGAACTGAAGGCCGGCAACAATAACCAAACCAAAAATGTGAATTACCACGAGCTGACAGACCGTTTTATTTGGGACAAAAAGCTGATGGGCAACCTTCAGGTCATCGATACGGACGGCAACAGCTTTACCAACTCGGCTGAATTCGAGCTAGACAAAAACAGCGAAGGGCTAACACCTTTCCTGGAAAGCTTTGGCGTGCAAATTACGCTGTCCGACGTGACTTACAAGCCGGGCACCCCGGATGAGCAGAAGGATAAGATCGAGATGACCAAGGATTACAAGCTCGTCTTTACCCCTCACGATCCGAATCAAATCAATCTGGAGAGCTTCAAGCTGACGATGTCCGGGCCGTACGACAAGAGCGCCTCGACGATCATCAGTGTCAAGTGATGGCCTGAGCCTGACCGGCTTAAGCCTGGTGAACGGCGCATTGGCGAACGAGATTCGTGCAACGTCACCGCATGACCGAAAGGCCCCTGCCGCATGGCGGGGGTCTTTTCGCCTGCCGCGTGCCCGAAGACTGATGTACAGGCGGCAAGCGCCTCCGGCTCTCCAGCATTGGCGCAATCGGCCTATAATGACGGTCGAATCCGCTGCTTTTTTTGCTTGCCCCCGCTCGTATACTTGCAATAGGCGCGCATAGCGGGCTATCTTTTCGCTGTTGTCCGAAAGGCTGCTTTAGCGTTGTGACAATGACTGGGGGTGAACCGTTTGGCTAAAAAACGGTATGCGATCTGCGGCGTAAGCACAAGGGCCAACGGCATGTTTATTCGCCCGATGCTGGACACGTTTCAACCGCACTGCGAGATCGTCGGATTGCTCGATGCCGATCCCTGCCGGTTCGCCAATTGCTTCCGCAAATTTCCGGCCATCAGCGGGGCGCCGACGTATATGCCCGATCAATTCGACCGGATGATTCAGGAGACGAAACCGGACGTCGTGATTGTCGCCGGACCGGACCATACCCATGCCGATTATATTGTACAGGCTCTGCAACGCGATCTGGATGTCATATCGGAGAAGCCGATGGTGACGAGCAGCGCGGATTGCCGGCGGGTTCTGGAAGCGCAGAGCCATAGCAAGGGCAAGCTGACGGTCGCTTTCAATTACCGCTACAACCCGATACATACGCGCATTAAGGAGCTGGTGCGCGATGGGCGGATCGGCACGGTGACGACGATCGATTTGAACTGGTATCTCGATACGTATCACGGCGCGAGCTATTTCAAGCGGTGGAACCGGAAGCGGAGCGCCTCCGGCGGTCTTTCCGTACACAAGAGCACGCATCACATCGATCTTGTCAACTGGTGGATCGGGCAAAAGCCGGTCGAGGCGTTCGCCTACGGGGCGCTCCATTATTTTGGCCCGCAGGGCGAGCTCAATCCGCTCAAGGAGGACGGCCGATACTGCGGCACATGCCGGGTGAAGCGGGACTGCGCCTATTACGCGCGCTGGTCCTCGCGCAGCAAAATCATCGTGCCGGAGGACGATCATTTGTCCAATATGGATGCGGTGCCGGGCGGAGCGTCCGGGTATCGGGCGGACGCCTGTATTTTCGATTCCGAGATCGATATCGAGGATGCGTACGCGGCGGTCGTCAAGTACGACCGGGGGGCGATGCTTAGCTACTCGGTCAATTTCTCGCTGCCGTATGAAGGATACCGGCTGGCCATTAACGGCACGAAGGGCCGGATCGAAACGATGGAAGTGATGTCGGGGCGCGCGGCGTTTCCGACAAGCGGGCAAACGATCGATTATTTTCCGCTGTTCGGCGGCAAAGAAACGATCCATGTCGTTCCCCGGCCGGGAGGGCACGGGGGCGGCGATCCGCTGCTATTGGAGGATCTGTTCCTCGGGCCTGATCCGGGCCTGCCGGACGATATCCTGGCGGGCGCGGAGGCGGGAGCGCTGTCGGTGCTGACCGGGGAAGCGATCTGGAAATCGGCGCATAGCGGCAGGCCGGTGCGGATATCCGAGCTGCTGGCCTGCGAATGTTCGGAGGAGGAAACGGGATGGCAGAAGCTGAGCAGATGAACTTGTACGAGAAGCTGGGACAATCGGGCATCGCCAATTTCGATGTGAAAAGCCAGCTGCCCAGATGGGTATACGAAGCCGCGATGCGCGCCGCCGCCAAGGGGGAAGAAGCGCGCGCGGCGATTCGGGATATAGAAGGGCTGAAGCGGCGCCAGCAGTACATCCGCGAAGGGATCGAGCGGTGCATCGGCGGTCTGCCCGATTCCGCTTCCCCGCTCAGGCCGAAAATTACGGGGACGGTTGCAGGCAATGGCTTTCGCGTCGAGAAGGTGATCTTCGAGCCGCGGCCTTGCGTCTATGCAACGGCGAACCTGTACATCCCGGACGGGACGGACGGTCCCCGCGGGGCCGTGCTGCTCTTGTGCGGCCACCGCGAGCAGGCCAAGCATTGCGACGAATATCAGACGGTGTGCCACTACCTGGTGCATGCCGGCCTCGTCGTGATGGCGCTGGACCCGGTCGGCCAAGGCGAGCGGTTCGGCTATTACGACCCGGCCACGCGGCAGGCGCCGATGACGAGCGTGACGGAGCATGAGAACGTCGGCCGCCAGTGCATTCCGCTGGGCGACAGCCTGGCCCGATACATGCTGCACGATGCGCTGCGGGCGATCGATTATTTGCAGACCCGGCCGGAGGTGGACCCGCAGCGCATCGGCGTCACCGGCCACTCCGGAGGCGGCACGCAGACAGCGCTGCTCATGATGTACGATCGGCGCATCGCCGCCGCCGCTCCCGGCGGCTTCATCATGAACCGTCCGTATTTCTTGCTCACCGGCAAGGCCCAGGACGCCGAGCAGAAGTGGCCCGGCTTCTCGGCGCTCGGCCTCGACCACGAGGATATCGTGCTGGCAATGGCGCCGCGTCCGGTGCGCATTCTGGCCACGACGTTCGATTCGGTGCCGATCGAAGCGCCGCGTCATAATGTGGCCGTCAACCGGAGATTTTGGGAGATGCACGGGCGGGGCGGCGACCTGGACATTTTCGAGGAGGAGAATGTGCACCGCTTTTCTCCCGGCCTGGCGAGGGCGGCGGCCGAATTTTTCGCCAGGCATCTGCTCGGCCGGGCGGCGGAGCTGGCGGATGCGGACATTCGCTTAATTCCGGCCGAGCAGCTGTGGTGCACGCGCAGCGGCCAGGTGATGGGCGAGCTGGAAGGAGCCAAAAGCACGCATGACGAGACGCTGGAGCGGCTTGCGGCATGCGAGAAAGCCCGGCAGTCGTACCCGGAGGCCGAGCGGAAGCGGCGAGCGCTCGAATGGCTGAGCGCCCGCGTCTTTGCTCCCCGGCAAGGCTGCGAGCTGAATCCGCGCTTGGCGGGCGGCGGCGAGGTGAACGGGCTGTGGGTTATCCGCACCGTCTGGTGGAGCCAGCCGGGGCTATTGAACCACGGGTTGCAGTTTTTCCCCGCCAGCGCCGCGCAGCGCAAGCTGCCGGTGACGATCGCGGTGTGGGACGGCGGCACGAGCCGGCTGGCGGAGCATGCGGAGTGGATCGAAGCGACGTGCGCCTCGGGGCGGATGGCGCTTGTGCTCAATCCGACGGGCATCGGGGCGCTGCTGCCGCATCTGAACTCGCCGACGGAGAAGCCGTTCAAGCGCTTCGGCGTGATGGACCGGCATACCGACGAGCTGATGTGGCTCGGGGACAGCATGGCGGCGCTGCGCACCTTCGACGTGCTGCGGGCGGTGGAGCTGGCTGCCGGTCTGAAAAACGCCAACCCCGGCGATATTCGCCTGTACGGCAGCGGCCGCTATGCGATCTATGCGGGGCTGGCCGGATTGCTCGATGCGCGCGTGCGCGGCGTCCGAATGGACCGGCCCATAAGCAGCCTGGCCGACTGGATTCGCGAGCCGTATTACGACGAGACGGATTCCCTCAGCTTCCTGATTCCGGCGATGCTGCGCTATTTCGATTTGCCGGATATGGACAGATGGCTTGCGGAAGAAGGAAGACTGTCTGCATCTGACAACGAAGCGGCATGCCCTTCGGCAGGCTGAATAGGAGGTTGAAGCGATGTCCACCGTGGTAGCGGTTTATACGGGGCAAGGCCTGGCGGAACGGATTCAGGCCGTTTTCCGCGAGGTGCTGCCGGACAGCCGGCTTGTCAATATCATGGACGACAGCCTGATCGGCGACGTCATTCGCGCCGGCCGAGTGACGCCGGAGGTGACGCGCCGGATCGTACAATATTATCGCCATGGCGAAGAGATCGGCGCCGACGTCATCCTCAATACGTGCTCGTCGGTCGGCGAAGTGGCGGATTGGGCCCGCCCCATGTTCGCTACGCCGATCGTCAAAATCGACGACGCCATGGCCCGGGAAGCGGCCGGGCGGTTCGAGCGCATCGCCGTGCTGGCCACGCTGCCGACGACGCTGGAGCCGACCCGGCGGCTGCTGGAGCGGGAGGCGGCCAGCCAGGGCCGCTCCGTCCAGGTGCTGAGCCTGCTGGCGGAAGGAGCGTACCAGGCGCTCGTCTCGGGGCGGCCTGAGGAGCATGACCGGCTGATCCTGGAGGCGGCCGCTTCCGCCGAGGGCCGGGCCGACGTGCTCGTGCTCGCGCAAGGGTCGATGGCGCGAATGGAGGAGACGCTGCAGCAGGCGTCCGGCCTGCCGACCTTCTCCAGCCCCCGCCTCGGCGTCCTGGCCGTTCGCTCCGAGCTCGCCAGGCTGGGGAAAATGGCGCCGTAGGTTTTGAACGCAGCCTATATCCGGGCTTCATCAACATCATCATCCCGAACGGAAGGAGGCGGATAGCGATGAGCGAAATGATCGCCTCATATTGGATCGAGACGGCTTATTCGCTGGAGCAGGCCGCCGACATCATCGTCAGCGAGCAGTCGACGGGCACGTTCACGCCGCTGCCGAACGAAACGGAGAGCCTGAAGCGGCGGCACCGGGCCCGCATCGCGTCGATCGAGCCGCTGGAGACGGCCGCGCTGCCGGCGCTCCCCGGGGCGAAGGTGCCGCCCGGCAGCAAGGGCGAATACGTCCGCGGCATCGTCAAGATCGCTTTTCCATATGACAATATCGGCCCGTCCATCCCGAATGTGCTGGCGACGGCGGCGGGCAACCTGTTCGAGCTGGAGGAGCTGTCCGGCATCCGGCTGCTCGATCTCGAACTGCCGCCGTCGTTCCTCGAGCGATATGAAGGTCCGCGCTTCGGCATCGCCGGCACGCGGCAGCTGACCGGCGTCTATGGCCGGCCGATCATCGGCACGATCATCAAGCCGAACATCGGCCTGAGCGTGGAAGAACTGCGGGGGATCGTGCGCGAGCTGGCTTCCTCGGGCATCGACTTCATCAAGGATGACGAGGTGCACGGCAACCCGCCGTACGCCCCGCTGGCCGAGCGCGTGAAGGCGGCGATGGAGGAAATCGAGCGGGCGGCCGACCGCACCGGCAAAAAGACGATGTACGCCTTCAACATTACCGACGATATCGAGCCGATGCTGCGCCATCTCGATACGGTCGTCAAACACGGCGGCAATTGCGTGATGGTCAGCATCAACAGCATCGGCTTCGCCGGGCTGGCCCATCTGCGCAAGCAGGCTCCCGTCTGCATTCACGGCCACCGCAACCAATGGGGCATGATGTCGCGCTACCCGTATCTTGGCATGTCGTTCAGCGCCTATCAGAAGCTGTGCCGCTTGTGCGGCGCGGATCATCTGCACGTCAACGGGCTGAACAACAAGTTCTACGAAAGCGATGCTTCCGTCATCGGCGGCGTGCGCGATTGCTTGACGCCGATGTTCGCAGAGCGGGATACGGCGCTGCCGGTGCTGTCCTCGAAGCAGTGGGCCGGAGCCGCGCCGAGGACATATGCCAGGCTGCAGACGGTCGATCTGCTGAACATTGCCGGCGGAGGCATTCACGGCCATCCGGGCGGGCCCGGCGCCGGCTACCGCAGTCTCGTGCAAGGCTGGGAGGCGGCTGTCGCTGGCATACCGCTTGAGACGCATGCGGAAGCCCATTGGGAGCTCAAGCAGGCCATCGAGACGTTCGGTTAATTGGCCGGCAGCCGGCCTTGCGGACATTGGAGGAAGGCGGGAAGCGGATGAGGATCTGTTATTACGGGGACGACTTTACCGGCTCGACGGATGCGCTGGAGGCTCTGGCGGCGGCCGGGCTGCGAGTCATCCTGTTCATGGATGTGCCGGACCCGGCTGTCTGGAAGGAGCGGTTCGCCGATTATGACGGCTTTGGCGTGGCCGGCGTCAGCCGCACGATGTCTCCGGCGGCGATGGAGCGGGAGCTGCCGCCTGTTTTGAGCGCGCTGCGGGCATTTGGCGCGCCGATCACGCATTACAAAATATGCTCCACCTTCGACTCGTCGCCGGACATCGGCAGCATCGGCAAAGTGATCGAGCTCGGGCGGCAGGCGTTCCCGGAGCAGCGCTGCATGCCGGTCGTGGCCGGCTTGCCTGTGCTGAAGCGTTACACCGTGTTCGGCAATCATTTTGTCGGAGCGGAGGGCGTGCGGCTCGACCGGCATCCGAATACGGCGAACCATCCGGTTACGCCGATGCAGGAAGCGGACCTAAGGGTTCATTTGGGCCGGCAGACGGCGCTGCCGGTCGGGCTGATGTCCGTGCTCGATCTGGAGCTTGACGGGGCGGAACTGGAGAGGCGCTTCGAACATGCGGCAGCCGGGCACGATATTGTGCTGTTCGACGTGCTGTCGGAGGCGCATCTGGTGAAGATCGGCGCTCTGCTGTCGCGCCTGGGCGAGCGGGGCCCGGCCTTCGCCGTCGGCTCGTCCGGCGTGGAATATGCGCTGGCTGCCCATTGGCGGAGCTGCGGCCTGCTTCCTTCCGAGCCCCCGCGTTGGCAGGCCGGTTCCGCGGAGCGGCTGCTTGTCGTATCCGGGAGCTGTTCCCCGGTAACCCGCGCCCAAATCGAGTGGGCGCTGGCGCATGGCTATGCGGGCATGCGCATCCCGGCAGACTGCCTGCTGGCGGACGGGCTGGAGGCAGCGCAGCCGCTGCTCGCGGAGGCGAAGCGCCTGCTTCGCGACGGCCGCAGCGTCATCCTGTACACGGCGCTCGGTCCGGACGACGACGGCATCGCCGAAGTGCGCAGCCGCCTGCGGAGCCGGGCGGCTGAACCGGCCGCGAGCGGACAGCGGCTTGGCGCCCGGCTCGGCGATCTGGCGAAGGAGTTGATTACGTCTGCCGGATTAACCCGGGCCGTCATCGCCGGCGGCGATACGTCAGGCTTCGCTGTGCAGCGGCTCGGTGGCTACGCCCTGGAGATGAAGGCGCCGCTCGTGCCCGGAGCGCCGCTGTGCCGCGTCTTGTCGCGGAACGAACAGCTTGACGGCCTGGAGCTCGTGCTCAAAGGCGGGCAGGTCGGCCCGCCGGATATGTTCGAGCGGGTGCGGACAGGAAGGGCGTAACGATTTTTTGGAAGGAAGGCGGGATAACCCAGATGATGCAGCGTCTCAAGCTTATTTCGCGGGAATTCGCCGGCTTCGAATCGTCTTTTGCCGTTCAGGCGGATCGTTTCGAGCGCCTGTCGGGATGGCGGGTGGAGCGCGAATTCGAAGAGATTCACCGGCTGTACGATCGCATGATCGCCGGAGAGGAAGCGTTTTCCGGCAAATATGATCTGTTTCTTTGCGTGACCGACTGGCTGCCGGAAGCGATTCGGCGGGGGCTGCTGCTGCCGCTAAGCGAGTATCTGCAGAG
>Ga0207865_102219_pt1 | contig 11874 bp, 8 predicted proteins | sample HigsolmetaAR204D_FD_184836 | JGI IMG/M metagenome (GOLD analysis project Ga0207865, IMG submission 184836) | Ionic liquid and high solid enriched microbial communities from the Joint BioEnergy Institute, USA - AR20-4-D (SPAdes) (version 2) ...
CAACGGCGCCGGCAGTTGGCCTAAAAGTGACGACTTTAACCGACCTTTCCAGGGAGCGCATGTTGTCATCCTGCCGGATAACGATGAACCGGGACGAAAACATGCCGAGAAGGTCGCGGAAGTCCTCCGTAACTGGGCACGGACGATCAAGATCGTCTATCTGCCGGGCCTGCCGGAACAAGAAGATGTGACGTATTGGTTTGAAAGCGGCGGTACTGCCCATGAACTGAAAGCCATCGTCGAGCAATCGTCCCCTCTGGAAGTCAAAACTTCGGCGGAAGATCATGCGAATCCGGACAGATTTTTCGTCAACGGCAAGTTCCAGCCGGTTGCACTCGGCCGGGTGCTGCTCGAACAGTTGAAGTCATGTGTAAACGGCACCGATTTCTATACCTATGAGAATGGCGTATACCAGCCTGGCGGAGAGGCGAGACTCCGCCGGAGGGCGCTGGATCTTTTGGGTGACCAGTATCTTCCTTCACACATCTATCAAACCATGGAGTGGATTCGCACTAAATTGTTCGGCGAGCCTGTTCAGGCGTTCAACGTTGAGGATGGCTTCATCAATGTCGAAAACGGGTTGGTCAATTGGCGCACAGGAGAGTTGCTCCCGCATACCCCGAATCGCTATTCCTCGATCCGTATCCCCGTGACTTACAATCCCGCAGCAACATGTCCTGAAATTGAAAAGTTCTTCTCCGAAATCGTCCCCAAAGACGCGGTGCCGACACTCTATGAACTGTTCGGGTATTGTCTGATTCCAACGAACCGGTTTCAGAAGGCATTCTTGCTCCATGGCACCGGGGCTAACGGCAAAAGCACATTACTTAAATTGCTGGAGCAATTCGTCGGACTCCCGAATGTCTCCAACGTACCGTTGCACCAACTGGAAAGGGACAAGTTCAAGGTTGCGCTTCTGAAAGGTAAACTGATCAACGTGTTCGCCGATATCTCGCACAAAGGATTGGACACTTCCTCGACTTTCAAAGCCCTTACCGGCGAGGACCGAATTAACGCCGAGTACAAAGGGAAAGACGGGTTTGATTTTCGACCCTTCGCCCGGCTCATCTTCTCGGCTAACGTTCCTCCGACGAGCAGCGATGTGTCAAGCGGCTTTTTCCGGCGCTGGATCGTCATTCCGTTCCCAAACTCGTTTGAAGGCCGTCATGATCCCCATTTGCTCGACCGCCTCACCACACCCGAAAATATGAGCGGGCTCCTAACCTGGCCCTCCGCGGTCTGCGCCGACTTGATCAGCAAAATGGGTTTACAATGGGACCGTCATTGGTAGATGCGCTCAAGAGGTATCAGCAAGAGGCTGACAATATTGCCGGGTTCCTGGCAGAATGCTGCAGGGTCGAGCAAGGGCTTTCCTATCCGAGAAAAGAATTGTATCTCCGGTATACCGAGTGGTGCTTGGAAAACGGCCTCAAGGCGACCACGAAAAAGAAATTCAATCAGCGACTTCGAGAGCAAGTTCCAAGTTTGGAAATCGGTCGCGAGCGGTTGGGGCCTGAAGTTTGGAAAGGTTTGACCTATGTAACAGCATAAAATTACTAGGGCGTTCCGAACGGAGCGCCTTTCTTCATTGGTCGCTGTTGCTCCTCCTTCTACAGAAAAAGAAAAAAACCGGGGGCGCCGACCGGTTCATGAATGCGTACAGTTTCTAAAATACATTCCTGTACGCAGAATCCCTTGTGGCTCAAGGGATTCTGGAATCTGTACAGAAATTCAGGAATCTTTTCGCATTTGGAATCCGGTTATGTTCAAGGACGGCCACAAAGCCGTCCACGATTGTTTACTGCTGGCTATGATGAGGAGTATGATCCGGTGAAAACAACCATAGAACTTTTCTGTACAAACTGTACAGCCTAGAGCCATCAAGGCTTCAGGAATATGTTTCATGTACAGTATTCGTAACATGGTGAAAATCGGAATCAATGCAGAACATCGTTGCTTTGTGAAATATATCACGATCGTTGAGGGTCATGGTATAATAGTGCCTGAGGTGGTCCAAATGGGTACGGAATATTCCTTGGCAGATGTAAGCAAATTCATAGGAGCCAGTGAGTCTTTGGTATTGGAGTGGATTCAACAGGGCCGTTTCCCCGGGGTGAGTGTTAATAACCCGGAGTTCAAGCCGGATACAGCGTACGTTGCCGTCACAGGGGTTCGGACGACGCTTGCCGAGATCGAAGAAAGTTATCATAGAGAGCAGAAGCGTTTGGGCAGGGACAAGCCGATCACGTCTGAAGAAGAGCGCCAGGAAGTTAAGAAAGCCATTCGGTTCTTTGAAGAAAAGTATGGCGGGCCTTTTGAGAAGACACTCGGCACAAAGCCGGAACTTTCTGTCCAAGAGAGTCGTGACGCCGCCCAATGGTCCGGTTTGTTGAATAAACGGGAGAAGTTATGCTGATGTTGATCAATCGGGCACGATTCTTTTTACAATCAGTTGCGTGAGGCTCCACGATGTGAAATGTAAAACGTGCATCGTTTTGGTAAGCATCATTTTTCGTAATCGAGATTGCGCTCGGAGATCAGCCAGTTGGAAATTTTACAGTAGTTGGAATGATTCTTTTAATTAAGCCCTAAGAGGAGCATCTTGCTCTACCAGAGCAATCGTCCCTTTGATCTAAGAAAGGTTGTGATTTCTTTTTTCGGTAGCAACTATGTCCCAGCGTTCGAACCAATAAGTACGATGAGGCAGGATCAGCCGATGAAATGTCGAATATAGTCAGAGACGAATGTTAAGTACTGCTATTTTGATTGCTGGAGGATAATATGCCGACAATTCAATTTAAAGGTAAGCCGTTTGTTCAAAATCATCATTTGACAGTCCCCTACCATGAACTTATTCCGGTGCCGGAAAAAAGTATGACAAACGAAGTGCGGCTTGATGACAATTTGATTATCCATGGAGATAATCTCGTTGCCCTTAAGGCGCTTTTGCCGGTTTACGCAGGAAAGGTTAAGTGTATTTACATAGACCCGCCCTATAATACTGGTACGGAACGATGGATTTATAATGATAATGTGAACTCTCCTATGATGCGAGAGTGGATTGGAAAAGTTGTGGACAAAGATGATCTGACTCGACATGATAAGTGGCTTTGTATGATGATGCCGCGATTAAAGTTGTTGCATGAATTGCTTGCTGACGATGGATTTATCTTTGTATCTATCGACCATTTCGAAGTTAGTTCTCTTCGTCTCTTAATGGATGAAGTGTTTGGAAGTCATAATCACCGGAACACGATTGCTGTTCGTCGCGGGATAAAAAACGTTCAATCGCAGTTTGAAGATCTTCACGCACTTGCAGTCGGTCATGAATATGTATTGTTGTATTCAAAAAATGAAAAAACGAGGCTTCCTAAATTAAAGCATACATTGGATCAATCAAACCCTGGAAAGTGGGATACATTTTGGCGTGGAACCGACCGGCCTACAATGAGATACACTTTATTTGGTCAAACTCCGGAGACCGGTCAATGGAGATGGGAAGAAAATAGAGCGATACGTGCACGCGAAAACTATGAACGATATTTACGTGATTATGCGGATCATATGTCACTTGACGACTATTATTTTTACCATCTGCAATCGACAAATGAAAAACTTGATTTCCTTAGGTTGAATGAAGATGGCGTCGTTCAATACTATGTTCCTCCTCGTGACTTTCGATTAATGAGTGATAACTGGATGGACATTACCATAAGCGGGTCAGTAACGACTTTTGATACGGAGAAAAGCGTCGAGTTTATACAACGTATCATTAAATGGATCTGTCCCCATGGAAATGAAATAATTTTAGATTCATTTGCTGGTTCTGGTACAACAGGTCATGCTGTTCTTGATTTAAATAAAAAGGACGGTGGAAAGCGTAAATTCATATTGGTAGAAATGGAAGACTATGTTGAAGAATTGACGCTGAACCGGATTCGAGAAGCCGCGAATGCAACGGGGGGTTCATTCTCCTTTTTCAAACTTGGAAAATCGGTCGATATTCAAGGTCTTATTACAGGTGAAAACCTTCCCCCATATATGGAACTGGCGCGATATGTCTTCTACACGGCAACAGGTGAAGCCTTTGACCCGTCCAAAGTGGATGAATCACGATTTTATATCGGCTCCAGTTCAAGATATGACGTGTATCTGGTTTATAAACCGGATCTCGCCTTCTTGAAATCTGCCGCCATCAATCTGGAGTTTGCGGAAGGCTTGGGTCCGTATCGGGATAAGAAACGGCTTGTGTTTGCGCCGATGAAGTATTTAGATGAATACTATCTGGAAAAGTACCAAATCGAATTTGCACAATTGCCATACGAGATTTTCCGGTTAAAGGGGTGAGGCTGTGGAACTCAAGAATTACCAAAGGCAGGCGCTCCAGACCATCGAGAGGTATCTGCGAGAACTAAAAAAATGGCATGATATGTCACTTGCCCTTCCCGAAGAAGCGCGCTCGGCCTTTGATTATCCGAGAGAGGCTTGGAGGGCCGTTTCCAAGACAGAATACCATCCTAAGGAAACTGGACACGGGCTTCCTTTGCCAAACTTTTGCATCAAAGTGCCGACGGGAGGCGGGAAAACCTTCTTGGCGGTACAGACGATCGACCGGGTACAGAGCATTTACTTGGAGCGCCCAAACGGTCTCATTCTTTGGATCGTGCCCACGGATCAGATTTACCGACAAACCCTTTCCTATTTGCGGAACCGCGCCCACCCGTACCGCCAGTTTCTGGATGTTGTAACGGGCGGAAGGGTGAAAATTGTCGAAAAGTTTGACCGTTTCCAGCCCAAAGATGTCCAGGAGTCCCTTGTGATTTTGTTGCTTATGCTGCCATCGGCGAACAGGCAAAACAGGGAGACATTGAAAGTGTTTCAGGATAGTAGCGGCTTTGAGGCGTTTTTCCCGCCGGAAGGAAGGCCGGATGAGCACAAGGCGCTGCTTGAAAAGTACCCCAACCTTGATTATTTCGGTTCGGAAGATGATTTGTTTGGCGTGCAGATCAAAACATCACTGGGAAACGTGCTCCGCATTCTTTCGCCGGTCATTATTTTGGATGAGGGACAGAGGGCATACAGCCAGAATGCACAGGCAACAATCCGTGGGTTTAATCCGTGCCTTATCGTGGAACTGTCAGCCACTCCCCCGGAGGGAGCAAATGTGCTGGTCAACATTCTCGGGCGAGAACTCGACAAAGAGGAAATGATCAAACTCGACCTGAACATCACCAACAGAGCGAGCGCCGCCTGGCAGGACATCCTGAAGGAAAGCGTGGAGTGGCGGGAGCGTCTGGAGCAGGAAGCCATTACATATCAGGGGGAAAGCGGGCGATACATCCGCCCCATTTGCCTGATCCAGGTTGAGCGGACCGGCAAAGACCAAAAGGATGCGGGGTTCATTCATGCCGACCATGTGGTCGAGGAGTTGATCCGCACCCATCACATCCCTTCAGACCAAATCGCTGTAAAATCCAGCGAAAGGGACGACATTGAGGGAATTGACCTTTTGTCCCCGGATTGCCCGATTCGCTTTATTGTGACAAAGCAAGCGCTGCAGGAAGGCTGGGATTGTTCCTTTGCGTATGTTCTGACGGTACTCACAAACCCGACTTCGCAGACGGGCCTTACGCAATTGGTTGGCCGCATTCTTCGCCAGCCCCACGCTAAGAAAACCAGCAAAACGCTGTTGGATGAAAGTTATGTGTTCTGCTTTCAAAAGCAGGCGGGCAAATTGCTTGAATCCATTCGTGACGGATTGCAGGGTGAAGGCTTGGGCGACCTGGTTCATGCGGTGACTGTCAGCGATGAAGGTCCCGAATCGAAACGCACGCGTTACATCGGATTCCGTGAAAAGTTCAAGCATTTTGAAGGTAAGGTATATTTGCCCCAATTCATCATCACCGAAGGGGGCCGGGTGGAACAAATCCGTTACGACATGGATTTGGTTTCGCGTATTCCGTGGGAAGAGGTCTCATTTGATTCGATTGAAACTTTGGTGCTGAAAGAAAAAAGGGCCGCAGACACGATGAGTAGCCTTGGGTACAATGAGGATGCGGAACTGACAGAAACCTTCAGGGATGAAGTGGCTGTGAGTGCGCGGCTGGATCCGCTGATGATAACCCAAAGGCTCCTGTCTATCGTTCCAAATGCATGGATCGCTAACGAAATCACGGAAAAAGCCCTTGGAATACTTCGCAGACGCTATTCCGAAGAGGTGCTTGCAGTCAATCAGGCTCTGATCACCAAGGAATTGCTTGAGATGCTCGAAAAAGAGCGCGATAGGCTATGCTATGACATCTTTATCCGGCTGGTGGAAGAAGGAAAACTCCGGTTTATGCTGATTGAGGGCAAGGGATATCAGGTGCCCAAGCATATTCAAATCCCGACAAAGGGAGTAAAGCCTTTGACCGATGATGACGGAAAACTAGTTCAAATGACCTTATTTGATGACCCCGTGCCGGAGGTCGACTTCAACGATCTGGAAAAGTCGATTGCGCTGTATTTGGAGAAGCAGGAAAAACTGCTTTGGTGGTATCGCAACCTAGTTTCAAAAGAATATTACGCAATTCAAGGTTGGCACAAAAACAAGATTTACGCCGACTTTGTGGCAACCAGGAAAAGCGACAGCGACCCAAATGACTACGACACGATCTATGTTTTGGAGGCAAAGGGCAATCATCTTGACAATCCGGACACCCGATATAAAAGAGATGTTTTTGCCCTTTGCAACAAACTTTCGTGGGAAGAATTGGGTGAGGAGTTCCCGGACAAAAAGGTTCACTTCCAAGTGATCTTCGAGAATGAATGGGAAAGGGCGCTAAACGAACTTTTTACTTGAACGCCAAATGTCATGTTAATGCACCGAAACAACTTTCTTTCGGTGCATTATTTATTAAGGGCACCATCGATCCTTTTCCCTAGTCGGTGTCTCACTATGAGAAGGAGATGATCATCTGCATGAGCCGGGAAATCTGCGTGCGGCTGTACGAGAAGATGCGGGATATCGAAGGGTGCCCGCCGGTGGAGATAGTGATGACGGGCAACGTGGACAAGGACCCCAGGAGTGGCGGGAAAAGCAGCCGGGGAGCGAATTTGCCCACATCAAGACGAAGGAAGAGCAGGAATCCATCAAGGCCAAACTGCGCGATCCGAACGACCCGCTGAAACTGGTTATCGTCCGGGATGTGTGGCTGACAGGCACGGACATCCCACCGCTCACCTACCTGTATGTGGACAAGCCCCTAAAGGGTCATGGGCTGATCCAGGCCATCGCCCGCGTCAACCGGGTCTTTCCCGGTAAGACAGGCGGTGTGGTCGTGGACTACATTGGCATAACCGACGCTTTGAAGGAAGCGACGCACAGGTACACCCAGGGCGGGGGCAAGGGCAAGCCGATCGGCGATCTCTCTGGAGAAGCCGTGCCGATTTTCTTCGAGGCTCTGGAGGCCGTCCGAAAATTCGTTCCCCCGGGCGTGGACATCACCGACTGGCGGGCAAAGCCGAAGGTGGAGCGCGAGGACTGGCTCGCGGACTTCGTGGGACACCTCATGGGGCCAGACGAGGATGCGTTCCTGAACACGCAGGAAGGCGTACCAACTGGTCAAGCACCTGCCGAATGTCCTGCCGCTGGCGAACGAGGTACTGCTCTACGAAATCGCGGCGATCCAGATCAAACGGTTGAAAGGAACGGTCGGAGGCGGGTCGAAGCCAAAAAAATTCGAAGAGGAACTGAAGAAACTGATCGACCGCAGCGTCGGAGCCCGGGAAGAGGCAATCGACCTGTTCGCGAAGGCCGGGCTGGAGAAGCCGGACATTTCGATCCTGGACGATGCGTTTCTGGCCGACTTCGAGAAGAAGCCCCACGCGGATCTGCGGCTCAAACTGCTGCAGAAATTGCTGGAGGAAGAAATCTTTTATCTCGAACGTCAGCGGAATCCTCTTGGTATTGAACTGAGCAAAAAGTTGAGGGAGACGATCCAGGCTTATCACAACCGCGTCATTACAGCCGCGGCGATCGCTAGGATGATGGTGGAAGCCCGGAAAAAACTGCTGGAAGAGCGCCGGAAAAAAGAAGCCCTCGGCCTGACGGACGAGGAAATGGTGTTTTACGATCTGATTGAAAACATGGGGTTTGGGGTGTTCTCCAACGAATTTCTGGCCGGCTTGATCCGCAAGGTGGTGGCCGCCATGAAGAAGGAGTTCCAGATCGACTGGACGAACCCGCACCGCCAGGACGTGCTGGCAAAGGTGACGCTTGCGGTGAAAATGGTGCTGATGCGGGAAAACATCAAGGGGGAGCAACTGCGCTTCCTGACCAATACCATCGTGGAGAAGGCGAAGGAGAAATACAAGGATTGGCCGTTGGAGGCGTGAGTGAAAAGATAGAGAGCCTGCCTCCTGGCAGGCTCTCCTGACCACATGAACCATCCCGGTTCAAGGGCAGCATCAGTCCGAAAATGTCCACACCAACCCGTCCCGGATCAAACCGTCAGGTTGGAGGGCAGCATAGACAGATCTTGTTGTTTCTATTATATCGAGTGAAATCAAGAGGTGCCAGGGGGTCTTTCTTTCCCTTTCCAGAGCGTTGCTTGCGCATAGGTCTTCCTCAATTCGTCAAGTTGATGGGCAAGCGTCCGTTTCGCCTGCTCCAGGTTTTCGACTTGCTGGCGCAGCCGCAACATTTGATGGAACACGGCAGGCGCATAAACTTGTTCATCTCGCGAAAGACTGACTGGCTTTACCGCGGCAAAGGAACGCCGTCCCCTGTATACGTTTCGTATACAAGTATACGCGGGTATACGCAGAATGCTGCTGCGCATGAGTTTTTGAAAAAAATCCTCGTAATTCCTGGAAATTTCGATTCTGCACGCTATAAAATAGTATCAGTACAGGATTTGCCTCAGCCGGAAACCTCCATCCCGGCGCAAGAATGGCGGCTTCCGGGCACTCCCTGCCCCCTTGAGACGCTCCGTGCGCGGGGAATCCTCGCTCCCCTGTGAACCCCCCCTTGTTGAACGCCTTCTGTTTTCTTTTTCCTCGTCAGAACGATCTTGCAGCAAAAAGCGGGCTTCTCAAATCCGGTCGTGAACACAGGTTATCGGTTCCGAGAATCGTAAAGGAGTGGACGTACAAAAGCATGAGGAGCATTACCGACCTAATTTAAGCAGAACTGTGTGGGACACCTGGTCCTCCGTTATGGCAGTCTTGACTGCCGGTATCAATTCCAACGGAGGTACCACACATGCAAAACCATTCAATCCCCATGTTCTCTGCCGGAGGATCCGTTGTCCCACGCTTACTGGAGCCTGTCTATGACCCCTTGTACCAACTCGTTCATTTGCATCATCACGGCGCGCCGGATCAAAAGTGCTATATCGCGCTGGGGAAGAAGGATCCAAACGCCCGCAACGGCTGGTTTCAGCGTCATTTCAGCCCGAAGGAGTTGCCGGCCGCCTTGCAGGATCCTGACTGGATAGACGGAAAGGACGTGTACTTTTCGCTGAACAACTTCTTCCTACCCATAAGGACGTCCAACTGGACCAGGGAGATTCGGGCTCTCTATGTGGACATCGACTACTACAAGTTGGACAGGTGGAAACCCTACAGTCCGGAAGCGATGTTTGATTACATCCGGATGGAGTATGTGGACGAAGGCCGATTGCCGATGCCGTCATACGTCATTTTCTCCGGCAGCGGCATTCAACTGGTTTTCCTTCTGGAGCCTGTTGCCTATTTGAACAAGAAAGCGTACCTGTTGTGGAAAAGATTGCAGTCCCACTTCGTCGAAACGCTCCGGGATGTCGGCGCCGACTCGATGTGCACCGATCTTTCCCGCGTATTTCGTCTCGCCGGCACCTTCAATTCCAAAACCGGCCGGCAGGTCTACCTTGTTCAATATTTGACCGCGCCTTACTCAATGGAAATGCTCGCCGCCGGATGGCTCCCTCCGCTGCCCCCCTGTCATATACCGCAACCATCTCCCCGACGGATTTTAAAGCAAAAGAAGCCCTCCCAGCAAAGGAAACCCGGCGACCCGCCGAAGACGGCTTTTACTCCGTATACGCTTCACCTGGCCCGCGCCAGGGATCTGGAGAAACTGGTACGGCTTCGCCGGGGAGAGATGGACGGTTGCAGGGAGTATACGTTGTTTCTGTACCGCTATCTCATGCTTTTCCTCACTCACAATCCCCAAACGGCTCTCCAGAACACCCATCGGCTCAACGAATGGTTCTCCCGTCCCCTGTCCCGTTACGAAGTGGAACACGCGACGCGAAGCGCTGAAGAAATGTGGGCGCATCAAACGGGGCAAAAAGACCTCTCGATTACCCGCAAAAATCCCGATGCATACCAAACCGTTGGTTACTTTCATAACAATCAAACCATCATCAAGCACCTTAACATCACGCCTGCGGAACAACGCGAACTTGTGACGATCATCGGAAAAGAGGAGAAAAATCGCCGGGAACGGGAAAGGAAAGAACGCCGGAGAAGGGAAGCCCAAAAGCCGACTCGCGAGATGATCAAACAGAGGGCAGAGGAAAAAATCCAAAGGATTCACCGGCTTCTGGCGAAAAACCCGGGCTTGTCCATACGCGGGCTGAGCCGGATGACCGGTTTCTCCAGGTCGGCCATTCAGCGTTACATGAAACAGGCGTAATCACAGGCGGGCGGCGATCGCCCGCTTATGCCGATTAAGGTGTCCCATGTAGTTCTGCTTAAATTAGGTCGGTACTGTTTACTCATGTGATTCAGAAAGCCTCTGTAGCAGGGTCTGCTCTTTTGGCTTTGAAAACAGGACCAGGATATGTCCGGAGCATCGGGTGAAGCGATCCGAGATGGAAAAAGATGTCCGGATCTTCCCGGTCGACTCCATATGTCCAGTTCATTTGGGTCAATATGTCCGGAAATATCGGGTGTACGCCCGATCAATCCCGTCAGTGGCATGATTTGTCCGGTTTATTAGACCTACATTTCCATGGATTTCTGCGCATATGACCAAAGAAATCTGGTAAATGTCCTTACAGATCTGTCCAATATGTCCTTAAATATCGGGTGAACGCACAACCCGATCCGGACATTGGCGGAACACCGGAATCAAACCTGAATAACCGGATGTTATTCTGATGTGTCATATCCGGTCCGATCGGCTGCCTGGAAACGCCGTGAAACAAAAAGAGCCAGAATCAACTGGATATTTACCCGGTATTTTTGGGCATATCACCAGAAATCTATGGACATATGCGCTCCATTCTGACGGCTGAACCGATCGCAGATCTCAGACAGCCGGGTTGTGCGGCGAGCCCGTCTGGACTTTTGATGAAATTTACGAGTGGGCAAAAGTGGCTGCGTTCAGGAAAAGATAAGGGCTGCCTCCGATTGCGCGTTTTTGATCCAGCGCCTTCTCCAGCCAATCCTTGACGTATTGCGGTAAGATGGCTGTGTTGCATATCGTGCAGGCATGAAAGGTCGCCCCCGAGATGGTCACCCGGATTCCGTCATCGCTCGTCCACCCCAGGTTTCCTCTTTGCGCCATGCATTCGGCTCCGCAATGAATGCATTTCATCCGCTGATCCTCTTCCCGTCGTCATATGTTGAATTTTACGTTAATTTCATGCTAGAGTTTTTGGTGTGAGAATGTATGTTCGTGTTTTACGCGGGGTGATATGATGCTCTCGGACCGCGACCGCAAATTGCTGCGGATCATCGCCAACTACAGCGTAGGACGCAATCGTTTCCCGACGCTAAGGGAACTTCAGATCAAATCCGGCAGGGCAAAAGACGACGTAATAGCCGGACTGAAACTTCTTGAGCAAGAACAATATATAGAGTTGGACGATATGGGTCAAGTTCGAAAACTTCTGGAAGCGTGGG
>Ga0207865_102220_pt1 | contig 11867 bp, 10 predicted proteins | sample HigsolmetaAR204D_FD_184836 | JGI IMG/M metagenome (GOLD analysis project Ga0207865, IMG submission 184836) | Ionic liquid and high solid enriched microbial communities from the Joint BioEnergy Institute, USA - AR20-4-D (SPAdes) (version 2) ...
GACGATAAGACCGGCTGGGTGTCGGGCAAATACGTCGGGAACCCGCAGGACGTCTCCGCCGTTCCCAAAAGCGGGGGCAAAGGGCTCAAGGGCAAAACGATCGTCATCGACCCCGGCCATGGCGGCAACGATCACGGGGTCATCGGCTCGAAGCACGAGACGAGCGAGAAGACGATCAACTTAAGCACGGCCCGTTATTTGGCCGAACAGCTGAAGCAGGCCGGAGCGCAGGCGATCCTGACCAGAACAAGCGACAAGAAGATCGAGCTGCAGGATCGGGTCAACGTCAGCGTGAAGAACCGGGCCGATGCGTTTGTAAGCATCCATTACAATGCGTCGCCGAAGCAGGTGTCGGGCACCTTGACGTTTTTTTACTCCGAATCGAAGGACTTGCCGCTCGCGCGAAGCATCGCGTCATCCTTGGAGCGCAACCTGAGCCTGAAAAGCAACGGATACTCGTACGGCAACTATCATGTGCTGAGAGAAAATTCGCGGCCTTCGGTTCTGGTGGAGCTCGGATTTTTGACGAATCCGAAGGACGAGGCGCTCGTCCGCGGCGCCGACTACCAGCGGAAAGCGGCGGCGGCGATTGTTGAGGGGCTGAGCGACTATTTTAATGAATAATTTGTTGAAACGCCGTTTTGGCGTTTATTTTTTTCGGCCAAGAGGGATTCGCCGGGCGATGTTCGAATAAAGTGAATATATGGAATCGCGGCTCGCGGGCGGGGAACATCGGACAGGCCGGAGGGCCGGAAGGCGGGCATTTCCCTTTATTTCCCGGGGAAGCGCAGAAGTCGAGCGGTTAGCCGCGCGTTCGACAAATTTTACGGCAAGCGGACGCAGGCCGATTCGGGGCGCAGGCGCGGCCTTGCGCATGAGCTGACAGAACGACGGCCGAACAGGATCGCCCGATATGCCGATATCGCTGGCGCCGCAAGCAACGGAGGGGGAGATGAGGCCTGGTTGAGAAGCTGATCGTCATTTGTCTGATGACAATGATTATTCATGCCGCCGAGACATGCTCCTATGCGATTCGCGCAGCGGGGGTAAGAACCGGCAAATTCGCCGTATCGCTGTCGCTTGCCGGTATGGTGCTGCTCATCTCGCGCACCTCCAATCTGGTGCAAGCGCCCATGATGGGCAAAGTCATCGATTACGCGAAAAGCCATGCCGCCTACGATTTGGAGCAGGCGCTCAGGTATATTTTGGGCGCCGCCTCCATCGGAACGATGGTGGCGATCGTCGTTTTTCCGTCGCTGGTTCTCCTGTTTTCGCGCATGATCGCTCATTTTGAGGTGCAGGGGTCGGTGCCGAAGCTGATCGCCGGCGTCACCGTCAGCCAATTGCGAAATGTGCGGAACCATCTCCGCAGGCCGCGGCTTCAGATGCTGAGATCGCTTCGCTGGATGGGCGTTCCCAAGCGGCTCCTGCTGCTCAACTGCATCGTTACGGCGATCTATACGGTCGGCGTGCTCGCTTCGCTGAATGCCGCTTATATGGCTCCCGAGCTGAGCACGGCAGCGTCCCAATCGTCGGGACTGATCAACGGCATGGCGACGATCATTTTGACGATTTTTATCGACCCCCAGCTCGCACTGCTGACGGACAAGTCGCTCGGCGAGCCCAGGCAGCGCGCCAGACTCGGGAAAGTGTTCGCTCTGCTGATGATTTCGCGGTTTTTCGGGACGCTGCTGGCCCAGCTGATTTTGCTGCCGGCGACGTATTGGATTATTTGGGTCATCCAATTCATTTGATGCTTTGGACTGCTGCAGAGGCGCCTGCGACCAGCGGGCTTTCTTCGTGATTCGGAAACTCCGGATGCCGCTCGGTCAATAATTGTTGGTTGGACGATACAGTTAACCATTCCATGTATTTGTCGCCGGATATTCCGAGCTGTTCGATAATGTCTTCGCAATTCAATGCTTGCATCATGATTCCTCCTTCAATCGTAAAAAAACAAAAGACAAAAGAAAAAGACCATCCTGAAAAGCAAGATGGCCGGTTGCACTACTAGCTCCTTCGCATCCAAGTGCCCAAATACAGATGACGAATTCATCGCTTCCACTATTTATAGTTCTATAATACCATCTTGGGACCAGAGATTCAGTGCCATTTGACACTCTTTTTTCTAAAGAAATCTTTAGAATTGCATAAACATGCACATTTGCGCCGTCTGATTGTTGAGCGAAGCGGGAGGAGGGAGGAACCTGTGAAAAATCCGTTGCTTACGGAAGATCCGAATAAAGACAAGGGGTATGGACGGCGGAGCTTCACCGTCCGCGTGAACGTGTTTTTCTTCGCTACGTTCGCGTTGTTTTCCGTCCTGATTGTCCGGCTCGCCATGCTGCAATTTGTGGAAAGTCCGCAGCTAAAAGAGGAGGAGGCGCAGCATCTGCTCAAGGATACGCCGATTCCGCCGATCCGCGGCAACATTTTCGACCGTACCGGCTACCCGATCGCCTACACGGTATCCACGCAATCGCTGTACTTTCGGGTGGAAAACGGGCAAAAGCAGGACGATGTCATTGCGCTCGCCTATACGCTGGAGGACATCTTTGCAAAATATGGCTCGCCTTACGTTCCCCAGCCGGCCGCGGCGGACATTATGAAAGCGATGGATGTCGGCTACGGTCTTGATAAGAACGAAACGGCGAAGAAGCCTGGCTATTCGTTCGTGCCGAGAAGAATCAAGGCCGGTCTGACGCCCGATGAAATCGCTTTTATTCTCGAAAGAAGAGACGAACTGAAATGGATCGAGATTATGGAGGAGAGCGTCCGGACGTACGACGACAAACATACGATTGCCGTACAGCTGGTCGGCTATATGAGAACGTTCTCGGCGGCCCGGGAGCCGAAGAACGGGCTGGCATTTTACCAAAACCCGGAGAATACGACAGGCTACCTGGATACCGAAGACGTCGGCTTCGACGGCATTGAGCGGGCTTATCAGGAGGCGCTGAGGGGAAAGAACGGCTACAAGACTTATCCGGTCAACGCCCAGCAAAGAATTGTCGGGAATGTTATGGTGCAGCCTCCGGAGAAGGGACATAATTTGTTCCTTACGATCCATAAAGACGTGCAGCTGGCGGCCGAGCAGGCGATTATCGATCATTTGGCCTATATGAAGAGCGCTGAAGCCCGGGCGCTGAAAACGCCAGCCATCGGCAGGAATGCGGTAGCCGGCTACGCCGTGGCGATCGAGACGGAGACAGGCAAAGTCGTGGCGATGGCCAGCATGCCGGATTACGATCCGAATGTGTGGATCGGCGGCATCGGATCGACCGAGGAATATTTGCGCATTCAGCCGTACGTCAATAACGGGACTATCACGACCGCTTATCCGGACTATCCTCCTGAGGAACGGAACCGTCATCCCAATTCGATCGTATTTCTGGGCTCGACGATCAAGCCGCTGTCGGTCTTGATCGGCTTGAAGGAGGGGCTGATCACGCCCTCGACAAGGTATAACGATACGGGTAAATTTACTTACGGAAGAGACGGATCGACGTTATCCAACTCCGGCGGCACTCCTTTCGGATGGATCACGCCGACGCAGGCGCTGCGCCATTCATCGAATACGTTCATGTCCGCGATGATCGGCATTCCGTTTCACGCCAGGTATGGAGACAAGGCGCCGGACAAGTGGGCGGAATATTTGGCGGAATTCGGGCTGGGGGTCTCGACCGGAAGCGGACTGCCGCGGGAATATGCCGGCGGCAACGAGTTCCAGACGAATACGCGGGAGACGTTTCAATCGCGCATGGTATTCGCCTCCTGGGGCCAGAACGGGAAATATACGGCGCTGCAGCTGGCCCAATACGCGGCAACGCTGGCGAACCGCGGAGAACGGCTGCGCCCGCTGCTGGTCGACCGGATCGAAACGTACGACGGAAAGGTTGTGCAGCGGTTCGATCAGAAAGAGGTGCTGAACCGGGCGGAATATGCTGATGCCCATTGGGACGCCGTTATTAGCGGGATGGAGAGCGGTATCCGCGGCTTTGAAGGGTTTCCTTATACGCTCGTGCGGAAAACCGGCACCTCCACCCAATCGGTCGGAGGCCGGGAGGTCGATAACGCGGTGTTCATCGCGTATGCGCCGAAAGAGAAGCCGAAGCTCGCCGTAGCAGTTGTCGTTCCCGAGGGAGGTTTCGGCGCCTGGGGAGCCGCGCCGATCGCGCGCCAAATATTCGACGCGTATGATCAAGCTTACGGACTAGGCAATCCGGCGAAGTAACGCGTCGGTGGTGCTTTATTTTTGGGAGCATGAGCGATCCTGCGCGAATTGCGCGAACACTATCCGGAGGAAGGTGAAGCGATCATGGAAATGATGCCGGCATGGACAAAGTGGGCTAAAGAGGAAGGGTTGCAGGAAGGGTTGCAGGAAGGGATGAGAGAAGGATTGCGTGAAGGAATGGAAAAAGGTGAGAAAAAAGGCCGGCAAGAGGAGCGGCAAGAGATCATTCGCAAGCTGCTTGACAAAGGCAATTCCCCGGAGGTAATAGCCGATGTACTAGAGATTCCGGTGGATGAGGTTCGCAAGCTGAGCAAGCATTAGACGCCTTTGACGAGCTTTCTCGCTTGTACATCCCCGCAGATTGCCGACCTTCGTCTACAAGAACGGGATTTAGGGCGGCCAAACCGTGTCGCTTGCGCGGACATCGTACAATAATCCTGACAGCATTGATGTCAGGATTATTGGTTTATACTTATATACAAATGACCTGTACTTGGTCAAGAGTAGAGGGGGCGGGGCATGAGATTAGACCGCCTGCTCGGGATCACGCTGGAGCTGATGGCCCGCAAAAGGGTAACTGCCGCAGAGCTGGCCGCCAACGAGGTTTCGGTGCGCACCATCTACCGCGATGTCGAGCTGATCAACCAGGCCGGCATTCCGGTTGCGTCATTCACCGGCGCGGACGGCGGATTTGAGCTGATGAACGGATTTTTCCTGACGCGGCAGCACTTCTCTGCCGATGACTTGTCGATCATCTACACGCTGTTGAAGGCGATGGAAGGGGCGATGGGTGGCCCCGCGGCGACCGCGATGCGGAAGCTTGCCAGCCTCCATCCGGCGCTGGCGAACGAAGGAAGCCGCGAAGTCGTCCTCGACATGACCGCGCCGGAGCGCGACCGGGACATCGTTCACCGGCTGTTTCAGGCGATCCGGCAGTCCCGCGTAGCCGAGATCGTTTATATGAGCGCGTCCGGAACACAGTCCGAACGCCGCGTGGAACCGCTCAATTTGCTATGGGAGAAAGGCGTCTGGTACCTGGAAGCTTACTGCCTGCAGCACCAAGCCAAACGGTATTTCCGCGTATCGCGCATCGTCCGGCTCGACGTGGCGGAAACGACGTTCGCCCCGCGGCGTTTTCCGGACGAGCCGGAGCAGGGAGCGGCATCCGGGATACAAGCCCATCTTCGCTTCGACCTGTCGGCAAGCATGCGCGTGCTCGAACAATTCCCGGGCGAATGCACGGTTCAGGGAGATCGCATCGATGTGCATACGACATTTTACACAAAGGAGTATGCGCTCTCGGTTATCGTCAGCTACGGGACGAAAGTCGATATCGTATCGCCGGTTGAACTGCGAAACGACGTTATCGATCATATCGAAGCGATCCGCCGCCATTACGGGAGCAAGCAGGAAGAGGGGGCGACATGAACATTGTTTGCGGATAGGAACAATCCGACAAGAAGCCCAGCAGTCCCCTTACCGGAACGAATTGTCCATCTTGCGGTAGGCGGTCGGGGAGAGGCCGATTTTCCTTTTGAACACCCGGTGGAAGTACGTATAGCTGCCGAAGCCGCACGATTCGGCGATCTGCTCCATCGTCATGCTCGTATGCTTCATGCGGTCGATCGCCCCGGCGAGCCGCACCTCCAGCGCGTATTCCAGCATCGTCTTGCCGTAGCATTCCTTGAAGAAGTGGGAGGCGCGGGATACGCTCAAGGCGACGTGCCGGGCCGCTTCCTCTACCCGGAACGTCCGAGTGGCGTTCTCCTCGATAAACTGCTTCAGTCTCAGCGCCGTATAAGCCCGGCTGTACGAAGCGTGCGAATCCGTCACTGCGCGTTCCAGTGACAGGCACAGGACGCGCAGCAAATAACTGGTCAGCTCCTGGTTCTCGGCGTTCAACCGGCGCTTCTCCTTAATGATATGTCTCCACGGATAAAGGATCGACTCCCCGATTAGAATGCGCGTGCAGACCGGCTTGTCCGAACGGCTCCACCATTCGTCCATCCACGGCCCCTCACTGAACATGTAGTAATCTCCGCTGCCCGTCGCTCCGTCGGTGCACAGCTCGTAATAGCTGCCGGGCTTCAGCATGATGAGGTCTCCGGATTCGATGCGCAGCACCTCGCCGTTAATGTATACGTGGCAGGCGCCTTCCGTCTGCAGCCTGAACAAATAGCTGGTCAGCGGAACTTTCCGGGAGCCTCTGACCGCTTCCTTCGCATGATAAGAATATCCGCATAAAAGCACGGACGGTTGCATAATTGTCTCACCCGCCGATGAAATAGCACGATTGTTCATGTTTTAATTATATTGATTATTCCTATTCGCAGCAATCTGGTTTACGATAATAAACGTCGACGTTTGGTTGAAACCCGGGAAGCAAACGTCAGAGAAGATCCAATATCCATGATGGCGGAGGTATGACATGATGAGTCGATGGGCAAGCCGCGCGGCAATCGGTACGACCGTATTGGTCATGTTATCGGCATGCGGCGGCAACGGCAGCAGCGGGACGGAAGGCAATTTGCAGCAAGGGATTGACGAAAGCGCATACAATAACGAACCCGTTACTTTAATGTTTTATAACCACAATGCGGGGATTTTGAGCCAGGCCGATCTGGATGCGCTGCTTGCGCCGGTGAAGGCCAAGTATCCGAACATCACGGCGCAGTTCGTTGCCGATACGACATTGGACAAGATGATTACGGCCGAGCAGCTGCCGGACGTCATTTTGACCAGCAACTACTATTTGCACGATCTGCTGCAGCAAAACATCGGCATCGATTTGAGCGGCATGATCAAGCAGCACAACGTCGACCTTGGCAAGCTTGAGCCGGAAGCGGTCAATCTGCTGAAAAAGTTTGGATCAGACGGCGAAATTTACGGCATCCCCTATGCGATGAACTACGGCGTGATGGTGTACAACAAAGATTTGTTCGACCGCTTCGCGGTGCCTTATCCGAAGGATAACATGACATGGGACGAAGTGATCGAATTGGCGCGCCAGGTCACCAAGTCGGAGCAAGGGATGCAGTACGTCGGCCTCAGCATCGGCGATCCCCAGGTGATGAGCCGCGCGTACTCGCTGCCGGTGGTGGACGATACGCAGACGAAGGCGGTGCTGACAAGCGACCCTTACAAGAAAATTTTCGGCATGTACGAGCGGCTGTATGGCATTCCGGGCATTGTCGACGCGAACAAAAAATACAATTACGGCATCGACGATTTTCTGAAGGAACAGAAGGTCGCCATGTACCCGTACTGGATCGCAAATTTGACGACCCGCCTGCCGCAGCTGCAGGAAGCAGGCAAAAACTTCAACTGGGACGTCGTCTCGTTCCCTTCGTTCAGCGACAAGCCGGGGCTCGGCAGGGAAATCGACTTCCATATGGCAATGATCACGCCGACGAGCCAAAATAAAGAGGCTGCCTTCGCCGCGATTCAGACGCTGATTACCGAAGAGTCGCAGCGAGCCATGAACAAAGGAATCCGTTTGACCATCCTGAACGATCCCGAGCTGAAAAAGCAGTTTTCCAGCGATACGAAGCTGTACGAGGGCAAAAATTTGGCAGGCATCTTCTCCGTAAAACCGGCCCCGCTCCCGGCAGCGACAGAGTACGATACCAAGATGTATTCCTTCCTGAAGGAAGCCGTCAAATCGATGGTAACGGAAAGCAAGGACGTCAATACGGTGCTGAGGGAAGCGGAAGAGAAGGGCAACAATCATATTTTGGAGGTCAGCAAGCAGTAGCATAGCTTCATGCGAGCGCGCCATATTTTTTCGAGACACGCCATATATATAATGAAGAGATTTGCTTATTTTTGAGCGGGCTGCTGCGTCAGCCGGCTCTTTCGCTTTTGATCGACGCCCCGCCGCTGTAAAAATATGCTTGACTCCCGTCGCCGCGGTTTTGTAAAGTATGAAGCATAGCGAGCCTATTGAGAATGAATATCATTCAGAGGCGAAAGGAGGGCCAAGCGGATCGCTGCGACTATGAATTCAAGAGTGAGGGATGCTGGATGATTCGCCGTTTTTTCTCGTATTACCGGCCTTATAAGGGATTGTTTTTGCTCGATTTCGGCTGCGCCGTCATCGCCGGACTGCTGGAGCTCGGCTTCCCGCTTGCCGTCAACCAATTCGTCGACAAGCTGCTGCCGAGCAAGGACTGGGGGCTCATCCTGCTGGCCTGTACGGCGCTGCTTGCTGTGTACGCTTTGAATACGGCACTCAACTTTATCGTGACCTACTGGGGCCATATGCTGGGCATCAATATCGAGACCGATATGCGGAAGAAGCTGTTCGAGCATATTCAGAAGCTGTCGTTCCGTTTTTTTGACAACAATAAGACAGGTCATCTGCTTGCCCGGATTACTAACGATTTGAACGATATCGGGGAGCTGGCTCACCACGGGCCGGAAGATGTGTTCATCGCCGTCATGACGCTGGCAGGCGCCTTTACGCTGATGTTCTATGTCAATTGGGAGCTGGCGCTCCTTACGTTCCTGATCATTCCGTTCATGGCGTGGATCGCGATTTTCTTCAGCCGCAAGATGACTTCGGCATACCGCCGCCTGTTCGGCGACGTCGCCAACTTCAACGCCCGCGTGGAGGACAATGTCGGCGGCATTCGCGTCGTGCAGGCGTTCGCCAACGAAGAATACGAGAAGCAGCTGTTCGCGGTCAATAACGAGCAGTATCGCCAGACCAAGCTGCTCGCCTACAAGATTATGGCCAAAAGCATGTCCGTCACCTATATGATGATGCGCCTCGTCTCGATGTTCGTGATGATCTGCGGCACCTGGTTCGTCATTCGCGGCGAGCTGACCTACGGGGAATTCGTCGGCTTCCTGCTCCTGTCGAACGTCTTTTTCCGCCCGATTGAAAAAATCAACGCCGTCATCGAGAGCTACCCGAAAGGCATCGCCGGCTTCAAACGGTACGTCGAGATCATCGATACGGAGCCGGATATCGCGGATGCGCCGGATGCGATCGAGGTCGAGGGCTTAAAAGGCGACATCCGCTTCAGCGATGTGGCGTTCGGATATGACGAGAGCAAACCGGTATTGCGCGGTATCAACCTGTCGATCCGGGCGGGAGAGACCGTCGCCTTCGTCGGGCCGTCGGGCGCGGGCAAGACGACGATCTGCAGCCTGCTGCCGCGCTTCTATGAGGTGAATGCAGGCAGCATTACGATCGACGGAACAGATATACGCCGGATGACGCTGGCTTCGCTGCGCAGGCAGATCGGCATCGTGCAGCAGGACGTGTTCCTGTTCTCCGGGACGATCAGGGAAAATATTGCTTACGGCAAGCTGGACGCATCGCTGGAGGAAATTTGGGAGGCGGCCAGACGGGCGCAGATGGAGGACTTCATCCGCTCCTTGCCGGAAGGGATGGATACGGTTATCGGCGAGCGGGGCGTCAAGCTGTCGGGCGGGCAAAAGCAGCGGCTGTCGATCGCCAGAATGTTTCTCAAAAATCCGCCGATTCTCATTCTGGACGAAGCGACATCGGCGCTCGATACGGAGACGGAAACGGCGATCCAGCAGTCGCTGCAGGAATTGTCCGAAGGGCGTACGACGCTCGTCATCGCGCACCGGCTGGCTACGATCAAGAACGCCGATCGCATCGTCGTCGTCACCGCGCAGGGCGTCGCCGAGCAGGGACGCCATCAGGAGCTGGTAGCGGCCGGAGGCATCTACAGCAGACTGCACCAGGCGCAGTTCGGCGGTTAAGCCCGCCGCCCTCGGGTCCGCCCGCTTCAGGCGGCTTCCGGGCGGTCGGAGCGGCTCGAGAAGGCTTCAAGCAGGCGGTACTGCGCCAAAAATAACGGCACATTCGAATAGTTTAATGCCATAAGATGATAATGCATTCCGCATGGGAATCCGTTAAAGTAGGTATGGAGTTAAGCAGAGATATAGATATAAAGGAGAATCCATACTTGGACACTACACAACCACTTCCCATGTGGAAAAAGCTGAGCCTCTTCGCCGTCACCTGGCCGATCTTCATCGATTCGGTGCTGCGGATGATGCTTGGCACGGCGGACGTATTCATGCTCAGCCGGATATCCGATCAGGCGGCCGGCGCAATTGGCCTGGCCAACGAGATCATCGCCTTCTGCATCCTCATGTTCGGCTTTGTCGGCATCGGCACAAGCGTGGCCGTCACTCAATATTTGGGGGCGGGCAAGCCCGAGACGGCGAGCCGGGTATCGGCGCTGGCCATCACGATGAACCTGATCTTCGGGCTAGTGGTCAGCGCGGTGATTGCCGGTCTCGGCGAGCAGGTAATGAGGCTGATGCATCTGGATTCCGCGCTGATCGGCGTGGCTAACCGGTATTTGATGATCATCGGCGCGTTTCTGTGGGTGGAGGCGGTGTCGTATGCCGTATCGTCCATTATCCGCGCGCACGGCTACACCCGCGACGTCATGTATGTTACGCTAGGCGTGAACATCGTGCATGTGACGGGGAATTATTTGTTGATTTTCGGACATTTCGGCTTTCCGGAGCTGGGCGTGACGGGCGCGGCCATATCGACGGTCGTCTGCCGCATGATCGGTCTTGCTGTGCTTCTTGTTCTCTTGTACCGCCGCGTCTCGTCGCCGATCCGGCTGAAGGATTACGCGGATTTCGACAAAACCCGTGTGAAGCAGGTGCTGAGCATCGGCCTCCCTGCGGCGGGCGAACATCTGGCCTGGCAGTCCCAGTACATGATGATTATGAGCTTCATCAATATCATAGGACAGACAGCGCTGAGCGCGCATATTTATGTGTACAATGTGAGCGCGTATTTTATGGCCTTGGCGATGGCGATCGGGATGGGCACGGAAATCATCGTCGGGCATATGGTCGGCGCCGGCGAGCTGCAAGCCGCTTACCGCCGGCTGCTGCGAAGCTTGCGCATCAGCTTGCTGCTGACGTTCGCCGTCGTTGTCGTGGCCGCCTTGTTCCGCGAAGGGCTGATCGGCCTGTTTACGGACAGTCGCGAGATTATTGCCGCCGGCTCGGCGATTTTTCTGCTGTCGATCGTTCTGGAGCCAGGCAGAACATTCAACCTCGTCGTCATCAACTCGCTGCGCGCCGCCGGCGATGCCCGGTTCCCCGTGCTTATGGGCGTGATGTCGATGTGGGGAGTGTGCGTGCCGCTTGCCTATTGGCTCGGAATCCATTGGCAAATGGGGCTGCTCGGCATCTGGATAGCATTCGCTGTGGACGAATGGCTGCGGGGGATCTTGATGCTCATTCGCTGGCGCAGCCGGGCTTGGGAGAAGAAAGCGCTCGTTAGGCCCGATACAGCCGTATCCGCTTAAACAACGGAAGCCGGCTTCGACCGAAGCCGGCATTTCTTCTTGTTCAGGATGAAGTATGAAGGCGAAACCACGACGCCCAGAACGGCTTTTTCTTCTTCGGCGTCTGGTGGCGCTCGGAACGGGGCGTGCGGATCGGCTGCGGAGCCACGACGGCGGGCAGCGTCTGCTGCGGTGTCTCGGGAGCAGTGGCCGGCGACAATCCGGCCGGCATGGCGGCAGGCAGCGTCTGCTGCGGCGCCTCGGGAGCGGGAGCCGGCGACAATCCGGCCGGCATGGCGGCTTCGGCGGCGGTATCCGTCGTCTGCGCCGTCTCC
>Ga0207865_102231_pt1 | contig 11795 bp, 11 predicted proteins | sample HigsolmetaAR204D_FD_184836 | JGI IMG/M metagenome (GOLD analysis project Ga0207865, IMG submission 184836) | Ionic liquid and high solid enriched microbial communities from the Joint BioEnergy Institute, USA - AR20-4-D (SPAdes) (version 2) ...
ACTCTATCGAAACAAACCAGATGAACTCGATGAATGTGCTATTAAATAAGATAATCCGCTATTTGCCAATCTACGGGAGATTTAGTAGGTGGCCGGGGAGGAACTTAGTAATAGAAATAATGACATACAGGCACTAATGTGGGGTCGTATAGTTAAAGAAGAGCACGCATAATAAAAGTGCGAATTAAGAAAGGCTACTATATCCAGTGTTTCTTTTTCACATAACGACATATTTAATAAATTTTGATATGATTCTTTCTCAATCACAAATCCTGAGTCTTTTTGACAAATAAAAATTCTTGGGCCAACCAATGTTCAAAAGGAAAAGCCAAGGAGGTGCTTGCCCCTCGCTTGGCCCCGTTTTCGAAAATCTTTTTAGGAATCGTAGTTTTAATCAACAGCTCGGTGATTGCTCCCTATTTGCGCCATATCGATTGGAAACTGCTCGTAATTGCGGCGGCCGTATTTTTGATCCCTTTAGCGGCTACTACCTATCCTTTATCATCGGCCGGATATTCAAACAGAAAAAAGACACCGTAGTCGCCATGACATTCCTTGGAGGCATGCACAACATCAGCGCCGGCGCACTCGTGGCCGTTTCATACTTCCCGGCTAAAGTTGCCGTCCCCGTAGTGATCGGCATGCTCTTCCAGCAAATCCTCGCCTCCACGTACGGACACATCGTGGACCACTATTATCAGAAACAGGCTAAGGCTTTGGAAAGGAGGGTGTCTTAATTGAGATATTCTTAAGGCAACTAAGTTTTGGCTAAACTAAAAAAGTGATCTTTCGGAAAAGAAAGATCACTCACAGACAAATTCTTAGCAATAATGTTATTGTCCACCGAACAGAATTGAGCTTCAGTTAGTATTCCCCCATTACTTGAAATTACCTAAATGGATGTTGTAGATCAAGAAAAATTCCAAATCACTAATGTTTATGGAGAGAAATAGCGATGATAAATTCTATCCATAAAATTTAGAGAGTGATGGGCAACAAACTAGGTAGTTATACGTAATTTTCCTAAAAAATCGGCAACATAGTAAAGTCCAAAATCTAATCCGCTTATGATAAAACAGTTCTGTAATCCCTATTTCTCTCTATCTTTTAGAAGCATCTCACAAATTTTAAAATCCAAGATTGTATCAATATCAACGGAGCGTTCACTTGGCATTTGATAAGCGAGTACCTTATCTTGCAGAAAAGTTCGCTGTTTGATTAGCTCTTTGACAGTAGAAACATACACTGCACCATTTAATTGATAAATAGCTGGTGTATCTTGCCTTCTAACAGGAAAGAGATCCGTATTGATAAATGGACTCATAAAATCTTTTGAATCCAGTTGATACATCCAATACGGATTTTTATCCGTTTTACAAACAGATACACAGGCAATCCCATGATGTTTTTCACATTTCTCTATCGCTCCATCAATATCTTTAACTAATCGAAGGGGAGACGTTGGTTGTAAAAGGACGATATAATCAAACCCTGGTACTTCTTGAATAGCATGAAGAATGGGGGCTACTCCGGGAGTATCATCTTGTGCCAATTCTTTTGGCCGCACAAACGGAACCTCGCAACCATATTCCTTGGCGACGTTTATGATTTCTTTATCTTCAGAAGTTAAAATAAGCCGATCTATATATGTTGATTTTTTGGCTTCTTCAATCGTCCAAGCAATCAACGGTTTTCCTGCTAGACTTTTGATATTTTTTCTTGGAATTCCTTTTGATCCTCCCCTTGCAGGGATAATGGCAAGTACTTTTTTATCATGAATCATTCAAAAACCTCCGAAAACTCCAAATTGGCTTTTTCAAAATCCGGAATTTTCCCAATATCTAACCAATATTCTCGAATAGGAAATACATTGGTTTTCTCTTGTCGCTTGATCAATAATTCAAACAAAGACGGCATATCAAAATACTGATTTTCAGGTATGTAATTCAATACCTCAGGATTTAAAACATATATTCCTGCGTTGACGAAATGTCGTTCAGTCGGTTTTTCTTCAATCGAACAAAGTCTTGTTCCTTCTGTTCTAACTACTCCATAAGGTATTTGAAGTTGATATTCTCTTACACACATTGTCGCCATTGATTCACTTTCTTCGTGGAACTGCAAAAGCTGCTGAAAGTTAATTTTGGTTAAAATGTCTCCATTCATCACAATAATAGGTTTTGTTGGCTTTTCAGTAAAAAGCGAAAGTGCTCCGGCAGTTCCTAATCTTTGATTTTCATCAAGGTACTGGATGTTTACTCCCCATTCTAACCCATTACCAAAATAATCTTTTATTATTTCACGTTTATAATTGACGGAAAAGTAAAACCGATGAAACCCATGTTCAATAAAACTTTCTAAAATCGTTTGCAAAATCGGCTTAGTGCCAACCGTTAACATCGGTTTTGGGATGTTTTCAGTCAAAGGCCAGAGTCTGGTGCCCAATCCTCCTGCCATTAAGACAACCCAATTATCAAAAGAAAGTGAATCAAATAATACATCTGAAAAAATCACATCTACCACTTGATTATTTTTATTCAGGATAGGAAGCTGGCGTAGTTTTTTTTCTTGAAAAATCTTTTTAATTGCCTGCTTCGATGTTCCCTTTTTCATCGTAATCGGATTTTTATTCATCACTTTCGTTACTTGGTCATCAAGTGAAATGCCTCTTAAAATTCCCCTTCTTATATCCCCATCTGTCACTGTACCTAATAACCGAAAATCGTTATCTACTACTAATGCGATTTGGGCAGCGGTATTGTCTATATTTTTCATCGTTTCAATAATGGATGTAGAAGGAGGTACCAACAATTGTTTCCAATTTCTCATTTACTCACTTCCTTAGCAGGACTACCATAAACTTTCTTATTATCGCCGATGTCTCTTAAGACTAAGGAACCTGCACCCACTAACACATTGTTTCCGACTGTAATATTTTGAATAATTTTTGCACCTGTGCCTATATGAGTTTCTTCGCCAACTACAACACCGCCTGACAAAACACACCCAGGCGCAATATGACAATGTTTATTGATAAAGCAATCATGGTCTATACTAGCTGAGGTGTTTACAATAGTATTATCGGCAATTTTCGTAAACGGTTGAATAACTGCTCCTGCCATGATTTGAACACCTTCGCCTAGTACAACCGTATCCGAAATAATCGCTGAAGGATGAATAATAGCTGAAAATTTATAGCCTTTTGATTTAAAAATGTTGAAAATAGTTGCTCGAATCTTCATATTGGAAACAGAACCAAGAGCATTCACCAATTCAATTTCTTGCGGATGGTATTGTAATATTTCTTCGTCGTTCCCTAAGTAAGCAATATTGTACGGATTGTTTTCTTCTTTTGGCGCTGTATAACCGATTATTTTTCTTTTTTGCATCAATAAAATGTCAACCAATACTCGAGCATGCCCACCATTTCCAAGAATAATCACTGGCTTAGAGCACATTACTTTATAACCTCGTCTTCTTCATAATCTTGTCTTGCTTTTTGTCCGATATAGTCCCAATAGTAGTATGGTTCGATGCCTGTCCCAGGCCGCTTTATTGTTAGATTGTCAGAGGTAAATACCTCTCCTTTTTTAATCGTTCTTGCCGCCACTAAACTTTTTCTTGCCACTTCTTTATTTTTCAACTCAGTTTGTGTCGGCTTTTTTTGTTTCTTGCCAAGTGCTTTTTCAATAATTCGTATAGATTGAACCATTTCCTTTAATTCATTTGGCTCTAATGAAGCTTTGTGGTCCGGGCCTGGCAACGTCTTATCTAATGTAAAATGTTTTTCGATAATTTTCGCCCCTTTGGCAACTGCCGCAATAGGTACCACAATTCCTTCTGTATGATCCGATAATCCAACAGAAAGATGAAACTCTTCTTTCAAATCATCCATTGCATTTAAATGTACATCTCCATACGGAGTTGGATATTCTGTTGTGCAATGTAAAATGCTTACTTTTTCTTTCAACCAAATTTTGGCTTCATCTTTTTGATAAAATCGCTTTACTTTATCGAATGAAACGTCCGTTTTATTCGCAAATCCGTAAGCTAAAAATGCCAAAGCATGATGAATATCTTCCTTTGTAGCCATTCCTGTCGATAAAATTACATTGACACCATGCAATGCAATTTTATGTAAATAGGGAGCGTTTGTAATTTCGCCAGATGGTATTTTGATAACATTCAATTTTAATTCTTGAATTAAAAAATCTACACTTTCTAAATCGAAAGGTGTAGATAAAAACTGAATATCTTTTTCATCACAATACTGCTTTAGTTTTTTAAAGTCCTCATAACTCAATTCCAGCTTTTTCAGCATTTCATATTGTGACGAGGATTTCCCCAGATTCTTTTTTTGGTATTCTGCCTGCTGGGCTGATTTTGTGACTAAATGTTCGGTTTTAAAGGTTTGAAACTTAATCGCATCTGCACCGGCTTCTACTGCGGCATCCACTAGTTGAAAGGCCAATTCCAACGAACCGTTGTGATTCACTCCGGCCTCGGCAATAATAAATGTTTGTTTCATATAATCTCACCATCGTAAAATTTCTTCATTATGGGCTTTATCTCTATCTTCTTTAAAATGCTTAATATACGTTTAGAAGTCTTACCGTCACCAAAAATTTTATATTGATCATCATTTTCAAATTTATAATTTAACGCTTTTGTGATCGCTTCTGTTATTTCTTTAACATTTGGATCACAATCAAAGACAGAGGAAGGTCTGATTCTGCCGCTTTGTCTATTGCCAATGTTAATAGTAGGTGTTTCTAAATAAGGCGCTTCAAAGAGACCACTAGAAGAATTCCCAATGATGACATTGGCGTATTTTAATAGACTTAAGTACTTTAATTGTCCCAGTGAATCAAACAACTTTCGTTTACGTGGGTTTTGACTAACATAAGCACTAATCAAAGAATTGATTTTTCTGCCATTGTTATCTGCGTTAGCTTTAGTAAAAATCATCGTAGCATTTTTAAAGTTATTAAGGGCCTCTAAAAGCTCTTCCGTTCCCTCGATTGGATTGGAACTTAATGTTGTCGGATGATGAGTGATTAAAAAAACTGGTTCTTCTAATGCTATTCCCAGTAATTCTTCTAATTGTTCTTTTGTTAGCAACGACATTCTTACAATATTTTCAATACCTGGAGCCCCTACATTATATACTCGGTTCGGGTGCTCTCCTAATCGAATAACCCTTTTTCTATGTTCTTCTGTTGTTACAAAATGAACATAACTCATTTTTGTTACTGCATGACGAATCGCGTCATCGTACGCCCCATAAGTTACTTCCCCACCATGAATATGAGCAATCAGTATTCTGGCAATCATCGCCGCTTGAGCTGCTGCTAATATCTCAAATCGATCTCCTAATAAAACTAAAATATCGGGTTTTAGCCGATTTAAAGAATCCGCAAATCCGATTGTTCCCAATCCCAACGATTTTGCAACCCCTACCGGTGTATCGCTAGATAATAGCATCTCAACTTTTTCATTAATTACAAAACCGTCTTCCTCAATTTGCTTATATGTCAAACCAAACTCTGGGGATAAATGCATGCCTGTCGCAATAATTTGCAGTTCCAAATCAGGGTCTGCTTGTATTTCTTTCATTAACCAATATAAAAGGCCATATTCTGCTCTTGTACCTGTTACAACACAGATTTTTCTTTTATTCATCCGCATCTTCCCCTAAGTATGGACTGCTTGGAACATTCACAATTTGATGCTGCAATTGTTCTGTAACTGACAAATCAGCTTTTGGACAGTTTTGAAAAGAATTTAAAAGATGTAACGGTTTCCATACAGGTCTTGACATCACATTATGGTTATTTAACGTTTCCAAAACTTGATTTATGTCATACATTTTTTCATCAAAAATTAATGTTTGCAGCCAGTAATTGCTTCTTGCAAACTCAGGTTCTTTAAATAATTTAATCCCCTCATAATCTTCTATCAATTGCTCATATTTGCTAACAAGTTGACGTTTCTTTTCAATAAAATCTTCTAACTGTTCAAGTTGCGCGCATCCTAATGCTGCATTTATATTTGGCATACGATAATTATATCCTAGTTCATCATGTTCATATTTCCAGCGATGAGGGAGTTTAGCAGTAGTAGTAAGATGCTTCGCATAATCTGCCAGTTTTTCATCATTCGTTAAAATCGCCCCTCCACCGCCGGTTGTAACAATCTTATTGCCATTAAAACTCATGGCAGAAGCTTTTCCGAAATTTCCTGTATGAATCCCTTTATAATAGGAACCCAGCGATTCTGCAGCATCTTCAACCATCATTAATTTCCATCGTTCACATATATCTAACAATGGATCTAAATCAACAGGATGTCCAAATGTATGCATTGGAACAATCGCTCGAATAATTCTGTTAGTTTGCTTATTTACACAAACATTATTCTTTACTATCGCTACCTCTTTCAAATAATCTTCAAGCTTAAATGGATCGATACCTAATGTTGTTTTGGAGACATCCACAAAATGTGGAAAAGCCCCGCAATAAACAACTGCATTTCCGGTTGCAACAAAAGTTAAAGAAGGGATTAGCACTTCATCATCCGGCCGAACTCCTACTATCTTTAATGCTATATGCAGGGCTGCGGTTCCGTTTACAACAGCAACCGCTCTTTTTACGCCAGTAAACTCGGCTAACAATCTTTCAAATTCATCAACATAACTTCCAACAGAAGACACCCACCCTGACTTTATGCAATCAACTACATACTTTTGCTCATTGCCTGTGAATGTTGGTTCATGCAACGGAATAAAATCTTTCTCCGGGACTGGACAAATGTTTTTTATTCTTTTAGCTAATTCTACTAACTCATCATTCATATGTTATACACATCTGCCTTATATAGAGATAAGTTTCTTTCGTCTGTAAACCATTCAATGGTTTCTTGCAGGCCTTTTTTAAATCCGTCTTTTCCACCGTAAATCGGTTTCCAACCAAGAAGTTGCTTTGCTTTTTGATTGTCTGCCCATAATCTTTCAACTTCACTTTTTTCAGGGCGAATCCGAACATCATCTGTTTCAATTTCCATATCAACACCCATAATTTCAGCAATCAGCTTTGCAGTTTCACCAATTGATACTTCGTAGTTGCTTCCAATATTAATCACTTCGCCAATTGCCTGATCATGTTTCATAACCGAAATAAATCCATTTACTGTATCTTTTATATAATTAAAATCTCGAGTTGGATGGATAGAGCCTAATTTAATTTTCCGTTTTCCAGATGCTAATTGGGTGATAATCGTTGGAATGACCGCTCTGGCTGATTGACGCGGTCCGTATGTATTAAACGGGCGTATGACAGAGACTGGAGTTTCAAAGGAACGATAAAATGACAGTGCAAGCTGATCAGCACCAATTTTTGTTGCTGAATAAGGAGATTGCCCCTGTAATGGATGATTTTCATCAATAGGGACGTATTGAGCTGTTCCATAGACTTCACTCGTAGAAGTGTGGACAACCTTTGATACATTTAAATCGCGGGCTGCCTGCAAAATATTGAGTGTACCTTTTATATTTGTATCAACATAAGTATCCGGTGAATGATAAGAATACGGTATTGCAATTAATGCTGCCAAATGCAGGACGTAATCGCATCCTTTCATTGCTTCTTTTACACCATGAGGATCACGAACGTCCCCAGTGAATACTTCTAATTCCTTTTTAATCTCCGGCGAGCTAGAATCAAGCCATCCCCATGAATTAAAAGAATTATAGTAAACAAAAGCCCTAACGTTATAGCCTTGTCTCACTAGTTCTTCAGTCAGATGGGAACCGATAAAACCATCAGCCCCCGTTACTAAAATTTTATTACGCATATTGTTCTCACCTTAAATTTTTAGACTGTTTGATAATTCGTCCATTTCTTCAAGAAGTTCTTGATAATAAGGACGAATAAAATCCAAGTGTAATTGACATTCCTTTATAAAATCCCCAAATTCCTTTGCCACCATTTGCCCTTTCAAGCTGGAATTGTTTTCTTGACGTATTTCATTCGCTTTTTGTGTCAATTTTTTCAGTTGCACTCTCAACATCGGGGAAATAAACATTTGATAAAATTTATTGCGTCTTAATTGTTCAAATCGCTTATCAAATTTACTCAATTGTTTTTCCATTTGTACCGCATGGTAGCGGTTAGAAGACTGCTGAATCTTTGTTAACATGTCTTCTAAAGAGGAAATCAACTTATCAAATTCTTTTAAACTTATATTCATTTTTTGAAGCTGTGCATCACAATACTTTATATCATATTGATTATGTACTTGATACCAAGAATCTTGAACAACAGGTTCCTTCAATTTATTTGTAATTACCTCAGACAAACGGATAAAAGTCGTTCCTTTAATCTTAGCTCCACCGTTTGTCGTATTAATCACTTCTGTGTCCTTAGCATTTTTAATATACATTTCCAACTGATTTTTCATACTTTTAAACGCTTCATCAGTGTAAACCATATTACCATACACATCTTCCACCATCATATCTTCATTCAATTCATTTTCCGAAATGCGGTTGGTAACATGATCATATTCAATACCTTCAGCATAGCGACTATGATTTTTAAATGATAAATTTTGTCCCACTAAAATGATCGGCTGACATTCAAGAAGATGTAACAACTGAAACGTGATCACTGCTATCGAAGGTGCATCCAAAACGGTTTTTACCCCTTCATTGTCAATCGTTCTGACTAATTGAGGAGAGATTGTATCCTGACTTGTCAGCATATGAAGCATTGGTCCGGGATAATCTTTGAGAGTTTCAAACCCAACGCTGCTGCCAAAAATTAATGGTATGGAAGAAATGTTGAGTTCTTTTATTTTTTGAAAAACTTTTTGATTCAAATGGCTCGGATCATATGTACATGCCGCATCTGGATAAATACCTTGATTGATTAGTGCATTAATTGCCGAACCAACTGAAAAAATATAGGCCAATCCATGTTCTTTAATATATCTTAAGTTTTCAAACTCCTCCGAAAGAGAAGGACCTGCTGATACAATAATAGCCGGTTTACCTTTAAACACCGAGGAATTAACATCGTGCAAAATGTTCGGCGTTTTCATAACGTATGGGAAATTTTTAATTGCGTTGATTGTCCATCGCTTTTGGAACGCCGCATCCGTTGCCAAATTACTTTTTTCATGTTGAATTTGTTCTTTCAATGCCTTCATAATAAACGTCAATTCGTTCGTATAAATCGATTCATATGTTGGAAGAGGAATTACAAGTATATTTTTTCCTTGATTTAATAACTTTTGAATCTCGATAATTATTTCTTGTTGATCTGCTCCAGTAAAAATGGACTGTACATTTCTTAACGGCCAATCTTTTATATTAACGTGCGTAAAAAATTGAACCAACACTTCTGGATTTGGTTCATAAATCGAAAATTTCGTAGATGGATATTGATTTGCGAATTGTTTTATATGGTATCCTAACCCAATTCCTACAAAAAGAACTTGTTCATATTGCTCAATATTTGTCCATTTTTTAATCAGCCTTGCTGCTTCATTTTCCGGGTCGTATTTGCTGTGAAGATAACGAATTTTGTCATTCAATTTTATTTTCATTGTTAAAGAGCCTTTTTTGGTTGGCTCCACTATAACTTGATCGCTCTCTTGAGATTCCAGCGGCAACAATTTCCGAAACAATTCTCGATGGTGCAAATTTAAATACGTACGATTATCAACTAATATCATACCGGTATCCCTCTTGATCGATTGTTGAATCAATTTCTTTCTCCAATTCTTCTAACAGCGGAAGCAGTTCGTATTGAATCGTATCCGCAATTAACACTTCATCTTGATTTTCCAACGCTTCTTGCAAAGTTTCTAAATGTTCCTTCATTGCCCCTGCTATGATTAAATATTGATCCCAATTTATTGGATGCTGCTTTGTTCCATCAATTACTGCAATCATTTGATTCAGCCACTCCAGGCCTTCGAGAAAAGCGACGAATCGATTCCATGTCGATTTATCTGCATGGTTGTAAAAATCATCAACTAAAGGTGGTAGTTCCGGTTTTGCTCTTTGGATATACTCACTTGCAGAAAGGAGAATGTCATTAATAAACTGTTTCACTGTTTTCAGAACAATCTCCAACTCACTGATGCCCGTAAGATGATCTTCTAAAAATAATTCATGATTCTCATAGATTTCTTTTCCATCCGCAATGAAATGGCTAAAAAAGTACTGGTCGTTCGTTTCGACATTGATTTTTTCTATCACATCATTAACACTTGGTTGATGCAATTCCCACGTTTTATTATTTATTTTTATAATCATAATTGTCCTCCGACTTACTATCATAAAAAGAACTTTCCTACTTAATATTATCGGACATTAAAAAGGAAAATTGAGTGATTTCGACATAATTTAAGTTTTTGTGAAAATAAGATTGAAGATTTATCAAAAGAGGGTAGAAGTGAGAAATGAAAGATAAAAAGTGATCTTCCCCAAAGAGAAGACCACTTTTTCATTCCAATTAACGAAGAAGTTGAAGTACTCCTTGTGGTTGTTGGTTTGCTTGAGCCAACATAGCTTGAGCAGCTTGAGCAAGAATAGAATCTTTTGTTTGTTCCATCATTTCTTTTGCCATATCTACGTCACGAATACGTGATTCAGCTGCTGTTAAGTTTTCGGAAGATGTACTTAGGTTATTAATAGTATGTTCTAAGCGGTTTTGAATTGCACCAAATTTAGAACGTTCAGTGGACACCTTATTGATTGCAGCATCAATAATGCTAATTGCATTGTTAGCACCAGATTGTGTTGTTACATCTAGGCCAATTCCACTTTTGCTGCTTCCTGAACCTACTCCAAGCGATTTTGCGTCCATTGCAGAAATATTCAATGAAATATTTTGATCCTTATTAGCACCAATTTGGAATACTAATTCATTCCCTGCACCTGAAAATTTACCACTCAGTAATGTTTTTCCGTTGAATTGAGTGGTTTCAGAAATTCGTGTGATTTCACGAGCAAGTTGGTTTACTTCATCTTGAATAGCTTGACGGTCAGTTGTACTATCATTCGTATCATTCGCAGATTGCACTGCTAATTCTCTCATACGTTGGAGAATGTCATGTGTTTCATTTAATGCACCTTCAGCAGTTTGAACTAATGAAATACCATCTTGAGCGTTGCGAGATGCTTGGTCTAATCCGCGGATTTGCGCACGCATTTTTTCGGAGATAGCCAGACCAGCGGCGTCGTCTCCGGCACGGTTAATGCGAAGACCGGAAGATAACTTTTCCATGGATTTGCTTTGTGCATTAGAAGCGACATTTAATCGATTTAACGTGTTTAACGCTGCGATATTGTGGTTGATAATCACGTTCTTTTCCTCCTTGAATTGGTTTTGGTTCACATCCGTGTGAACGTGAGGATAATAGGTCGGCCGCCCTATTTCCTCGCTCGTGTTTAATATCGGCGCTGGGAGAGATTGTTTAATAGTTTTAAAAAAATTTTTTCGTACTAATGCTAAAATTGTTAAGAGGAGGTTATTCCATGGATATTGCCGCGTTATCGGTTGGCTTACATCAAATCCAGTTGCAGCAAAGCGTCGGGATTTCCCTGACAAGGAAAGCGATGGATACGGCGCAGATTCAAAGTCAAGAAATGATCAACATGATTCAGCAATCAGCCGTTCCCGCTCCCCATCCGACATCCGGACATAAGATTGATGTAAGTATTTAACTTAAAAAATCCGACAGCCGAGCTGCCGGATTTTTTATTCCTCTTTCTACGATCTTCTATG
>Ga0207865_102232_pt1 | contig 11793 bp, 8 predicted proteins | sample HigsolmetaAR204D_FD_184836 | JGI IMG/M metagenome (GOLD analysis project Ga0207865, IMG submission 184836) | Ionic liquid and high solid enriched microbial communities from the Joint BioEnergy Institute, USA - AR20-4-D (SPAdes) (version 2) ...
TTAAGCCTTCCAGCGCCGATGGTACTTGGACCGAAGGGTCCCGGGAGAGTAGGACGTTGCCAAGCGGGCAAAGAACCTTGTTAGCTTTTCGAGCTGATGAGGTTCTTTTTTTGCTTCAGGCGTCCAGCGCGAAATTGGGCCGGGCCCCGGCTGGGGCTGTGCCTCAGGCGGGGAAACCGGATCTAAACCCTAGGACCGTGCCCCGGGCGGGGGAAACCGGGCCTAAACCGCTGTGCGCTTTCGAGTCGATCCCACAGCTTCAATTGGAGCCGGAGTCGATCCCGCTGGCTTCCATCGGCGAAACGAACAGGCGCCCAAAGCAACCAACTTGCCGGGTACGAGACGGATGCCGCGGGGAGAGACGCCTATGACAAGCGATTCCTTTTGTCATCGGACGTCATCTGCGGTATAGAAAATTCAGCGTGTGGATACCGCAAGAATTTTCAAGTGAATCAACAAATGTTGTATTCTGTACAACAAAAACGGGGAAATATACCGCTCTAGCGGCCTAATGTTGTAAAAAGTGCAACATTTCGGGCGATATTCCCGGGTTTGCAACCAAACGCGCTCAAATTGTTGCACAAAGTGCAACATTTCCCTACCTCTAGCGTGTAGGATACGGAAAATGTTGCATTTTTTGCAGGATTCGTCGCCTCAATGGGCCTAGGAATGGCGTTCAACCTGATGATCGGGAGCGGACCGCCTCAAGGGTCCGGGTGTGCCCGGGAAGGGACAGCGCTAGCGCGGCGCCCAAACGCGCTCTCGGGAGATTTCGTCTTGCGGGCAATTGGGGTTAGGGAGACCAGGGAATATGTGTTCAGTATTATTTTGCATGAGCTGGTCATTCTATATTATCAGTTGCAGATTATTGGTTACAGAAGGCCGGCATATGTTATAGATTATCGGTTACAGATTATGTTGCAGATTACCGATTACAGAAGGCTGGGCGTCCCGGATTTCGCCGTTCCGTTTCTGGGCGAATCCCGCGAGGCATGCGGGATGGCGGACTCGAGATCCGAGCTATGCGGGATGGCGGACTCGAGATCCGAGCTATGCGGGATGGCGTGCTCGAGATCCGAGCTATGCGGGATGGCGTGCTCGAGATCCGAGCTATGCGGGATGGCGTGCTCGAGATCCGAGCTATGCGGGATGGCGGACTCGAGATCCGAGGCATGCGGGATGGCGTGCTCGAGATCGGAGCCCCTCACCGGAGCGGCGTCATTCAGGATGAGCGCGCGGCCCAATGTGCCACCCCTTGATTCTCGTCCTTGCCGTTCTTATCGCTCGATCCCGTATTCTTCGATTTTTCGGTACAAGGTCGTTCTGGCGATATCCAACAGGGCGGCGGCTTTGCTCAAGTTCCAGCCCGTCGCCTGCAGCGCCTTTTTGATCGCTTCAATCTCGGCGTCTTTCAGCGAAGGGATGGCCTTATCGGCGGTCACCGCTTCCCGCGCGGAATGGGGATCGGCTTCAAACTGCAGATGTTCGGGACGAATGGGACCGCCGTCAGCCAGAAAAGACGCTTCGATCAAAACGCTGTTCAATTCGCGGACATTCCCGGGCCATGTATGCAGCCACAGCTTGTTTGCCGCCTCTTGGGATAAATGCGGGTTCGGATAACCTTGTTTCTGAAGCAAATGCTCGGCGAGCTCGACAAGATCGCTTCTTTCGCGAAGCGGAGGCAAGGTGATTTGAATTCCTTTCAAACGGTAATACAGATCGGCGCGGAACCGTCCTTCCCGGATTTCGTTTTGCAAATTTTTATGGGTCGCGGCGATGATTCTCACATCGATGGGCTTGTTCTTGGAACTGCCGACCGGGGTGACGGTGCGTTCCTGCACAACACGGAGCAAAGCCGCTTGCGCGCGCAGAGACATGTCGCCGATTTCATCCAGAAAAATGGTCCCTTTATGAGCGGCCTCGAACTTTCCGGCCTTTCCTTCCCGGTTGGCCCCGGTAAAGGAACCGCGCTCATAGCCGAACAATTCGCTCTCCACCAGACTTTCGGGGATGGCGCTGCAATTGACGGCAATAAAAGGGCCGCTGGCCCGCAAACTCGCCGTATGAATCGATTGCGCGAACAACTCCTTTCCGGTGCCGCTTTCGCCCAGCAGCAGGATTGGAAAGTCGGTCAACGCCGCCTTGCGCGCCAGTTCACTTTTCTCGATGATGCGCGGGCACGACCCGACGATATCGGCAAACGTGTAGAGGCGATTCACGCCGATCACTTTCTGTTGAACCGCCATGGAACGCCATACTTTCCGGCGGTGATCGCGGATTTCTTCGATCCTGAAGCCTTCGATGCCGGAAAATTCCTTGCCGATGGCGTCTTGGCCGATCACCCGCAGCGCCGCTTGATTGGCGCGAATGATTCGGTTGTCTTCATCCAGCGATACGAGCGGAAGCGGATTCGTTTGCATCGAATATTCCAGTTCCTTTAAAACGAGCAGATGTTCTTTCCCGGAAGATTCGATGAGCAAGCGGTTCTGCAAGGCTTCTGCGGCCATCGTGGCGAGCGCCAGACTGAAAGCGTTGTAATTTTCCTGTTTGGTGCTGAAATTGATCACGCCGATCAGTTCCCCGGTCGGGCTGAATACCGGAGAGGAAGCGCAAGTAAGGAAGTGGTTCGATTGAAAATAATGTTCGTCGGCATGGACGCGGACCGGAATTTTTTCCGCAATGGCCACCCCGATGGCATTCGTTCCTTTTCGGCTTTCCGACCAATTGGCTCCTACCTGCAATTGGACCGTTTCCGCGCGTTTGGAAAAATCGGGATCGCCGGCCGAATAAATAAGGTTGCCGTGCAAGTCGATCAGCAGAGCCACTTGGCCCGTTTGTTTGATGAAGCGTTCCAGTTTCCCGAACAGATGAGAGGCGTGCCGGATCAAAACCCCGTTTTCATGAAGGATTTCATTCAATTGCTTTCCGGTTAACAACCGGTCGTCCGCCGGATCGGACCGCTTTAATCCGTATTTTTGACAGCGCTTCCAAGAACTCTCCACAACATTCGTCTGCTTGTCTGCTCGCGGGAACGACATGGCCAATACACCTCCATCAAAACAAAGCTTAATTCTAATATAACAAATTTGTGAACTTGTTGTGCGGTTTTAAGCAAGAATGTTTCAAAATGATACACGAAACGAAGGTTTTGCGTGCAGAATGTAAAAATGGATTTCCTTCCTATCGGGTTGGATGCGCGGCTGCCGGCATTTGGCCACGGCGTTAATCGCTTTGGCATGTTTTTTGCATGAAATGAGAATGGGGGATGACCTATTCGGACATGAGGAGGAGATGACAGGATCATGAATCCGATCAAACCGAACGCATGCCGGCAACCGCCGCGAATCCGAAGCTGCAAAATCGGCCTCCTGAAGGCGCGGGAACGGAATTGGCCTGCCGGCGATATGGTCGACGATGGAGGACAAATCGGGAAGGAGGGGGGGCGATTCCGGCAATGAAAAAAACACCATTACGCGGAACTCCGCAACGTAATGGTGTTTTTCGCGGTTCAAGACCGGAGCGGTTTTTTGGACAGCGCTTACATCAGTTGATTTTCAACACGATCCGCCCGTTAATGTTTCCTTGTTCCATGCGTTCGAATACTTCGTTGATGCTTTCGAGCGGCTGTACTTCGATCATCGCCTTCACTTGGCCGCGGGCGGCGAACTCCAATGCTTCCTGCATATCTTTTCGCGTGCCGACGATAGATCCTTTGACCGTCACGCCGTTGAGAACGGTATCGAAGATCGGAATCGGCAGCTCGCTGGCGGGAAGGCCGACAACGACCATCGTGCCGCCTCGTCTTACGGAGCGGTAGGCTTGCTCGAACGCTTTCGCGTTCACTGCCACGCAAACCGAGGCGTGAGCGCCGCCGACCTGCTTGTCGATTTCTTCTGCGGGGTTGACCGATCTTCCGTTCACGGTCAAGTCCGCTCCCAGGCTGCGGGCCAGTTCCAGCTTGTCGTCGCTGATATCGACGGCAATCACCTGAAAGCCCATCGCCTTCGCGTATTGAAGCGCGATATGACCGAGACCGCCGATCCCATAGATCGCGACCCATTCGCCCGGCTTCGCGCCCGTCACTTTAAGCGCTTTATACGTCGTTACGCCCGCGCACAGGATCGGAGCGATCTCTTCGTCCGAGACGCCGTCCGGGATTCGCGCCACGTAAGCGGCAGGCGCCACGCAATACTCCGCGTATCCGCCGTCTACCGAATAGCCGCCATTTTGTTGCTGCTTGCACAGCGTCTCCCATCCGGTCAAACAATACTCGCATTCGCCGCAAGCGGAGTACAGCCACGGAATGCCGACCCGGTCGCCGATCTTCAGCGAAGTGACGCCAGGACCGAGCTTTTCCACGTAACCGACGCCTTCATGACCAGGGATCAAGGGAAGCTTGGGCTTCACCGGCCAATCGCCGTGGGCGGCGTGCAGGTCGGTATGGCACACGCCGCATGCCGTAATTCGGACCAGCACTTCTCCCGGTCCGACGTTCGGAACCGGCACCTCTTTGATTTCGAGCTTCTGATGAAACTGATTGACGACTGCAGCTTTCATTCGGAATCCTCCCTTTGAATGGAAATGCGGCCATTGAAGCAATGGCATCGCTTACTACAAGACGCAAAATTCATGCCAAGCGGAATTTGCGGAATTTCGCCGGTTTTGCCGGCTTCAATGCCAAAAATTCGGCCGACCGGCCGAAAAAACGGCTGCCGTGACATTTTTCCGGCACTGCGTCAAGAACATGAAGATTGAAACACAACAGGCACGGGAGGGAATGTCGATGGGAATTTTCAAGTTCATGACGCCCGAAATTATTTTCGGCACGAATGCGCTCGGCCAAATCGGGGAAAGCATGCTTCGGCTAGGAGCGAAAAAAGTGTTTGTCGTCTCCGACGCAGGGGTGGTGCGGGCCGGTTGGGTCGAGACGATCGTCCGCCACCTGAAAGCTTGCCGTCTGGATTATTGTCTTTGGACGGAGCCGACTCCGAATCCGAAAGATTACGAAGTGGAACAAGGCGTCCGCGCCTACATTGAAAACGGTTGTAACTCGGTGATCGGCGTCGGCGGAGGAAGCGCCATCGACGCGGCCAAAGCGGTCGCCCTGCTGGCCGCAAACGGCGGAGAGATCCGCGGGTATGAAGGCGTCGATCTCGTTACCCGGCCGCTTCCGCCGATGGTGATGGTGCCGACGACCGCAGGGTCCGGTTCGGAAGTATCCCAATTCGCCATTATCGTCCATTCCGAACGAAAGCTGAAAATGACCATCGTGTCGAAATCGTTAATCCCCGATATAGCGATTATCGATCCGCAAACCTTAATGACGATGGACGCGCGCCTGACGGCGTATACCGGAATGGATGCCCTGACGCATGCCATTGAATCGTATATTTCCCTGGCGGCAACGCCGCTGACGGAACAGTATTCGCTGCAGGCGATGCGGTTGATTGCCGGCTATCTTCGTCCGTCCGCGGCCAGCCGGCATAACCGCGAAGCCAAAGAAGCGATGGCGATGGCCAGTTTGCAGGCAGGCATCGCCTTCTCCAACTCGATCCTGGGCGCCGTTCACGCCATGTCCCATCAACTGGGGGGGCTGCTGGACCTGCCGCACGGCCAGATCAACGCCATATTGCTACCTCATGTCATGGAGTATAATCTGATTTCGGCTCCCGAGAAATACGCCCACATCGCCGCGGCGCTCGGGGAGAACGTAAGCGGTCTGAGCCAGACCCAGGCCGCCCGGAAGGCGATCCAGGCCGTTAAACAATTGGCGCTCGATCTCGACATCCCGGGCTCGCTCGCCGATGTGAGCCTGGAGGCGCATCAGCTCGATTTCCTGAGCGGCAACGCCGTTCAGGACGCCTGCATGATCACCAACCCGCGCGATCTGGAAGCGGAGGATGTGAAGCGGTTGTTCCGCCAAGCATTGGGGAGTGAGGACGCATGCTCGGCAAACAGGAATTGATCGACAGGCTCACCGGCATCCGGTCTTCGCGCAAAAGCTATTACAGCGAATTGAGCGCCACCGTTGAAGAACTGAAGAAGAAAAACAAGCAGCTGGAAGTCATCAATCGACTGGCCCAGATCCATGTGGAAAAATCGTGGGAGGAAGTCAGCGTCTACTTGGCGGCCCAGTTGTCGCAAATTGTCGCATTCGACCGGTTCATGCTGACGCTGGCGGACCAGACTGGCCTATTGTTTCACGCCGCGGAGCGGGAAGGCGAAAGCTGGTCATGCCGCTTCGTCAAGCGTCGGATTGGGGCGAATGATGCCTGGACGCCCGAGGAATTTGATCGCTTGCTTCAAGAGGTGACGCCGGGTTATTACAGCGCTTCCGTGGGTTTGCAGTATCAGACGGGGAAAATATACGGCTATCTCACCCTGCAGAACCGGCAGAACAAGGAATATTCCCGCGAGGAGCTCGAGCTTTATCAGCGTTTGGGGGAGCATGCCCGGATTTCCATCGAAAACATCCTCCTGTTCAAAGATGTGAGCGAGAAAATCAACCTTGAAGCGCAATTGATTCAATCCGCCAAAATGGCCGCGCTGGGCGAGATGGCGGCCGGGATCGCCCATGAGCTGAACAGCCCCCTGACCGCCATTCTCGGCCATGTACAGCTTCTGATGCGGGCTATGAAGGAGGGGCGGCACGGCAAAATGCTGGCGGACATTTATCAATGCGGCCTGCGCTGCACAAAAATTATCCAGAACTTGCTGATCTTCTCCAGGCAGGAGGAAGTTCAGCCGGAAACGATACAGCTGTCCGAGCTGATTGACGATGTGCTCGGGCTGGTCGGCTATCAATTGGTCGTATCCGGCATCACCGTGCGGAAAGAGACGGAGCAATCGCTGCCGTCTGTCAGGGGAAGCCGCAATCAGATCGAACAGGTCATCATCAATCTTCTTCTGAACGCAAGAGACGCCGTCCAGGGAAAAAACGATCCGGAAATAACCGTTGGGACATGCCTTACCCGTCTCGAGGAGCGGCCGTTCGTATCTGTCTATGTACGCGACAACGGGGTCGGCATCGCAGGCGAGCATCTGAGCCAAATCTTCAATCCCTTTTTTACCACGAAGGAACGAATGAAGGGCACAGGTCTCGGCTTGTCGGTAAGTCTTGGCATTGCCGAGTCCCACGGAGGAAAGCTGCTGGTGGACAGCAGAGTCGGCGAGTACAGCGTATTCTCGCTGCTGTTGCCTGTTCCGGATCATGAAGGGGAGGACTGAACATGACTAACGTGCTTGTGATCGATGATGAAGTCGAAGTGACCACTTTCTTCCGATATTTGCTGGAGGACAAACAATGCAAGGTGATGACCGCGAATTCCGGGCGGGAAGCCGAAGAGCTTCTTCGCAGCCATCCGTCCCCGTTTCACCTCGCCCTGATCGATTTGAAGCTGCCCGATGCGAACGGACTGGACTTGCTTACGAAAACGAAAACCAGCCATCCGGAATGCGAAGTGCTGATGATGACGGGATACGGGACCGTCAAATCGGCCGTATCGGCTCTGCAGGCGGGCGCCAAAGACTATCTGGAAAAGCCGTTCGACGACCTGGACAGTCTTGAGCGCGCGATCGAGGCGGCGCTCGCGCGCTCAGGCGGCGGCAAGGAGCTTCCTCACCCGACAGCGGCGGAATACGGCATCATATGCGGCCCCACGAGCCCGCTGCGCAACGTGCTCGCCGTGGCGGGAAAGCTGGCCCCCAAACCGATCAACATTGTGATCGAGGGGGAAACGGGAACCGGCAAAGAATTGATGGCTCGATTCATACACGGAACCAGTCAGCGGGCTTCGCATCCGTTCGTCGGAATTAACTGCGCCGCGGTGCCGGAATCTCTGCTTGAGAGCGAGCTGTTCGGCCACGAGAAAGGGGCGTTCTCCGGTGCGATCAAGTCCCGGAAAGGGTATTTCGAGCTGGCGAACAACGGAACCTTGTTCATGGACGAGATCGGCGAGGCGCCGCTGTCCGTTCAGGTCAAATTGCTGCGTGTACTGGAGACGGGAGAATACATGAGGGTGGGGAGCGAGGAGATTCGCAAGAGCAACACGCGAATCATTTCGGCCACGAACCGCGATCTGGAAGCCGAGGTTCAGAACAAGCGGTTTCGCGCCGACCTATTGTACCGGCTGGAAGGAGTGAAGCTGTCGATCCCTCCTCTGCGGGAACGGCCTGGCGACATACCGCTCATCGCGCAGCATTATCTGGACCGGAAATATGGCGGAGCATGCGGGCTGGAGCCGGACGCGATCGAAATTTTGCAAGCGTACGACTGGCCGGGAAACGTCCGCCAGTTGCTCAATGTGCTTAATCAGACGCACGCCATTCACGAGTGCAAGCGGATCAAGGCCGGCCATCTTCCGCGCTTCTTGCTGGACGAAGCCGCGCGGCAGAGCCGTTCGAGGGCGTCGGAACGGCAGCTCGACGATTTTCTGGAACGGGAAGCCGGGAGGGTTGTGGAGCAGCTGGTCGCGGGCCTGGAGGGCGCCGGCCGGGTAGACTTGAAAAAAGTCATGAGCCGGATCAGGCGAATGGAAACGGAAGTCGGGAGAAAAATCATCGAAAACGGGCTCGCCGGGCCGCATGCCGACAGACAATCGCTGAGCCGGCAGTTAAACATTACCGTCCGCACGCTGCGCTACATTCTGAATGAGAAATAGTCCCGTTGCTCGAAAAAGGAAGAATCGCGGTTGTGGAGTGTTCGATTTTGGGATATCCGATACGCGCCGCGTGTTCCATATCGGTGCAATTCCATAGAAACGCTTTCAACAAACGCCGGCCCAGCCGCCTTAATTCGGTTGGCACGCTTTTTGCTCCTTATTTTGGACGTATCCGAATTTATTATTAAAGGAGGAAGCGCGCATGATTTACGCACAACCGGGGCAGAGCGGCTCCAACATCGAATTCAAAAAACGATACGACAACTTTATCGGCGGGAAGTGGGTGGCGCCTGTCCAAGGACAATATTTTGAGAACGTTTCACCGGTAACTGGCCGGCCGTTCTGCGAAGTAGCCCGCTCGACGGCGGAGGATATTGAGCTTGCCCTGGATGCGGCCCATGCCGCCAAGGACGCCTGGGGACGCACCCCGGTCGCCCAGCGTGCCCAGATCCTGCAAAAAATCGCCGATCGGATGGAAGCCAATCTGGAGATGCTTGCTGTCGCCGAAACGTGGGATAACGGCAAGCCGGTCCGGGAGACGTTGGCTGCCGACCTGCCGCTGGCGATCGATCATTTTCGTTATTTCGCAGGCTGCATTCGAGCCCAGGAAGGAACGCTCGCCGAATTGGACGATGACACGGTCGCCTATCATTTTCATGAACCGCTGGGCGTCGTCGGCCAGATCATCCCCTGGAATTTCCCGCTGCTGATGGCCGCATGGAAGATCGCGCCGGCTTTGGCCGCAGGCAACTGCATCGTGCTGAAGCCCGCAGAGCAGACGCCCGCCTCGATCATGGTGCTGGCGGAGCTGATCGCCGATTTGCTGCCGCCGGGTGTGCTGAATATCGTAAACGGATTCGGTCTGGAAGCGGGAAAACCGCTTGCTTCGAGCAACCGGATCGCGAAAATCGCATTTACCGGGGAAACGACGACCGGCCGTCTGATCATGCAATATGCGTCGCAAAACATTATTCCGGTGACGCTGGAATTGGGTGGGAAGTCGCCTAACATTTTCTTCGAGGACGTATGCGCTCAAGACGACGCCTTCTTGAATAAGGCGATAGAAGGGTTTGTCATGTTCGCGTTGAACCAGGGCGAAGTCTGCACATGCCCGTCCCGCGCGTTGATTCAGGAATCGATTTACGAAGCGTTCATGGAGCGGGCGTTGAAGCGCGTGGCCGCGATCAAGCAGGGCAACCCGCTCGACACGGAAACGATGATCGGCGCCCAGGCTTCTTCCGAGCAGGTGGAGAAAATTTTGTCCTATATCGATATCGGCAACCAGGAAGGCGCGGAATGTCTGATCGGCGGCCAACGGGCGGAGATGAAGGGCGATCTGGAAGGAGGCTATTACATCCAGCCGACGGTGTTCAAAGGGCACAACCGAATGCGGATTTTCCAGGAGGAGATTTTCGGTCCCGTCGTTGCCGTGACGACCTTTAAAGATCGGGAAGAAGCTTTGGCGATCGCCAACGACACCTTGTACGGATTGGGGGCGGGGGTCTGGACCCGTGATATCAATATCGCTTACCGGTTCGGCAGAGGCATTCAGGCAGGCCGCGTATGGACCAACTGCTATCATGCCTATCCGGCTCACGCCGCCTTCGGAGGCTACAAAGTTTCGGGGATCGGCCGGGAAACGCACAAAATGATGCTCGCCCATTACCAGCAGACGAAGAACTTGCTGGTCAGCTACAGTCCGAATGCCCTGGGATTCTTTTAAGGGCGGAGGCGGGCGGGGCTTGCAGGAAGTGCGCAAAGTTCTGGCCACCGACGCGGCGCTGGAGCTGATCGAGCTCCTGAAAGCCAAGCACGGCCCGATCATGTTCCACCAATCAGGGGGGTGCTGCGACGGAAGCTCCCCGATGTGTTACCGCAAAGGCGAGTTTCTGATCGGAGAGCACGATGTCTGGTTGGGGGAGATCGGGGGAGCCGATTTTTATATGAGCAAAGCGCAATACGAATATTGGAAGTATACCCAGCTTATTATTGATGTCGTTCCCGGCAGGGGCGGCATGTTCTCGCTGGAAGGACCGGAAGGACGCCGCTTCCTGACGCGGTCCCGCGTCTTTACGGACGAAGAGTTGAAAGCGCTCGATTTGGCATAGTTCTCCTTGTCATTCATTCCCCGGCGATGATCGGCATCGCCGGGGAATGACGTTGCAGCGGCAAAATGTACGTCGATAATAAAAACAAACCTAAACCCCACCTGCACTAAAAAACGGAATTCCTTCAGGAATCCCGTTTTTGGCATCTTGCCCCGAGTGCGGCGAGACGCCTGGAGTCAGCCGCTGGCTACTTTTTGCTGCTGGACATCCTATGCGAAAAAACGGGCGGCAATAAAAAACAGCCGTTTCCGCTTTAAGGAAACAGCTGCGATGTGCGTGGATGAGAAACGGGCTTTGGACGATCAACGATTAGCTCTGTTCGTTAAGTACATAAATTTTCACTTGCTGCACGCCGAAGCGCCGGGCTTCGGATTGCGATTGCGGAACGAATATATCGACCCGGTTGCCTTTGATCGAGCCGCCGATATCGGAAGCGACGGCGTACATCCCGCCTTCCGGCAAGCCTTTATGTGAATAGCCTTCAATATATACTTTCGAGCCAAGCGGAATCATCTTGGGATCGACCGCGATCGTCCCCAGCTTAAGCGGGTTGCCGAAATAATCTTTGCCGGCCCAGCCGCCGTTCTCGCTGGCCGCTGCGGTGTAAGCCGTCGCTTTCGCTTCAATGATCTTGGCGAACTTCGGCCGCTCCTGCGCTTTATACCAAGCGGGGGCATGATATTTCCCGTCCGCGCCGAGAATGGCGATCCGGTTGGTGCCGTCCCACTGCGTCTGAATGCCGAACGTGTTGGAAATGAGCCGGAACGGCACGTACAAGCGACCGTCCAGCAAAAAAGTTTTGTAAGCCGATGCGGTCGGTTCGCCGTTGACGAGCACCTGGTCGGTACCGGCCAATAAGGAAACGGTCGTTTGATCGTCTTTCAATATCACTTCAATCGTATTGCCTTTCTGTTCCCAGGTCGTCTCGTAGCCAAGCTTGTCCGCTACAGGACGGGCAGGCATGTACAGCGTATGATTCTCATCCAGAAAAGGCTGGGCGCCCTGAAACTGCACCAGCTCATGGT
>Ga0207865_102234_pt1 | contig 11785 bp, 7 predicted proteins | sample HigsolmetaAR204D_FD_184836 | JGI IMG/M metagenome (GOLD analysis project Ga0207865, IMG submission 184836) | Ionic liquid and high solid enriched microbial communities from the Joint BioEnergy Institute, USA - AR20-4-D (SPAdes) (version 2) ...
CAAGACTTTAAAGGAGTTGGCCGGATTTTAAAAAAGACAAATTTTTTATCAAGAGAGTACCCTAAAATGGTGAATCCGCTTTCATTGTTAGGGAGAAAAAAACTGCCCACAAATACTTGACTCAATCGAGTTGATGGTGTAATTTGAGAGATTTTTTGATTTTGTGTATAATTCATTTTGAGTCCTCCTTGGTTTATTGAAATTCGGGGTCAACGCGCATTGACACCCTGTACTATACCAAGGGGACTTTTTTTTATCAAACCTCAAATTTCCTCATTACAGGAATGCTCCTTTCAATTTATATACCTGTTTCAAGTCTTATATAATAATCGTTTAATCTTTGTAAGTATCTTTTCATTGACTTCGTAATTGGAGCCTCCTCTGAAATTGTCAACAACGATTGAAGATCTCCCAATTTCAACGAAATGAAAATCCCCATTATGAACGTTTCATTCGATAACACTCTTAAAGATTGTCTCCCTTGAAAAACTTTCAATTCAATCTCGTTTCATTAGAAATATCGCTGATGGGTTCGGTCTTCTGATGCAACTCTAGGATCAAAAAAACTATCCAATATTCAGCATCATTTCTCCACTTCATCTAAGACGTTGTTTTGAAACGATTTATCCAGTATTTTTGGGGACAATAAAAAAATCTTTCAAAGTTTCATCACTATCTATTAATTTTTCGATTGGGGAAAAATCGAAGTGTTTATTTTCATTTAAAATACCTACAAAATTGCATTTGATTAAGGCGTTTTCTTTAATACAATGAAAAACATAGTATAATGATAACTTTTCTTTTGCCATTGCAGGATTAAGGCATAAACTATATTCTCCATCGTGAGCAACAGATGGATAAGACCATCCATCATAATTGTAAATATTATATGGATAAAAGAAACTAGCAATCATTTGTGAGATCCTGTATTCGTATTCCTTTCCTTTTTCAACAGTTCGAGTGAATTCTTTTCGTAAAAAATCTGCAATTTTCTTATGTATTTCAGAATACTCATTTGTATGCTGGGGTCCATCTCCAATATTAATTACATTTAGGTCTGATTGAATAGTATATGTAATCAGCCAAAAACATTCATTTTCTGGTATCTTCATCTCTTTTATAGCAGTTTCTACTGACTCTGCAACATAGAGTAACGATTCATTCTCTTTATTTACTCTCCCTTTTCGTATATTAACAATGTTAGGTGGAGGGTTCCATGCATCAGTTTCTGTTTTCATTGTTTGCATGCAATTTCCATTACAAGTTCTAACACGGAAAAGGTACTTATTTTTTATTTTTCTAAAACTTGAAATCATGGATGTAATTTTAACACCCGCTGATGTTTCGAAAGAAATTACGTCTATTATTGCTGACCGTAGATCATCATCAGAAACAGTCTGTAAATCCAGATTTTTTAATTTGTCAATTTTTTGATCGAGAATATTTGATTCAAGAACTGCTTTATATTCATTTGGTCTAGGCATCTTTGCTTTTATTTTTATAGGCTCTCCATTTTGAAGCTTAATACGATTTTCCAATTGCTTCTTTTTTAAATCCATCCTTTCTTTATGTCTTCGCTCTTTTGACTGTTTTTTTCGATCTTTTTTTGCCATAAGACCACTCCAAATGCTTCTAATTTTTGGGCATGACGCACCCGAATTTTGTCTTAGATTTATAGAAATAAAAATAATTGTGGGCTGTTCTCAATATAGTAAAGCAGACGAATAAAGTCGATTTTATTTTTGTGTGTCACCACCTTAATTGGTACCGTCAAGAATTTCCTCACACAGGAGACTGAATATTCAGTCTCCTGTGTGAGGACCATTCCAAATCCATTTCAGAGATACCCTATCTATCTTACATAACACAAAATTCTTGACGGTACCTTAATATTAGGTTATTTTCGTAATCATGTTTTATTTCGTTCTTCTAGATATCTACTATTGTATTTTGAATTAATTTCTTAATATCCATTATTCATTCACCTTATCTTTGAAAAATAAGTTTTTCTTTAGATCGGTCCGCAGATTTCGAGAGTTGCTTACGTTGTCCTTTATTCGTTGATCGAAAAGAGAACATTCTTTTTATTTTGATTCTTCAGAGGGTTTTAGGTGTTGGAAACAGCCTACAAACGCTAAAATAGAAATTGAGAGTAAACGAGTAGAATTAGATTTAGTGAAATATAGAGAATTGTTAAAAAGCATTAAAAAGCACTTTAAAACGACTATAAACACAAAGAACCCAAAATCAATTACAGCTTTTGTTGATTAATTTTTAACACTTTTTACCCCAAAATGGAAGAACAATGTTAGTTAGGTCCACTGTCGACTCTAGGAATAGTAAAAGGGGGTTAAAATTTTTATGAACAAATATCAAAAAATTTCGATTAGTGTGATGATTGGTTTCCCAATATTTTTTCTAGCAGTGAGCCTGTTTACTGGAAAATGGGGTTTCTTCCTTTGGAGTTTAGCACCAAGTTTTATCAGCGGTATGACAGGACTAGTTGCTTTTAAAAATGCAAACAAACAATGATCTTTTATAAATCTAATAATTTTTCTTCAGTTGGAGGTGATGAACTTTGGAGAAAAGTCCAAAAATATCAATGACTTCTTTTTTAGATTTTACATTAATGCCAGATAGTAAAAGATACGTAAAGTAAAAGAAAAAAAATATAACGAATATAGCCCTAGCATGATCGTTCTTGTCCCCATTCTCCAACCAACTATATAATGAAATTAAATTAAGATTTATATTCCTCATTACCCAAATATTGGAGTGGCTTCTTATGAATGACAGGCAGAAAGACATATTACGTATATTATTAACGGAACAGCAGATACATGTTTTAACGAAACAATTAGCGGAGAGAGTGAATTGTTCGGAAAAAACGGTTCGCAATGATTTAAAAGTGATTGACCAATATTTGAAGGAGCATACGAACGCGCGGCTTATTAAAAAACCGAATGTCGCATTTTTTTAGAAATCGATGAGGAGGAAAAATCCAAGCTTTTTAATCAATTGCTTGCGGTGGACAATCCGATGGATCTGAACGACGAGGAGCGATTACTGGAAATTGCGTATCGTCTCTTAATGGAAACGAAACATGTGACGCTGAAATCTTTGGCTGAACAATACTATATTCCTAAAAATGTTGTGAAAAAAGATTTACGCAAAATCGAACGATGGCTGAAAAAATATCATTTAACTTTCATTTCAAAACAAAAAATAGGATTAATAGTGAAAGGCACGGAGCAAAATAAACGGTTGGCTTTGGCTAATCTCCACCAATTAATTCATCCCCCAATTTTTAAATCGTCACTTTATAAAAAGTCAGTTTCCCGATCATGAAGTGAAAATTGTCGAAAAAGAATTAAAACAGATGGAAAATTTTTATGATTTTACTTTTACCGATGATTCATTTGAAAGCGTATTAATCCATACTTTAATAGCGATAAAGAGAATGAAAATGAATCAATCTGTTTCCGCAGTGGCGAATTCATCGGAAGTGATGAAGACGAAAGAATATGCATGGACGAAACGTTTTCTGGAAAAATTGGAACCGTATTTTTCTGTTCATTTTTCTGAGCAAGAAATCCTTTATTTGACCATTCATATTTTAGGAGCCAAAATAAATGATCCGACTGCTGCGAAGCTTACTTTGGACACTCAAACTCAACCATTAGTAGATTCTTTCGTTTATGAAATCATCCAGAGAATGAGTCGGTTGACTAATGTTGATTTTCATAAAGATCAAGAATTGCAGAGAGGTTTGTCTGTTCATTTATTGACCACTTTTCAACGTCTCGCTCATGATCTACCCATTTCTAATCCGATGCTAGATGATATTAAAAAGATGTATCCTTATATGTTTGATTCCATCATTACGGTGATCGCGGAGCTGAAAGAGAAAATCCCTTATGTGATTCCTGAAGAAGAAACGGCATACCTTACCTTGCATTTTCAAGCTTCCTACGAACGATTAAAAAAAGTAAGTGCAGAGGATCAACGTGTTTTGATTGTTTGTCATATGGGAATTGGAATGTCTCAGCTGATTCAAACCAAGTTGGAACGGTATTTTCGAGATTTACATATTGTGGGATGTGTGGGAAAAGCAAAGTTGGACGATTATTTAACGAAATATCCCATTGATCTGGTCATTGCCACTATGCCTCTTTCGCTCAAACAGGTTCCGAGCATCACGGTTTCACCCCTTTTACCAGAAAGCGATATTCGAAAGGTGGAACAAATGATTCAGCATCGTAACGGACATCCGGTGGCTATTGAAGGAAGATCGGAGTTATTGAAATTTATCAGGGAGGAAATCCTTTTTTTGAATTTGAAAAAAGAGCATCCGTATGAAGTCATTGAGGAACTGGCTAATGCCATATATCGATTGGGTTATGTGGAAAAACAATATGCTCATAGTGCCATCCTTCGGGAAAAAATGTCCGCAACATCGATTGGTTCAGGCATCGCCATTCCACATGGAGATCCAAGTTTGATTAAGGATTCTGCCATTGCTGTGGCTACGTTAAAACAACCGCTTGAATGGGGAACGGATCAAGTGAATTTGGTATTCTTAATGGCTGTCAAAGAAAAACATGAAAGAATGAAACAGTTGTTTCAGGAGTTATCTTTTTTGAGTGATCGACCGGAAATCATTCAATCGCTTATGACAGAAACGGAACCATCGAAATGGATCGAAATTCTGGATTTTCGCTTGCAAAAGATGCTTACATAATGGTGCCCAATCGATAGAATGACAGAAAGATAAAAAAGGTAGAAGAGTTCTATTTTTCGACAAAAAATTTTTTTACCGCAATTTCCGGTAAAAAATTGTACTTTTTTCTGTCGAATTTCCTTGTATAGCAAAGATGAAAGCGGTTACCTAACAAGGAGGGGATTCAAATGAAGATATTAGCCATTACTTCTTGTCCAAATGGAATTGCCCACACGTATATGGCAGCTGAAAATCTTCAAAAAGCTGCAGATAAACTTGGAGTGGAAATGAAAGTGGAAACGCAAGGCTCGATTGGAGTGGAAAACGAGCTGACCGAACAAGATATTTTAGAAGCGGATGGAATTATTATCGCGGCTGACAAAACGGTCGATAAATCCCGATTTGTCGGAAAAAAATTAATCGAAGTCGGGGTTCAAGAAGGTATTCGCAACCCGGAGAAATTAATTCAGAGTATCATTGACGGAAAGGCTGAAGTGTATGGATCCAAAATAAAATCCGTTGAAGAGTATAAAAAAGAAATGAAGTCTAAACAAAATCCTGTTTACCGTCATTTGATGAACGGTGTCTCGTACATGATTCCGTTTGTTGTTGTCGGTGGTCTGTTGATTGCCTTGTCGTTGGCGATTGGTGGCGATCCGACAGGAAAAGGTCTTCAAGTCAAAAGCGAATTTTGGAATTCGATATTAAGTGTTGGATCAGCCGGTTTTACGTTTATGGTTCCCATTTTGGCCGGGTTTATTGCGATGAGTATTGCGGACCGTCCTGGGTTGGCCCCCGGTATGATTGGCGGTTACATTGCGGCAAATGGAAGTTTTTATCACAGTAATGCGGGAGCCGGGTTTTTAGGTGGAATTGTAGCTGGTTTTATTGCCGGTTATGTGGCGAAATGGATTAAATCTTGGAAAGTACCGAAAGTCATTCAACCGATTATGCCAATATTAATTATTCCGATTTTAGCAACGTTAGTCGTAGCGGCTTTATTCATTTTTGTTATCGGTCAACTAATTTCTGGAATTATGAGTAGTTTAACAGATTTCTTAAATAGTATGAAAGGAGCAAGCAGTATCTTTCTTGCGCTCATCTTAGGCGCCATGATTTCGTTCGACATGGGGGGACCAGTCAATAAAGTGGCATTTCTTTTCGGCGCCACGATGATTAGTGAAGGAAACCCCCATATTATGGGGGCCATTGCAACGGCCATTTGCATTCCTCCATTAGGAATGGGTCTTGCTACGTTGTTGAATAAGAAAAAATACGAAAAAGAAGAGTTAGAAGCAGGAAAAGCAGCTTTAGCAATGGGGCTTGTTGGGATTACAGAAGGAGCGATTCCATTTGCGGCAAAAGATCCACTGCGCGTGATTCCTTCTATTATGGTTGGATCCATGGTAGGAGCAGTGATTGCGATGTTAAGTAAAGTGGGAGATCACGTCCCGCACGGTGGGCCAGTCGTAGCTGTCCTAGGTGCTGTCGATCATTGGGTTATGTTTTTCGTAGCGATTATCGTCGGCGTTGTCGTGACCGCTTTTATGGTCAATGCTTTGAAAAAAGATGTTCAATCTTAATGATTTGAATATTTAGGCTTGCCGTATCATTTTGAGAAAAAAGAATATGGCAAGCCGGGCTTGTTTACAAATAGAAAGGAGCTCAGTCCAAAATGAATTTATCCGATCTAACAACCATGGAATTAATCGATGTGGATTTAAAAGGAACAACAAAAGATGAAGTGATTGATGAGCTAATCGCCAAATTGGACGCAGCGGGTGTCATAAAATCGAGCCGGAAATTTAAAAAAGCCATTTTAAAACGGGAAAAAGAAAACTCTACAGGCATTGGATTTTCTATAGCGATCCCACACGGTAAATCAAAAGCCGTTTTAAAACCAAGTGTTGCATTTGGTTTGCAAAGAAATGGCGTTGACTGGGAGAGTATGGACGGTACGCCAGCACAATTGATTTTTATGATCGCTGTTCCTGAAGAAAGTGCCGGAAATGAACATTTAAAAATTCTGCAAATGCTATCGCGCAAATTAATGGACGAGACGTTTAGAGAGCAGTTACTAGGGGTTCAAACAAATGAAGAGGCGTATCGATTGTTAAGTACAATTCAGTAAAAGGAAAAATGGATAGACTTTGTCATTGTCTAAATCAGGTTATAACTGAACAGAAGGTGAGTCGTTGATATGAATCCACAACCTATTTTTTTCGAACCGATTTTTAAAGAAAGAATTTGGGGCGGAACTGTTTTACGTGAACAATTTGGATATGATATTCCTTCAGAGAAGACAGGCGAATGTTGGGCGATATCTGCTCATCCTAATGGCCCAAGTATTGTAAAGTCAGGTCCGTGGAAAGGGATGACTCTGGAACAGCTTTGGAGAGATCATCGCGAACTGTTTGGCGGCATCGAAGGAGAAAAGTTTCCGTTATTAACGAAGATACTAGATGCGAATCGTGATCTCTCTGTTCAAGTACATCCGGATGATCAATATGCTCAATCTCATGAAAATGGTGAATTGGGCAAAACCGAATGTTGGTATGTAATCGACTGTGAGAAAGATGCTGAAATGATTTTTGGTCATACGGCCAAGACAAAAGAAGAGCTAGCGCAAATGATTCAAGAGGGACGATGGAATGAATTGCTGCAACGGGTCAAAATCCAACCTGGCGATTTTTATTATGTTCCAAGCGGCACTATCCACGCTCTTTGCAAAGGAACACTTGTCCTCGAGACTCAGCAAAATTCGGATACCACGTATCGCGTTTATGATTATGATCGAACGGATGATAACGGAAAGAAACGCGAACTTCATCTTGAAAAAGCGATGGAAGTGATCACGGTTCCCCACACGGCCACCAAAGTCGAACCGAAAACGGAAGAAAAACAAGGGGCAACCATTACGACTTTTATCCAAACACCTTATTTTTCCGTATATCAATGGACCGTTAAAAGCCGTTGCCAATTCACACGTAACCAGCCCTTTTACTTGTGCAGCGTCCTGTCCGGAAGCGGCAAACTCAAAACCGCCCAAGGCGAATACCCTATAAAAAAAGGCGATCACTTTCTGATCCCAGCCACCATCAACACCTTTGAATTATCCGGAGAAACTAATATCATCGTGTCACACGTATAGGTGCCTGACCCCATCAACAGTTTAAAGTGTAAAACAACTATAGGGGTCAGACCCCATGAATAATTTAAAGCGATAAAGCAATATTGAAGAATAGGGCAACAAGGTTTAGTTCTTTTTGATAGAGACTATGAGCTTTGATGTGTGATGCAAGCAGAAAAGTAGACAACAATAATACAGATGTCATTAAGGATTCAGAGCGGAGATGCCTGGATCTTTTATTTTTTTATAGAAAGTATGAAAAGTTGATGTTGGCTTAATGTCAATTTTCTCAGGGGTATTGAGATGGGATGATAGAGTGCTATTTTTGGGATAATTGGTAACCGAGATTTGTTTATATTTGTAGCGTTAGAGAGTAAAATCTAGGCTATATTGTTTTTATTGTTGAAAAACACAGAAAAATTTTATTATATTGATAGTATAGTCATTTTGGAAGGGAGGATAAGCTTTTGAAAAAATATTTAAATAGTAGAGGTTCAATTTGGAGAAAATGGGATTTACATGTTCATTCTCCAGCTTCCAAGCTTCACAATGAATTTACTTCTTGGGATGAATATTTTTCCGCTCTTGAAAATTTATCTGATATTAGTGTACTAGGAATAACAGATTATTATTCGATTGAAGGATATTTGAAGGTTTTGGATTATAAGAAAGCTGGAGGATTAACCAATATAGACTTAATCCTTCCAAATGTAGAACTAAGAATTGATACAGTTACAGCTAGAGAAAGGCCAATAAATTTCCATGTAATTTTTTCTCCGAAAGTTGTACCTTATATTGAGGATAAATTTTTTAGAGAGTTAAAATATGAATTTGGTGGTCGAACATTTAGTTGTACGGTAGACGATTTTACTGAATTAGGAAAAATGACCAAAGGTACCAATCTTAGTTCTGAAGAGTCTCTAAAAGAAGGAATGAACCAATTTAAGGTATCTATAGATCGATTAAGGGAAGTTTTACAACAAAATGAGGCAATATTCGCAGGAAATTATATTACAATTGTTGCAAATAAATCAAATGATGGTGCATCAGGCCTAAGGGAATCATCAATGCAAATGGAGCAGAGAAAAATATATCAATTTGCTGATGCTATTTTTTCTAGTCGACCAAAAGATAGAGAATTTTTCCTAGGAAAAGCTGAGAATCATCCAAAAGATGTTATTATAGAGAAATTTGGTTCATTAAAACCTTGTATACATGGTTCAGATGCCCATAAAATTGAGAAAATAGGTAAACCAGATCAAAATAGATTTACTTGGATAAAAGCTGATCCTACTTTTGAAGGATTAATGCAAATAATTCATGAACCAGAAAAACGTGTATTAATACAAGAAGATAATCCTGATTCGAAAAATGATTACAATGTTATAGAATCTATTTGTTTTAAGGATGATGAGAATTTTTCTCCAAAGGAGATTAAGTTAAATCCAGACTTGAATACAATTATAGGAGGAAAATCATCGGGAAAGTCACTACTTTTATATAAGATTGCCCAATCAATATCTAGGGATGAAGTTAAATATCGGTCAAGTGAAGAACATTGGAGAAATCCTTATATTAATAGTTTTATTGAAGATGTCAATTTTGAGGTAAGGTGGAGAAATGGAGATATTTCAACGCCAGCTGATAATAAAGGTAAGGTCACTTATATACCTCAGATGTACATAAACTCATTGTCTGAAGATACAGCAAATGCAGATTTACAAAAAAAGATAAAGGAAGTATTAGTTCAAAATAATGAAAATGCAAAATTTCTCGCAAACAATAGGGATAAAATAAATAAATATACAAGTGATATTAAGTATGATATTGTTCGCCTTTTTGAAAAAATTGATGATCTATGTAAGTGTGAGGAAGATTTAAGACAAAAAGGTAATAAAGAGGCTATAAAGAAAGAACGAGATAAATTAGCGAAATTAATTGAGCAAAAGGTATCTACTTCAAATTTGAGTCAAGATGAAGAAATTGAAATGAAAAAGTTTGAAGGAGAAAAGGAAAATTTATTAAATTTATTAAAAGAGCGGCAATTCAACAATGAAATATCCATTAATGTTTCGAAGGAATTAAATAATATTCTTGATAATGTTAATTCAAATTTAAAGGATTTATCTTTGAAGCTTTCCCAAGAATACCGGGATATACTAGATGAGCTTTTAATACAAGTAAATCAATCATTTTTACTAGCACAGAATAATTTTGAAGAAAAAAGAAAATCTTATACTCATTGGAAAAAATCAACGTTAATAAAAATTGAAGAAATAGATGAGAAATTAAAACCTTATCTAGAAAAGTTAAAAGGACTAACAAATATTTCTGAGTTAAGAAGTAATTTGCAGGAGCAAGAAAATCTTCTAAAAGAAATAGAAATTGTAGAAAAGAAAAAAGAAGAAACTATTGCATCTATATCTAGTATTAAACAAGGGATTTATAATACCTTTGAGTGTTATTTTGAAACATTAAAAGAAGTAAGAGATTATTTTAATGATAAACAGGAATTTTCAAATTTTAAACTTAAAGCAAGTATAGTTTTTGATTTAGCAAAATTTGAAGATACATTTTTATCAATTTTTAATAGAAGAGGAAAAATAAGTAATTTATTTCCACAATGTGAATCAATTAAGTTGTTTGATGATAACGAAAATTTTTTATTTGATGAGGAAAATTATATTAATAAAATAAAATTTATATGTGACTATATTTTAAGCGCTGATTTAGATAAACTTAAGCTAAAAAAATCTTTTACGAAACAGCAGGCGGTTGAACAACTTCTTAATACATCTTTTACAAAAATAATTTATGATTTAGAAAAAGATGGTGACAAGCTGACCCAAATGTCTCCCGGAAAAAAAGGTTTGGTTTTAATTGAATTGTTTTTAGAGATGAGTGATGAAAGACATCCGATTCTTATTGATCAACCAGAAGATAATTTGGATAATAGAACAATTTCAAAGGAGTTAGTGGAATTTATAAGAAATAAAAAAGAACATAGGCAAATAATTATCGTAACACATAATGCAAATCTTGTGGCATTAACAGATGCTGAAAATGTCATAATTGCAAATCAAGATTTACAACTTCGAGAGAACCAAAGTCATAGGTTTGAGTATTTATCAGGTGCAATAGAGTGCGATTTCATTGAAAAAGGTAACCACAAGATGAATGGAAAGGGTATTAAATCTCATATTTGTGAGATTCTAGAAGGTGGAAAAGAAGCTTTTGAAATTAGGGAAAGAAAATACGGTTTTTAGTTTTGCTATTTTTTGTTATTATTTTCTTCTGTGATTTGTAGAATCAGAAAGTTGAGTAATCGCTCTCTGATATTTGAAATTAATATATTACAAGATTTAAAGAGTCACTCTAAACGAGTGCGTGGATTGAAATATCATTTGACAGTTGAAAGCGGTGTTGATGAGGAGCGTACTCTATATAGGTGCGTGAATTATAGCTATGCCTGTCACCGATTGGTGTTTGTCGACAAAGTGATAGGATCGCAGAGAAGGAGAACTTGTCACTGTAAGAAGTGAACAGTTCTCTTTTTGAATTGAATAGAATTCGAAATGGAAAAATGCTAGAATCTTAATAGCAACTGCATAAGCAGGGTGGGCGGTTGGCCACTTCCCGTTGAAGGGAGGTGGTAAAATGACGACATACGAAGCATTAAGTCTAGTCGCTCAATTCGGTCTAGTGCTGATAGGAGTGCTGACATTGATTGTTACTATGGTCGTCTATATAAACAAAAAGAAATAACCGTCCTCCCATGACCAAAGGTATGACGGTTATTTCACTGTCATTAAGGTCAGCCGCTCTTCTTGCGGCATGTAGTTGCACTGACCGGGTGTTCCCGCACCCGGTTTCTTTTATTTTATGTTGCTTTTGACTATAGTATACAGGAAATGTTGAATTATATTCAAGGGGGG
>Ga0207865_102235_pt1 | contig 11781 bp, 9 predicted proteins | sample HigsolmetaAR204D_FD_184836 | JGI IMG/M metagenome (GOLD analysis project Ga0207865, IMG submission 184836) | Ionic liquid and high solid enriched microbial communities from the Joint BioEnergy Institute, USA - AR20-4-D (SPAdes) (version 2) ...
TCAAAGATTTGGAGGAAATCCCGGAGAGCGTAAGGCAGGATTTGAGCTTTATTCCGGTATCCCATATGGACGAAGTGCTGGAGCATGCGCTCGTCAAACCGGTCGAAGTGTAACATTTTTGGTTGAAAGAGGGAGAGGGTATGAAAGTCAATCAGGCTGAATTCGTGATCAGCGCGGTTGGCCCCAGCCAATACCCGGGAGGCGCCCTGCCGGAGATCGCTCTGGCAGGGCGCTCCAATGTCGGCAAGTCGTCGCTCATCAATCGCCTGATTAACCGCCGCAATTTGGCCCGGACAAGCTCCAAGCCGGGCAAGACGCAGCAGTTGAATTATTACCGCATCAATCAGGATCTGTATTTCGTCGATTTGCCGGGCTACGGCTATGCGAAAGTCTCCAAAACGGAGCGGGCCAAATGGGGCAAATTCATCGAGCAATATTTGCTGAAGCGGGAATTTTTACGCCTTGTGCTGCATGTCATCGATTTGCGCCATCCTCCTTCCAAGGATGACATCGCGATGCATGAGTGGCTCATGTACCATAAAGTGCCGGTCTGCCTCGTCCTGACGAAAGCGGACAAGGTACCTAGAGGCAAATGGGCAAAGCATACGAAAATCATCAAAGAGGAGCTGCAGGCTGACCCGGCGGTGCCGGTCATTCTCTTCTCCTCCGAGACGGGCCACGGCAAAGACGAGCTGTGGAGCGTTATCGAGCGGTATGCCGGCCTCGCTGCCGCGGCGGACGGTGGCCAGAAAGAGGCTGCGGATGCTTCTGGCTCCGCCGCCGCGGGAGACACGGGAGAAGAGACTGCGGCAGACGATGGAGGAGCCGATGCGCCCGCCGACCGCCACCATGCGGCCAACCGCGCGCCGGGGGGCGCGCGCGGCGCATCCGCCGGCACAGAGGAAACGGCTTCCGCCGATGGCCGCGCTCCGCAGCAATCATAGTTTTACCGCCAGAGCTCCGTGCTTGCACGGAGCTCTGGCGGCGTTCAGGCAGTTTAAGCAGTTTAATCGGACGTCGCCTGCGGTACCTGAAATTTTGGCCCGTGGATCAACCCCAAATTTTCAATAGGGCCAGCAAATGTTGTATTTTGTACAACAAAAACGGGGGGTTAGGCCCTATTTGCGGCTCAATGTTGCACTTTGTGCAATATTTTGGGCGATGTTCCCGGGTTTGAAGCCATTCGCACCTAAATTGTTGTACAAAGTGCAACATTATCCTTCCTCTGATGCGAAGAGGCCGGAAAATGTTGCATTATTTGCAGGATTTGTTGCCTTATGTGCTCAGGTGTGCCAATTGCGCTGACCCGACATCTGCAGCAAGCGCGTTTGTCCCCTCATGCGCCTGGGCGCGCTCGGGGAGGGGCAGCGCCAACGCTAGCCACAGAGCTTATTTTACTCGCAACGCTCGATTTGAGATTCTAACGTTGGTGAGCGGCCTTATTTCGCATGGTTGGCTACCAGAATCAGCGTTTTTGACAAACTAGCGCTGCACGGTTTCGTTACATTTTTAACAGGGCATGATTCGGCGAAATAGCGTTTTTCACCAGCGCTAGAGATATGATTGCGGGCCGGAAGCTTTCAGAAGGTCCGCTTTTCGCTCTTGGTCAGCTTCTCCGTAGCGCGTTGCCCCGGTGGTCAGCTTCTCCGTAGTGCGCTGCCCCGGTTTACGCCGCCTAAGCGCTGCCCTGCGGGCTTGAGTTCTGATCACGGCTTGCAAACGCGAAAACCGCTCGCAACTTGAACCAAGTCATGGAGCGTTTTTTTCGCGCATGGTCTGTACCAAGAAAAACGGCCGCTAAAAGCGCGGCCGCCACGCCATCCTTGATGCCGCGTCGATAGACGTTGTTTACGGCAGCAGCTCCTCTAGCTCGTAATCCCACCACAGCCGGGAACGGCCCTTCGTCAGATCGACGATGCGGTTCATTTTGCGATCGACCACAATCAGCCGGCCTTCTTGATCGACATAGCCTTTGCCCGTTCCATCATATACCGCCAGCGGCTCCGATGTGCCGTCAGGATGAATCCGGCCGTACCATTCCTTCTGCTCCGATAACAGGGGCACGTGGCTGTCGTAATATGTTTTGTAACGGTCGTTGTACGCTTTGACAATAAGCGAGCCCCCGGACTCCGCCCGGATTACATCGATATCCTTGACGCCCCATTCGCCGTTCCAGTCGATCATTGTGCCATCCGCCTTCAGCAGCAGCGCTTCGCCGTTCACGTTCGGCGTGCGGGACGTCAAGGGCTCCGCGGCTTCGCTGACGATCCACCACGAGCCATCCGGATTGCCCAGCACCCTCGTCGGCAGCTGCTGCATACCCGGCACTTCCGTCGCCGCCTGATCTCGCAGGACGAACAGGCGGTGCTCGTACGGCGTATATGGAGCCGGTATATGCTTCAAATAGGAGACCGATACGGCGGCAAGCTGCAGATGCTCGTCCAGCTTCATCACCCGGCCCTGCACGTCGATCCCCTGATATTCGTACTCTGGCCGTTGGGCAAAGAAATCAGCGGCCTTCTCCTTGTACGGCTTCAAGCTGAGCAGCTCGTTCCCTGCGTAGCGAACCGAATCGCCGTCAACCGTCACGGCGGCCTGCGGATCGGCTGCGAAAGGCTGTCCCCAGGCCAGCGCCTGAGCCTGCTGCCGGACAGCAGCCTCCTTCTGCCCGTCCGTACGGTCCGGATTCCCCGTCAGCTTCTTGTCGATTTGGACCAGGCCGCTGGGGACTGTCTCCGCATAATAGTACTGCTCGTCGTCGTACACGATCTTGTGCAGCACCTTTTTCTGCGGGGATACGATGCTGAATCCGGCCTCCGGGCTCCAGTCGATCAGGAGGCCAAGCTCCGTTCGGGCAAACCGCCAAGTCATCGGCATATAGGGCACGCCCCCGAATTCCAGCAGCGGGTAAGGCTCGGTATCGTTATGAATCGATTGCCCGTTCAACCGGATCGGGTAAGTCGGCCTGATCCCTTTTTGCGGCTCCTGCGCGCCGGCTTCAGCCCGCTTCGCCACTTCCTCATTCAGCTCCAGTCTGCGGCCTTGCGGGCTCCCTTGTTCGACAGACAAGCTTCCGTCGGCGCCGCGGGTCACTGTAATGCCCAGCGCCTGGCTGTACTCCGGCGTTAGCGGAAGATAGGTCATCTCTCTATACAAAAGCGGGGAGACGCCGCTCCCCGGACGAACGCTGACGCCGTTGACCGTCACAGGAAAGCCCGGCGCTTGCGCCTCGATCGCTTCGCCTGCCGCCAGCGCCTGCCGTTCCGGCCATCCGGCACATGCCGCCCCAACGGTCAGCAGCAATCCGAGGAAAGCGGCAAGCCGCCTTCGGCTCCTCATTTTCATGGAACCCCCTCCTGCTATCTCAGGTGACGAACGATGACGAACGATTCGCTTGTCATCGTCGTCTATAATATACAATTATATACAAGTGGACGAGATTTGCAGACATTTGGTTGCGGACCCAGGGCGACAAAAGGCATCAAGCCGGCAATCTTGTCAGGGACGATGCGGAACGAGCGCCGCTTCGACGAAGATCGCCGCGGCTCAAGGAAGCTCCAGGGCGTGAAACGGCGGCGGCTCGGGAGCATATGCCGAATGAGCCGGCAGCGGCCTGCAGCGGGCTAAGCTGGTCGGGGCACTGGTTGTTTTTTTGCCGATGCCCCAAGGAAACAACGGAACTTAGCAAGCGAGCGGGAGGATACAGCGAATTCCCCCGGCAATCTTCGGTGAGAAAGCGAAATTTTCTGATTTTAGGGCCAAATTCAAAACCGGGAAAGCAGGAATATTAAATAATTATGTAGTATAATGTATATAGACAATAGAGCACGTGCAGGCTTCAAAGGTTTGAAAACTATGAATCGAGGGATTTTTATGGCAATGAGGTTAGCGACTGAATATGTCAAAGCCTACATGCAACTGACGGAAGCCGAGATGGCCGCGTTCATCCAGATTTTCGCTGACCATCAGGCATCCCTCCAAGTGAAGGTGCTGGAAAACGGTAACCAAGAGGTGGTATTGCAGGACGATGCGGGAGCGGAAGTTACCCTGTCGTTCGAACGGAATGCGAACGTATATATTTGCCAAGGAAGCTGTCGGATCAAGAACAGGAATTTGGTCAACGCCATGCGCAAGGCGGTTGCTGCATTTAAGGGCGACGCCGTCGTGCACCGAATTTATCCAACATACACGATGATCTACACCTACAAGCACGGCAATGTCATCAAGATTGTCGAGAGCAAGAACGGGGTGGAGAATGTCGTTTTCGAATACAAGGACACCGTCGGTCAACTGGAACGCTTGTTCCGCAAAAATGAAGTGGAGCAGGAAATTGCCTCCATCCGCACGCAAGTCAACGCTTTGCTCGATCTGCGCAACGACATGGGAGAAGCCGCGATCCGCGAGCATATCGATGAACGGCTGGCCAGGCTGACGCATCGGTTGTTCGTACTCGAAGCGTAATATATAGACGTTTGCGACGTGCGATCCCTGCATCATCGCCCGTCACCTTCATTGTTGAACATCCAGCCTGTGGAGATAGACGCCTGCTGCTTGCGCGGTACCATCGGATGATGAAACACGGGCTGCGCACCCTGGGCTATTACAAATAGATGCCTATGACGAACAATTCCTGCTATTTTCATTGCACCGGCAAAACCCCGGACGTCCGCTCGACGGATGCCGGGGTTCGTTCATGTCGGGCTGCGGTATTTCGGTAGAAAGGCACACATCGTCCAAGCGTGGCACATATTGTATTCAATGGATGGACGGCAAAGGGCGAGCGCACAAGGAATTATTTTTTTCGGCCTAAAAAAGGTATTGCATTTTTGCCTGATAGATGTTATTTTTATTCTCGTTGAAAACAAAATAGGAACCAGGATTCACTCAGGACATGTAATGTTGCGAGAGATTATTCCCTCGAGAAGTGAATGACGTAGGTCCTAGCGGATGAAATTTTCAAAACATTTTATTCCTAGGAAGGGGGAACCGGAAGATGGAATACTCAACTTTCGGACGACACGTTGCCGTAGATGCATGGGGAGTCGATTTTGAACTTCTCAACAATGCGGAATGGCTGCAAGCTCAAATGGTAGAAGCTGCTGAGGTTTGTGGAGCGACTGTATTGTCGGTGCAAGCCAAACAATTTGAACCCCAAGGCGCAACTGTGCTGGTAATGCTTTCGGAAAGCCATCTCTCCATCCATACGTATCCTGAGAAAGGTTTCGCGGCGCTCGACTGTTATACCTGTGGCGAAACGGTGGATCCGCAATTGGCTATCGACTACATGCTGGCTGCGCTGAGGCCCGAGACGGCGCATGCGAAGAAGCTGATTCGCGGTCTGGGCGAACTGAAGGTAGAGACGCCCGCTATGAAGCAATTGCAAACAGCGAAATAACGACGCCTGTCACGGCGGTTACCGTAACCACGGAGCATTCCGTGGTTATTTCTTTTTGGCCTGGTGATTGCTTGGCGCAGCATTCCGTGCGTATAGCGGACGTTTTTTTGGATGAAAATAGGAATTGAACGCATGGGACAAGCCAATCCTTCATCATCGGTCGTCACCTGCGGTACTGAAGCTCCGCCGACAAACTTCGCTGAACGAACAGCCGAATGGTCAGGATAGCGGCTTCTTGTTTCAAAGTTTTCATAAATTCGTGTCGGAAAAGCTCGCAAAGCTATGCTATAATAAATTGACAATCATCACAAGGAGGAGGCAGGTGAACCCCATGCATATCGTCGTAGCGGGACTGAATTACAGAACGGCACCCGTGTCCATCCGCGAGAAATTCACGTTCGCGCAAGAGGATTTGCCAAGGGCGCTGAAGAAGCTCCAAGAGACGAAGAGCATCATGGAATGCGTCATTGTGGGAACCTGCAACCGGACGGAGCTGTACGTTGTCGACGACCGCCAGCAGCTGTGCGCGCATCATCTGCGCACTTTCCTGGAAAGCTGGTTCGGGATACCGAGACAAGAATTCAACAAGCATTTGTACGTCTACGAGAACGAGCAGGCGATCCGCCACCTGTTCCGCGTTGCGAGCGGACTGGATTCGATGGTGATCGGGGAAACGCAAATTTTGGGGCAAGTGCGCGATGCGTTCATGCTGGCGCAAAGCGAGAAAACGACCGGCATTATGTTCAATACGCTGTTCAAGCAGGCGATTACGATGGCCAAGCGGGCGCACAGCGAGACCGGGATCGGTGAAAATGCGGTGTCGGTCAGCTATGCCGCCGTGGAACTGGGCAAGCGCATCTTCGGCAGCTACGATCGCAAGAAGGTGCTGATCATCGGCGCGGGCAAGATGAGCGAGCTGACCGTGAAGCATCTGTACGCGAACGGAGCGGACCGCGTCGTCGTCGTTAACCGCACCTTGCCAAGAGCCCGCGAGCTGGCGGACAAATTCGGCGGCGTGGCGGATACGATGGATCGGCTGCTCCGGCATCTTGAGGAAGCGGATATCGTCATCAGCTCGACCGGCGCCTCCGGCTTGGTGCTGACCAAGGACGACGTTGCCCGGATGATGAGCAAGCGCCGTTCGCGCCCGCTGTTCATGATCGACATCGCCGTGCCGCGGGATCTCGATCCGGCATTAAGCGAGCTGCCGAATGTTTATCTCTACGATATCGACAATCTGCAGACGATCGTGAACGCTCACCTTGAGGAAAGGCGTCGCGCCGCGGTCGAGATCGAGCGGATGATCGATGAAGAGATCGCCGCCTTCGAGCTGTGGAAGAAGACGCTGGGCGTCAGCCCCGTCATTCAAGCGCTGCAGACCAAGGCATCCGCCATTCATGAGGAGACGATGGACAGTCTGATCAAGAAGCTGCCCGATCTGGACGAGCGGGAGCTGAAGGTCATCCGCAAGCTGACGAAGAGCATCGTCAACCAGATGCTTCGCGACCCGATTATCCGCATTAAAGAGATGGCCGCAGGTCGCCACGGCGACGAAGCGCTGGAAATTTTCACGAAAATATTTGCTCTGGAAGAGCAGCTGGCCGAGCTTGAACGGGCGGAACAGACGGACCGCCGCACGGCAGCGGGAGCGCGGCATGAGCCCGCGGAGGAACTGCTGTCCAAAGTGATCAAGGCTGCCGTGGCCGACTCATTGGTCAAAGCCTGAGCGGGAGTGATTCGCCGATGGTCACGCAAGGCTGGTTCTATGATTCCATTATTTATATCTACGCCCTGAGCCTCCTGTTTTACTTCTCGGACTTCGTCGGTCCGAACCGAAGCGCGAAACGGATGGGGACAGGGTTGCTTTCGTTTGTATGGGTGCTGCAGACGGTCTATTTGATATACAGCCTGTTCGTCCGCGGCGGGCTGGCGACGCTATCGCGATTCGAAACGCTGTTTTTGCTTTCGTGGCTGCTCGTTGCCATATCGCTTGTCGTAAACCGTTTCTTTCGGATCGAGCTGTTCGTCTTTCTGGTGAACCTGTTCGGCTTTGCGATTCTTGCTTTGAATTTTTTCAGCAATCCGAACGTCTCTCCGACATTGGCACATTGGAATATTAACGACGAGCTGCTGTTCGTTCACGTGTCGCTGTCGGTGGCCAGCTATGCCGCTTTCGTCGTCTCGGCCGTCTTCTCGGGCATGTACCTGTTTTTGCACCGCAAGCTGAAAGACAAGCAGTGGTCCGCTCAGATGAAGCGGCTGCCCAGCCTGGAGAAAATGTCGCGCTATGCCATGGTAGCGGTCGCGGCGGGAACGCCGCTGCTGCTGACCGCCATGACGCTCGGCTTCGTCTGGATTTCGCTGCAGGGCGAGCCGTCCATGTTCTTCGATCCGAAGGTGATCAACTCCTGGTTCGTGCTGCTGGCCTACCTGTTCTACATATTTCAGCGCGGGCTGCTGAAAATGCCCGGCAACCGGCTGGCTTTGTGGAATTTGGCTGCGTTCGTCATTATGGTGCTGAATATCGCCTTCTCGAATGTATATTCTTCGTTTCATCAATGGTCTTGAGGCCATAGGGAGGAGATCGGCATGAGCGAGCGAAGCCATCGGGCCGAAGTTCGGCCGCTGTATCCGGTGATGCTGGATTTGACCGGCGAGCCATGCGTCGTCATCGGCGGCGGCCGCGTCGGCGAGCGCAAGGCGGCGGGGCTGCTGGCCGCGGGGGCGGACGTCACGGTCGTCAGCCCCCGCCTGACGCCGCGGCTCAGCGCCTTGGCCGCGGAGGGGCGCATACGGGCTCTGCTGCGCCCGTATGCGCCCGGGTTGGCCGCGCTCGCTGAGGCGCGGCTCGTCTTCGCCGCGACCGACGACGCGGCGGTGAACAAGGCTGTGCTTGCCGAGGCGCGGAAGCTCGGCAAGCTGGCGAACGCCGCCGACGCGCCGGAGGCGAGCGGGTTTCATGTGCCGGCCGTCGTGCGGCGGGGCCGGCTGACGCTTGCGGTCGCGACGGCGGGAGCGAGCCCGGCGGTTGCCGCGAAGCTGAAGCGGCAACTGGAGGCGGCGTACGGCGAGGAATACGCGCCGTACCTGGAGCTGCTGCACGAGCTGCGCGGCGTCGTGCAGCAGCGTGCCGCAGGCGCCGCGCGCAGTGCGGATGGCGCGCACGGCGCGGTCCCTGCGCCTGCCGCAGATGGCGCACACGGCGCGGTCCCTGCGCCTGCCGCAGACGCCTCACACGGCGCGCGCGGCGCAGCGCGGGCGGACATTTTCCGCGCGATGCTCGACTGGCCGCTGCCGGAGCTGCTGCGCGCCGGCCGGCTGACGCCGGAGCGGCGCGCGCAGCTCGTGGACATGGCGGCAGCGGAGCCGACCGCGGAAGGCATGGGGCGCATCGCCCGCTGGCTGAACAGCCTGCTGCCGGACAATCAATAGCCACTCTGGAGGGAGTTCATGCGCAAAATTATCGTGGGCACGCGCCAAAGCGCGCTCGCCCTTACGCAAACAGGCCAAACCGTGGAGCAGCTGAACAAGCTGTGCCGGGAGCGGGGCATCGAAGCCGAATTCGAGCTGAAGAAGATCGTGACGAAGGGGGACCGGATTCTTGACGTAACGCTGTCCAAGGTCGGCGGCAAAGGGCTGTTCGTCAAGGAAATCGAGCAGGCGATGCTGGACGGGGAGATCGATATCGCCGTTCACAGCATGAAAGATATGCCGTTCGAGCTGCCGGACGGCTTGATCGTCGGAGCGGTTCCGCAGCGGGAGGATCCGCGCGATTGTCTGATCGCAAGAGAAGCGACGACGTTTCTGGACTTGCGGGCAGGAGCCAAGATCGGCACGAGCAGCCTGCGTCGCTCCAGCCAGCTGCTGCATGCGCGGCCGGACCTGCAGCTGGAGCCGATCCGGGGCAACATCGATTCGCGGCTGCGCAAGCTGGAGACGGAAGGTTTCGACGCCATCGTGCTGGCGGCGGCCGGGCTTCACCGCGTCGGCTGGCAGGAGCGCATCACCGAATATATCGACCCGGCGCTTTGCCTTCCCGCTGTCGGGCAGGGGGCGCTGTGCATCGAATGCCGGGAGGACGACGAATTCGTGCGGCAGGTGCTGAGCGCGCTGCGGCATGAGCCGACCGAAACGGCGGTCGCCGCCGAGCGGCGCTTCCTTGGCAGGCTCAACGGCGGATGCCAAGTGCCGATTGGAGCCTACGCCCAGTGGAAGGAAGAGAACGGAGCCCGGACGATCGAGCTGTGCGGCATGGTTGGCTCGCCGGACGGGACGCAGATGCTTAAGGAGACGCTGACCGGAACCGATCCGGATCAATTGGGACTGGCGGTAGCAGAGGCGCTGATCGAGCGGGGGGCTGCGCGCCTTCTCGCCAACTAGCGAAAGACGAGTGGAGGAGAACGGCCTATGAGTAAAGGGATCGTTTATTTGGTCGGAGCCGGCCCCGGGGATCCGAAGCTGATTACTATTCGCGGGCTGGAGGCGATCCGGCGGGCTGATGTCGTAGTCTACGATCGTCTGGCCAGCCCGCGTCTCCTGAAGCATATGAAGCCTGGAGCGGAAAAAATATTTGTCGGCAAGCTGCCCGACAAGCATTCGATGAAGCAGGAGGATATCAACCGGCTGCTGGTCGAATTGGCGCTTCAGGGCCGGGTCGTCACCAGGCTGAAGGGCGGCGATCCCAGCGTGTTCGGGCGCGTTGGGGAAGAAGCGGAAGCGCTGTGGGAGCGCGGCATTCCGTTCGAGATCGTGCCTGGCATCACATCGGCGATCGCCGTTCCGGCATACGCGGGCATTCCGGTGACGCACCGCGATTTCACGTCCTCCTTCTCGATCGTAACAGGACATGAATACAAGAACAAAACGTATACTAACGTTAATTGGGAAAATTTGGCCCAGGCTTCGGGCACGCTTATTTTCCTGATGGGTGTGGCGAATCTGGAGCATATTTGCTCTCAGCTGATGCAGTGCGGCAAGTCGCCGGACACGCCGGTCGCCCTGATCCGTTGGGGGACGTGGATGGAGCAGCAGACGCTGACCGGCACGCTGGCGGACATCGTGGAGAAGGTGCGGTCGGCGAACTTCCAATCGCCGGCCGTGACGATCGTAGGCGAAGTGGTCAAGCTGAGGGAGAAGCTGGCCTGGTTCGAGAAAAAGCCGCTGTTCGGGAGGCGGATTCTCGTCACCCGCGCCCGTTCTCAGGCGAGCGACCTCTCTGCGCAGATCGAAGAGCTCGGCGGCGAGCCCGTCGAATTTCCGGTTATCCGCACGCAGCCTGCTTCCGACCCGCAAGCTGCCGACCGCAGGGACGAGGCGTTGCGCCGTTTGGCCGAGTACGACTGGGTCATGTTCACGAGCGTGAACGGCGTGGAGCATTTTTTCGCCCGGCTACGCGAGCTTCGCATCGATATTCGGGCGCTCGCTGGCGCCCGGATCGCCGCAGTCGGCCCGAAAACCGAGGAAGCGCTGCTTAAGCGGGGACTGCTCTGCGAGCTGCTGCCGGCCGTGTTCCAGGCGGAAGCGCTGCTTGAAGCGGTGCAGGGGCTGCTCGTTCCCGGACAGAAAGTGCTGCTGCCGACGGCCAATATCGCCAGAGATACGCTGCAGCAGGGCTTAAATGCCCTCGGGCTCGATGTGACGAAGATCGATATGTACGAGACGGTGCTGGACGGCGAGGGCGGCGAAGAAGTGCTGGAGCTGCTGCGCGAAGGGAAGATCGACACGGTGACGTTTACCAGCTCCTCCACGGTGACGAATCTGCTGAAGGCGCTGGAGCTGGCCGGGGCAGGCAATCCCCGGGAGTTGCTGCGCAGCTGTAGAATCGCCAGCATCGGCCACAAGACGGCCGAGACGCTGGCTCAGGCGGGGCTGCCTGCCTCCGACGTGGCGGAGGAGGCGACGATCGATTCGCTCGTCGCCAGTCTGTGCAGGCCGTACCCCGGCGGCGGGCAGTAGGTATTTGAAAACGACGTTACTCCCAAGATAAAGGAGGATGCGGCAATGTCCTATCCGATCGTAAGACACCGCCGTCTTCGCAGCTCGGCGGCCATGCGCAATTTGGTGCGCGAGCATGCGGTGACGGTGAACGATCTCATATATCCGATTTTTATCGTGCGGGGCGAAGGGATCAAGAACGAAATTCCTTCCATGCCCGGCGTCTATCAATGGTCGCTCGACCGCCTGGAAGAAGAGATTCGGGAAGTATCCGAACTCGGCATCCAGGCCGTGCTGCTGTTCGGCGTCGAGGATCACGGCGCCAAGGACGCGCACGGCAGCGGCGCATACGATGCGAACGGCATCGTGCAGCAGGCGACGCGCCGCATCAAGGAGCTGAATCCGGAGCTGCTCGTCGTTGCGGATACGTGTCTCTGCGAATTTACCGATCA
>Ga0207865_102248_pt1 | contig 11735 bp, 9 predicted proteins | sample HigsolmetaAR204D_FD_184836 | JGI IMG/M metagenome (GOLD analysis project Ga0207865, IMG submission 184836) | Ionic liquid and high solid enriched microbial communities from the Joint BioEnergy Institute, USA - AR20-4-D (SPAdes) (version 2) ...
TACAGATGGTGGTCATGGATATGTGGCAGCCCTACAAGACGCTCGCTTTGAAAAGTTTTGATAAACCGATTCTGGTGGTCGATCGATTCCATTATGTTCGGCATAATGTATGGGCATTGGAACGGGTGATGAAATGAAACAGCTGAACTGGGAATATAATTAAAATCGTTCGTTTTTTCTATTTAATTAGCTGAAATAATAAGGGCTGCTTTTAGCTTTGTATATAACATTATAATTAGCAGAAAAGACCGACTCATTAAAAAGACGGTCTTTTTATTCAAAATATTAATCTTCCACTAACGCACCCGTTATTTTAAGTGTAATTCTTCACAATCCGTGTAGTAAATCAAACAAGCAAAAGGCGATACCCTTATTCAAACATCGCCCTCAAAAATTATAGTTTTTAAAAACATGTAAACGAAATAATTCTCCTTGTATCAATACCAAATATCATCCAGGACCAACCATTCCATCTGAAACCAGCAACAGATCTTGGACCTACGAAAACGGGATAAAACCAAAACCCTTCACCATTGTTGAGCCATATAAAAGTATTACGAAACAGGCACAACCTAATTGCTCCTGGATCAACAGCAAATGGTGAAGCACTTGCCTGTTGAGGAATAAATGGTGGAGGAGGAGCAGTTGGAGCTTGTGGAATTTGTGATCCGGGTAGACCTGGTAAACCTGATGGTCCCGGAAACCCAGGTCCTGGTAAACCCGGTAAACCTGATGATCCCGGAAACGAGGGCACTGGTAAACTTGGAAATTGACGCTCCAATTGCTGATCATAATTTATATAGGAGTATACTGTCTGATTATACATTTTAAAGTTCACCACCTTATCTTAAATAACTCTCAAAAGTAATAGTATGTTGTACTGTTCTTTTATGAAGCTTATTCGCAGTCTAAAATACTGCCCATTGGCTTCCGAAAAATATACAATAAGAGGCACCGCCACATGCCCATCTAGCTAACAACAAAGTATAACTTTAAGTTGTCCTCCTAACTAATAACTCAATATTGGTGGTATTCTTAAACTACAGACAAAATTTTTATTCAGAGTGCTGTGATGAATGAGAGGAAAAAAGCCCGGCTTTCCTATAAAAAACTTATTGAAGATAAGCCCCCGGTAGTGGATCATAAAAAAAGGTTGACACATCAACCATTTTTTCTATGAAAGCACCCAATGACGGAAAAAAGAAAATTAGTATAAAGATAATCCTACATAAATCTAAACAATATGGAATTTCAGACAAGTCGATAATATTGTCCAGTGCTTTGATTAAGCAAATCGGATGTTAAAAAGACTCCAACAGGTGGTAGAGCTCCGTTTTTAATTGGAGGTCCAGTCAGTTCTCTATTCGTGGTGGCAATCCAAGAGCCGCTCTCTCCTGCCTGAGGAGAAGGAGCTTTCATAACAAAACGTCCACTTAAGATTAAATGACGAATTCTAATTGCCGCACTATCAAATATTTGTAATTGACCAGAAAACGTTGCATAAGGTGTTTCAAAACTTAGTTGTTTGGTATTTTCATCCCAGGTTCCATGGATAGGGACAGGCGTACCTCGAAAATTGGCGATACCGATTACGGTTCTCCCTGAGACCGAGTGAATGTTCAGTCCCCCCTAACAACCGGTCTTCCCGCAATTTCAGTGCTTAATCCCCAGCTTGATTGTGACGGTAAACTCAGTGAAATGTTTTGAGCACTTTGCACATTAATCCCTCCTTTTGTAGTGTATAGGAAATTATATGCAGTTGACGATTATTTGGGTTTGACATCAATTTGGTGATTCATTAGTACTTACCGACAACAAATTAAATAAACCTAAATCGATAGTCCGGAATGTTTATGTTTTTAGAATTTATGCAGGCACAAATTTTTACAAGCAGAGAACACACCATTCGGAACTATGTCCTGAATGTGTATAAATGCAATTTAAATGTAAATTTCCTTTGAATACTTTATACAAAATGTTGAATAAGATTGGATTGAAATTTATGATGGTAAACCGAAAAATGGATTTGTAAAAGAAAGAAAAACTGGAAAATGAATTGGTGGTGAAGGTGGAAGTGGTGGTCAAATTTCAGAAAGTAAATTTAATAGATGATGGAAAAAAAGGGGAGGCATGAAAATGAAATTTACCGACCCCAAACATATATATCCCCCTAATAACTTCTCGTATTAACGCTATCCTTTCTAACAAATTATCTACTTACTCATCTTGACAGCGAATTAAAAAACTTTTCTATATTCGATTTAGATCTTTCTCCTAAAAAATATAGCCTCTTTCGTTAAAACGTTAGAGGCATGACATTACTAAAATCGTTACCCGCTTTTTCCTCATTGGTATAAAGAATTTGCACTGAATTTAACTATGTTCCTCATTAGGAAAAAGGTCAAGGAATTCAGGTCTTTCTTTTCCTCCTTCTCCTCTTTCCAATTAATCCTCTTTATGCCTTGCTATACTTGTTTTCAGGTGCTTATTCGGGCTTTTCCTTGCTCTTTTTCGGACATAAAAAACCGAAGGTAGAATACCTTCGGTTTCGAAACGTTATTTTATTTCAGGTTCCAATTTTTCTAGACACTAGGTCACAACGAACAAAACTTATTTTATTCCACCGTTACGCTTTTTGCCAGGTTGCGCGGTTTATCGACATCGCAGTCGCGATGCAGAGCTGCGTAGTAAGCAATAAGCTGTAACGGAACAACAGAGATAAGAGGTGTTAACAAGTCGTGAATTTGCGGAATGACGAAACGGTCTGATTCCATTTCCAGTCCTTTCATGGAAATCACGCAAGGGTTAGCGCCGCGAGCAACGACTTCCTTGACATTTCCGCGTATACTTAAGTTCACGTTTTCTTGTGTAGCCAGTGCGATAACAGGCGTTCCTTCCTCAATTAAGGCAATCGTACCGTGCTTCAGTTCACCGCCGGCAAAACCTTCTGCTTGGATATAAGAAATTTCTTTTAACTTTAAGGCACCTTCCAAGCAGACAAAATAGTCGATAGAACGGCCGATAAAGAAACAATTGCGTGTAGTTGCCAAATATTCCCGAGCGATTCGTTCCATTTCATCTTTGGCATCGCAAAGAATTTCCATTGCGTTGGCTGCGATTCCCAGCTCTTTCACTAGATCAAAATCAACTGCAATATTGCGTGCTTTCGCTGTTACGTTCGCCAAGATAGCAAGTACAGCAATTTGTGCTGTGTACGCTTTTGTCGATGCTACGGCGATTTCCGGACCGGCATGGAGAAGCAATGTATAATCAGCTTCCCGTGACAATGTCGAACCCGGTACGTTGGTAATCGTCAACGCCGGATAGCCCAATTTTTTCGTTTCAACTAAAACGGCACGGCTGTCTGCTGTTTCACCGCTTTGGGAAATGAAAATAAACATCGGTTTTTCAGATAAAAGCGGCATATTGTAGCTAAATTCGCTGGCAACATGAACTTCCACAGGAATTTTTGCCATTTTTTCAATCAATTGTTTTCCAACAAGACCAGCATGGTAGCTCGTACCGGCCGCTATAATATAGAGACGGTCCGATTGATTCAAGGCTTCTACGATTTTAGGATCAATTTCTAATTCCCCGTTTTCGTTTTGGTAAGCTTGAATCAATTTGCGGATAACTAGCGGCTGTTCGTCAATTTCTTTCAACATATAATGAGGGTAAGTACCTTTTTCAATGTCGCTTGCATCAAGTTCAGCTGTAAATGGAGCGCGTTCGATTACTTCTCCATCAAGATTTTTGATCACTGCACGATCTTTTGTTACAATGACCATTTCTTGGTCCATCAATTCTTTAAATTGATTCGTTACTTGAAGCATTGCCATCGCATCAGAAGCGACTACATTAAAGGATTCGCCGATGCCGACAAGAAGCGGGCTTTTATTTTTCGCTACAAAAATCGTATCCGCATTTTGTTCATCCAACACTGCAATTGCATAGGAACCTTTAATTTGTTTCAATGTTTTTCTAATGGCTTCTTCGACTTCCATTCCTTCGTTGACGAACAGTTCAATTAATTGAACAACGACTTCCGTATCCGTATCGCTTTGCAAAGGAACATCTTGCAAATATTGTTGTTTCAATTCTTCATAATTTTCGATTACACCGTTATGAACGATCGTAAAACGGCCTGAAGCACTTTGATGTGGATGGGCGTTCCTTTTGCTTGGCACTCCGTGTGTAGCCCAGCGAGTATGCCCAATTCCGATATTCGCTTTCACACTATTATCCACACTGTTGCGCAGATCGGCAATACGGCCTTTTTCTTTGAACACATGAACGCCTTCGCCATTATTCACAGCAATTCCAGCAGAATCATAGCCTCTATATTCAAGTTTTTCCAGACCTTTTAACAAAATTTCTTTCGCATCTTGATTACCAATATAACCAACAATTCCGCACATGGTGTTCTTCCTCCCTTTAGACAAGGGGGCAAGAAATCGCGGGGGCGTTTCTGCCCCCTTATCTCCGTTTTCAATTTTATCAACATTCGTCAGTACATCCGACTGCTATCTTGAAATCGCATTTCCCTTCCTTTGTCCACCAGGTCGCCCTGATGTTTTAAGAAGAGAATTCACGGCTGTGCGTTCAACCGGGAGGCATCCGCCGAAAACTCGATAAACCTCCTCCTCGTCAACTAAGCCTGTTTTCTCCGCTCTAGGCTTAGTTCGGGCGCTATTATTATCAAATCAACGTGCTAAACCTTGATCCTCCTTTCCTTTTTGGAAACTTATTCAAAACACGTTAATCATACACTATTTTTTTGGATTTCGTCAACTAAAAACATCAAAGATTGCGAAGAAATACACATTCTTTATAAAAAATATGCATAAGGAATCAAAATGTTTCCTTATGCATATCATTTATCTATATATTAATCTAACCCCATTTCTTCTTTTACCACATTGACGATCTTTTCAACATAGCGATTGCATTCTTCTTCTGTAGGAGCTTCCGCCATCACTCTGACAAGAGGTTCCGTTCCCGACGGCCGGACAAGGATACGGCCATTTCCTTTCATTTCTTCTTCCGCTTCTTGAATCGCTTTTTTCACCTTTTCATTTTCCAACACTTTATGTTTATCGGTAACACGGACGTTTACAAGTTTTTGAGGAAATTTTTTCATTTCTGCTGCCAACTCGGATAACGGTTTTTTGGTTAATTTCATAATGTTCACCAGCTGCAGCCCGGTCAAAAGGCCATCGCCCGTTGTATTATAATCAAGGAAAATGATATGTCCCGACTGTTCGCCCCCTAGGTTGTAGTTGTTTTTCTTCATTTCTTCCACAACGTAGCGGTCGCCGACAGCCGTCTGTACACTCTTGATTCCTAACTCTTCCAGTCCTTTATGGAACCCAAGGTTGCTCATAACGGTTGACACAACGGTCGACTGCTTTAAACGGCCTTCTTGTTGTAAATACTTTGCACAGATGTACATGATTTGATCGCCATCGACGATTTGGCCGTTCTCATCCACTGCAATAAGACGATCGCCGTCACCGTCAAAGGCCAAACCTACATCCGCGCCTTTTTCTTTTACGAATTGCGCCAGCGCTTCCGGATGAGTAGACCCTACTCCGTCATTGATATTTAATCCGTTTGGAGACGCACCCATTGTCGACAGATCAGCTTCAAGATCCGCAAACAAATGAGTGGCCAGCGAGGAGGTTGCGCCGTGAGCACAATCCAACGCAATATGTATTCCTTCAAAATCTTCATCCACAGTCTGTTTTAAATACTGAATATATTTTTGCACGCCTTCAAAATAATCCGTTACTTGTCCAAGTTCTTTTCCAATCGGGCGAGGAAGATTGTCTTCATTCGTATCTAAAAGCTTTTCAATTTCCAATTCCTCGTCATCGGAAAGTTTAAAACCGTCCGGACCAAAAAATTTGATGCCATTATCAGCCACTGGATTATGAGAAGCAGAAATCATAACGCCCGCTTGAGCTCCCATTACTTTTGTCAAGAAAGCAACACCCGGAGTGGAGATAACACCTAAACGCATCACTTCCGCTCCAATCGATAACAGACCTGCTACGAGCGCTCCTTCCAGCATGTGGCCGGAAATACGGGTGTCTCGCCCAATTAATACTTTAGGTCGTTTCGCGTTTTTCGTGAGCACATAGCCGCCAAAACGCCCTAATTTGAAAGCTAACTCAGGCGTCAACTCCGAATTAGCCACCCCTCTAACTCCATCCGTACCGAAGTATTTTCCCATTATCTTCATCGCTCCTTTATAAACTATCCATCCAGGTATACTAACGTTTTTTTACCGATAATTGAACGTTTACTTGATCATCCGATAGTTTCCAATCTGTATTGTTGGGTCCGTCTCCTTCAATCTTTAGCTGATGTTCCCCCACTGTCAAACCGGAAAGGTCTATGAACAGGGAAAAATCGTCTTTGCTCAATTTGTCGACGACGCTCTCTTCCCCGGTTACCTCCGCATTTACAGTTGAGGGAGACATCGAATCAAGAACGTAATCATCGCTTAACCCTCGAGTTTCGATCGGGATATCAGCAATCGTTTTCGTTATGACGGAATTCGGTGAATTTGTGTCGTTTGTTTGAGTTTGATTGTCATCAGGCGTAATTTCAGCAGTTCCGTTCTCGTCCTCTTTTGGCTTGGTTCTTTTATCCACTGAAACGACAACTTTTACTTTTTGAGGCGAAACATAATTCAAGCCTTCTTTCAAATGAATTGGAACCTCTTTTACCGTATCCCTTTTTATTTTACTTAAATCTATATTGATTTCCACATTATTTAATTTATCCAATGCCGATTCTTTGCCGTAGACGGTTACTTCTTTTGGATCTATGTCGATATCCTTAATGCTCACACCTTCCGGAGGATTCCCTATTTCTTTTACAGACACGGGCACTTTTTTATTTGGATTTTTGACTTTTACTGTTACTTCCACCGTCTCGGGATCGACAGCTACATCCAATTTATTCAACTCGCTGTCCAGTACACGCACCCTTGCTTTTCCTGTAAATTCACCATCGATCAGCTCATCGCTGTCAAGGGTTGCTTTCACATACGCAATTTGATTAATTACGTCTTTAGCCCCGGTGATTTCCACTGTTTTAGGACTGACGGACAAACTATCCACTTGGTAGCCGTTCCCCAGCATGCCATCGCTGATTTCCGCTCCCACTTTAAATTCTTTTGTCACTTTTTCCTGAATGGAAACCTCTGCATAAGCAGGTTCAATTTTCACTTTTAATTGATTCGATATATTGTCATATTTTATGGGAACATCATGAGTCCCTACCCCTAGATTGGATAGATCCACATACACTTTAAAATCTTTCAGCGCTTTTGTGGACTGTACAATGCTTTTTGGACCCTCGATCGTTACGCTTACTGTTTGTGGGACTCCGGATACCACAAGATTATCCGAATCGTAATATACATCCACCGGCACATCTTCTATTGTCGCAACATTATCGTTAGGAACATTTTCCGTTTTTTTCTTCAAATCCACTTCTTCCACGTTAACAGACATATATAATAATATTGCCAAAAACAGCGCTAAAATTCTCAATACCCAAGGGCTTTCAATCCATCTATCCATTTTTTCGTTTTCCCCTCCAGCTCCACAGAGTCGAGGATCCATGTTTCGATTTTCCTAGGAGCAGTTCTTTTTCCAAAAGTTGTTGGAATTCTTCTGCAGATAGATCTCGATGCAGCTCTCCATTTTTCGTGACTGAAACGGAGCCTGTCTCCTCTGATACCACGATGGTTAAACTATCGGTCACTTCGCTGATACCGAGGGCAGCCCTGTGTCTAGTTCCTAACTCTTTAGAGATAAAGGGACTTTCAGACAACGGCAGGTAACAAGCAGCAGCTGCAATTTGATTTTTTTGGATAATGACCGCCCCGTCATGTAGTGGTGTATTAGGGATAAAAATGTTAATCAATAATTCGGAGGATACTTTAGAATTTAAAGGGATCCCCGTTTCAATATAATCGGTCATCCCCGTTTCCCTTTCTATGGAAATGAGCGCGCCAATTCTCCGCTTAGCCATATAGTTCACTGCTTTGGCCATGGATTCAATGAGATGCATTTGCTCCTCATCTTCTTGTGCTAAACTGCGGCGCGAAAAGAATCTTCCCCGCCCCAGCTGTTCCAGCGCTCGCCTGAGTTCCGGTTGAAAAATGATGATGACGGCTAAAAAACCCCATGTCAAAGCCTGTTCCATCATCCAACTTAAAGTATGAAAGCCAAGGACGCCGCTGAAACCTCGAACAATGATGATGACGAAAATTCCTTTCAGCAGCTGAACGGCTTTTGTTCCACGTATAAGGGTCAGGATTTTGTAAATGACAAACCAAACAAGCAAAATATCTATAATATTGGATAAATAATCCAGTATTGAAAAATTATCAAAATTCCTTAAAAACGGCATATTACATCCTCCAATAATGTAATGAAAAATAGCCGTATAGGGGCCTCTTTCCAATGAATTTATTATATCATACTTCAGACATCGAACTTAAATCAAACAACGGGACAAGATTGGAATTATTTTAAGAGCTTAAGATGCCTTTCACTGCGCTACCAATTCTTTCATATGAAACCAAAGCCATTCAAACATCTGATGAATCTCTTGTATATTCCCGGTCACTTTTCCGGCAGACGCCATGTATTTTTCACCATTAATGACCGTAACATCCCCATCCACTTCTCCCTCAATTCGGATGTCTCCGTTCCGAACAACAAGATCTCCCTTCACTGTTTTCCCTTTTGGAACAATGACCGTATTTCCTTTCACAACAAGATTGGGCTGCTTCGTAAATGAAAACTGTTGATCTTGCTCCCATAAAGCGACAAACGACCCCATCATAAAGACAAAAAATATAGCGCAAGCAGTCAAAAATGGATGGAGATGGAACCATCTCTGCAGTTTTATCGTTCTTTTTTCTTTTGGCAACAGTGATAAAACATTTTCGGTAAAATGCTCAGGAGCTTTCACGCTATTGGAAAGACCCCTCACAAACATAATAGACTGTTTCAATTCTTGAAAATGCTGATGGCAATCTTGGCATTGCTCCAAATGTTCCCTTAGTTTGACAACTTGTTCTTTTGGCAGTTCACCATCTAAATACTCATGCATATAGCGCGTTATTTCTTTTTGGCAGTCTGCGTTCATCTTGTAGCTCATCCCCTCGCTATAATTTGCGCAAATGTTTTCGAAGAGCTTCTCGGCCCCTATGTAATCTTGTTTTTACCGTCCCAACCGGCATATCTAATATTCCTGCGATTTCTTCGACAGATAATTCTTCCATGTATTTTAATATTATGACCGCTCTGTATTTTTCAGGAAGCTTTAAAATCGCTTGCTGAATCGACTCTTGTAATTCCATATGTTCTACTTCTTGCTCCGGCAGGTGGCTGGATGAAGCAATTTGCGAATACAGCGTTAAATTTTCAGATCCTTCTATATCTGCATCTAAATGGTAGTCCGGTTTTTTCTTTCTTATTCGATCAATGCAAAGATTGGTCGTAATTCGATACAGCCAGGTTGAAAATTTTCGATTTTCATCATACCGTCGAATGTTGAGATAAGCACGTAAAAACGCTTCTTGTGCTACATCTTCTGCCTCATGCCGATTTCCCAGCATCCGATAACAAAGCTGATACACTTTATCTTTATAAATTTCCACAATCTCTCCAAATGCGTTCTGATCGCCCTTAAGCACTTGCCTTATTTTTTTTCTAATAAAAACATCCATTCACTTGTACCCCCGCTCCAGCGGCAATATATAAATACGAATCAACGAAAAAGAAAGTTTCAAAAATCTTCTCTTCCATCATAACAAATATTGACCTAATCAAGTTTGCACATTTTTGAAAACGGATATGATAATAATAAAAATCAGCAAAAGCGGTGATAGACAATGTCAACAACAGAACATGACTTGCTTCTTCAAATTGAAAACTGCCGAGTTGAAATGATTTCCCAGGCAATGAAAACTTCTTTTGCAAATGATGAAGTGCTTGCATTAAGTGTAAAGCTGGATCAGCTTTTGAATCTGTATGAATCTCAAAGTCCAAAATAAACGCAGCAACCTCGTAAGCAGGAGGCTGCTGTCTATGAAATGGACATAAATGCAGCCGCTGCTATGGCCGCTTTATATTTGGAAGAGATTTTTTGAATTTCAAGTACAGCAGAATCTTTCCCACTCTTCGAACAATTTTGTTTGTAAACAACATCCGCAATGCGAAAGTTCGTCCAAACGAAAGTCTATTAGATTAAAATCAAGAATATCATTATTTTGTCTTAAAATTAGAAACATTTTCTTCCTACTTAAATTAAGAATCAAATGATAATGTATCTAGAGCTGATCCAAATAGAAAAAGCCTCAAACCTAACGGTTTAAGGCAAAAAACGTAAGCTTCCTATCTGAACTGAAAATGGAGCCTAGCGGGATCGAACCGCTGACCTCCTGCGTGCGATGCAGGCACTCTCCCAGCTGAGCTAAGGCCCCATATCTTCCGGCAAATAGAGCGGAAGACGGGACTCGAACCCGCGACCCCCACCTTGGGAAGGTGGTGTTCTACCACTAAACTACTTCCGCAAATACAAAAAAATGAGCCATGGAGGATTCGAACCTCCGACCCTCTGATTAAAAGTCAGATGCTCTACCTACTGAGCTAATGGCTCATCAAAAAACAATAAAAAAATCCTTCAAAAGGATCAACAATAATGGCTGGGCTAGCTGGATTCGAACCAGCGCATGACGGAGTCAAAGTCCGTTGCCTTACCGCTTGGCTATAGCCCAATGATGAATGAACATTATTAGGATATCCAACGATACAAAAACTATTCAAAATTAAATGGTGGAGGGGGACGGATTCGAACCGCCGAACCCTGAGGGAGCGGATTTACAGTCCGCCGCGTTTAGCCACTTCGCTACCCCTCCGCTGCTGGTGCCGGCTGTAGGACTTGAACCCACAACCTACTGATTACAAGTCAGTTGCTCTACCAATTGAGCTAAGCCGGCTTGTTTAAGTATGGTGGAGGTTGACGGGATCGAACCGCCGACCCCTTGCTTGTAAGGCAAGTGCTCTCCCAGCTGAGCTAAACCTCCATTGAGGATGACCCGTACGGGATTCGAACCCGTGTTACCGCCGTGAAAGGGCGGTGTCTTAACCACTTGACCAACGGGCCAAAAAAATCACAGGAAAGCTTCCAACCGGGCTCGAACCGGTGACCTCTTCCTTACCATGGAAGTGCTCTACCTGCTGAGCTATGGAAGCATGGCTCCGCAGGTAGGATTCGAACCTACGACCGATCGGTTAACAGCCGATTGCTCTACCACTGAGCTACTGCGGAACGATATCGCCTGGCGACGTCCTACTCTCGCAAGGGGAATCCCCTCACTACCATCGGCGCTGAAGAGCTTAACTTCCGTGTTCGGGATGGGAACGGGTGTGACCTCTTCGCCATTGTCACCAGACGTTCAAGACAGGTAATATTATAACATAAATTATGCAGATTGCAATAACAAATGGATATTTAGGAAAAAATTATTCCTTCAAAACTAGATAGAAGAAGCAGTTTCACCGATTTCGCGCTTTCTTTTGGTTAAGTCCTCGATCGATTAGTATCCGTCAGCTCCACGTGTCACCACGCTTCCACCTCGGACCTATCTACCTGATCATCTTTCAGGGATCTTACTTTCCGAAGAAATGGGAAATCTCATCTTG
>Ga0207865_102255_pt1 | contig 11697 bp, 8 predicted proteins | sample HigsolmetaAR204D_FD_184836 | JGI IMG/M metagenome (GOLD analysis project Ga0207865, IMG submission 184836) | Ionic liquid and high solid enriched microbial communities from the Joint BioEnergy Institute, USA - AR20-4-D (SPAdes) (version 2) ...
CCCGCCGCAATACGATAGTATGCGAACGGCACAAAATTATGCCGGGCCACATAGCGAAGCAGCCAGCGAATCGCGATCCATGCCACCACCGCCGAGACGAGAGCGCCCATTAGCAGATAGGCCAGTTCGGTGGGTTGGATGCTGTCCCACATACTGACTAGTTCATAAACCGTCGCGCCGCCGAGAATGGGAATGGCAAGCAGAAATGAAAATTCCGTCGCTGCTGTCCGGCTCATGCCTGCGCTCATGCCGCCGATAATCGTTGCTGCCGAGCGTGATACGCCGGGAATGAGCGCGAACATCTGCGCCACGCCGACGACCAGCGCCTGCCGCCATGTAATCCCTTCCACCAAAGCAGGCTTTTCCCGCGCCTCTACGGTTTCCGGCAGGGCGCGCCGCCGTCGCTCGACCCACAGGATGACAACGCCGCCGGCAATCAGCGTGATGGCGACGGTCAGCGGCGAGAACAGGGTGTCTTTAATCCACTGGCGGGTGTTCATACCCAGTAGCGCGAACGGCACGAAAGCGATAGCGACGCACATCCATAGTTCCCGTACCAGCGGGTTGGTGCGCACCTGGCGCAGTTGGTGCAGCAGATCGTCGGCATATAAAGCCAGCACCGCAAACACAGCGCCGATCTGAATGAAAATCTCGAACGTCCCGTCTATGCCGCCGTTGAAGTCGAGCAGGGATGAGGTGATGATCAGGTGGCCGGTGGAAGAAATCGGTAGAAATTCCGAAATACCTTCGACCACACCCAGAATAATGACTTTGATCCACTCGGACAACTCATCTGCTCCTTGGCTGCAGCGCGGAATTCAGGGAGTGGTTCTGAATGTGAGGCCGCGCCAGTGCGGCGGCAAGAACCATCTGGCGCGGCGGACACATCATAATTTCGCCCCGGCAGACTGTCAACTCGAAGCCTCGCCTGCACGACGGTGATAGACGCACCCTTCTGGCTGTTGCAAGCTGTGTGGCTTCTTCAATACGCCCATGACGGCCTTATCCGGCGTTACAATGCAATTCGGTGCTGCGACCGATTTAATACCATCGTAGCGATCGTTCTAGCTGTTGCATATAGTTCGGAAGGCACAATTGGCTGGGAGTTTTCAGCGTTGTCTTGTTGGAAGTAAGACGCGTTTGCGTGCCGCCGCGACCCGGCGTTGCGAGTGACAGCCTCAGGCAGTCCGTTTTCGCCGTTTCAGTCGCCCGGATTCTGCCTGAATGGAGCGCGATTGTTGTCTTGTCACTACGCCTAAAATATGCTAGAATGCGAGTCGTCTGAGGCGAAAGTGGGCAACCCCCACTTTTTTTAAACCAAACGCCTGTGATGCCGGGTGACGGTGCGCCGCGTTGGCGGCACATAAACCCTGGCGGCGCCGACCACCCTGTATCCCCCTCGGTTCCTTATGGGAGTAAAAGCCAAGTCCAATGAGAAGTGAGTTTGAAGTCGCCTTCAATGAGATAGCGGAGCTGCGCTCGCTACCGCGCGACATCGTGCTTGAGGCACTCAGCACGGCGCTCGTCTCCGCCTACAAGCGTGATGCGGGTGTTGGGTCGTCGCAGCGCGTTGAAGCGACCATTGACCCGGTGACCGGCCGCGCTCGGATTCTGGTTGAAAAGGAAGTCGTCGAGTCGGTCATGGACAGCCGCACCGAAGTGACGCTGGAAAAAGCGCGTTATTACGACCCCGAAGCGAACCTGGGCGATACGGTCATGGTTCAGGTCGAGGGTACGACCAAGAAATTCGGTCGTATTGCCGCGCAGACAGCCAAACAGGTCATCCTGCAGAAAATTCGCGAGGCCGAGCGCACGGCTCTCTATGAAGAGTTTTCGGCCAAAGAGTGCGAGGTCATGACCGGCGTTGTTCAGAGCGTCAACCAGAACATGGTTACCGTGATGCTCAACAACAAAGCCGAGGCCATTCTACCTCGTGCCCAGCAGATTCCCGGCGAGCGCTACAAGCCGCACGACAAAGTGCGCGTGTATTTGCTCGAAGTCAAACGCAGTAGCCGCGGCCCGCAGATCATCGTCAGCCGCAGCCACCGCAATATGCTTCGCCGGCTGCTTGAATACGAAGTGCCGGAAATTTACAACGGGCAGGTCGAAATCAAGAGCATCGCGCGTGAGGCCGGCTATCGTTCCAAGGTCGCCGTCGCGGCCCTTCAGGAAGGTGTGGACCCGGTTGGGGCATGCGTTGGCATGCGCGGTATCCGCATCCAGAACATCGTTAAAGAGCTGCACGAAGAGAAGATCGACGTTATCGAGTGGAACCCCAACCAGGAGATCTTCATCAGTAAGGCGCTCAGCCCGGCCCGCGTGAGCGGGGTTTATCTCGAAGACGATCCGGACACCGGCCGCACGGCTGTGGTGATCGTGCCGGACGACCAACTGTCGCTGGCAATTGGTCGTGAAGGCCAGAATGCGCGCCTGGCGGCCAAGCTGACCGGCTGGCGTATCGACATTAAGAGCGTGGCCGAAGCCGTTCAGGAAGCGCTCGATAACCTGGACTCGCCGCTGTTGGCCGACCTGCAAACGACGCAGCCGGAAATGATCGCCGAAGTGCGGCGCATCATGGACAAGCGCGCCAACAACCGCGCGGTCATGCCGGAAGAGTTCACCCTGCTCGGCAAATTTGCCGACCTTGTCCAGCGCCGCATTATGGCCCAGCGTGAGGCCGCGCGTCAGAAGCGGCTGGCCGAAATCGATGCTGTCCGGCAGACGCTGCCACAGGCCGCGTTCCAGATGCCGGTCGACGTGCTCGACGTTTCCGATGAGATCAAGGAAGCGCTCCAGCCACTGGGCAATGTCGGCGAGATCATGTTGCGGTTCCTGATCGACGAGCGCCGGCTGCGTAATCTGCTGCACGAAGCGCCGTCCGGTGCGTTGGAAGAACTACGCGACGCGCTGGATCGCCTTGTTGTGCCGGAATTCATCGAGGAAAAGGCAGGGGATAAGGCGGCTGAAGCCGGCGCACAAGAGGAAACGCAAGCTGCGCTGGAAGCCGAGCAACCTGCCGAGGCCAGTGAAGCGCTCGAAGCGCCGGAGGTTGCCTTTGGCGACGAAGTTCTGCCGCTGCCCGACAAGCGTGTAAAGGAAACCGCGCCTGTCGCCGGCGTCGAACCGCTGATCGACGATCTGATCTTCGATGAAGAAGATGACGTTGATGTTATCGAAACGAAGGTCAGCAAGGGCGGCAAGAAGAGCAAGAAGAAAGAGCGCTTGCAGCGTCGCCAGATCATCTATGATGAGGATCTGGGCGAGATGGTGGTGAAACGCCGTCGCAAGGGCAGCCGCAAGGGCGGCAGCGCCTGGGATGAATGGGAAGAATAGCGGCTCATGAAAGAGCAGCTTGCACAGCGTCGTAAGCACGTTCCGACGCGCACCTGCGTAGCCTGTCGCAGTAAGGCCGGCAAACGCGCGTTGGTGCGCCTGGTGCGAACTGAAAACGGTGTTTTCGTCGATCCGTCGGGCAAGATGAACGGGCGCGGCGCTTATCTGTGTGAGCAAGAGAGTTGCTGGCAACGTGCCCTAACGACCGATGTTTTAGACAAAGCATTGCGTGTAACGTTGACCGCAGAAGATCGTGAACGCCTGAAAATGGCGAAACCGTTGCCATGACGCGCAAACGGTATCTGAATTTTAGTATTTGGGCAGCGTCGGGTGAGGTAGGAATGGGTTCATAGCAACCTGCTTCTACCTGGCCCATCCTGCCCTGTATGGGAGGAATGTATGGCTCAGGAGAAGCAGGTTGTTCTCGTACCCGACTATCTCACTGTTCGGGAACTTGCCGAACTGATTGATGCCAGTCCAATCGAAGTGATGAAACGCCTGATTGCCAACGGCGTCATGGCGTCCATCAACCAGCAGATCGACTACGACACTGCTGCGATTGTCATCGAGGAAATGGGCTTTGAAGCCCAGTCTGCGACAGCCATTGCTGCCGCGCAAGAAAAGGCCGAACGCGCCGAAACGGCGCAGACATGGCGCAAAATGTATGCCGCCGAACGGCCTGAAGATCTGGTGCCGCGCCCGCCGATTGTGACCATCCTCGGTCACGTTGACCACGGCAAAACCACACTGTTAGACACCATTCGCAAGACCAAGGTCGCTGAAAGTGAAGCCGGCGGCATCACCCAGCACATCGGCGCATACCGCGCGATGCACAATGGCCGCCAGATCACGTTCCTTGACACGCCCGGCCATGAGGCTTTTACGGCAATGCGCGCGCGTGGCGCGCAAGGCGCCGACATTGCCATTCTGGTCGTCGCGGCGGACGATGGCGTCATGCCAACGACCCGCGAGGCGATCAACCATGCTCGTGCGGCCAACGTGCCGATTGTCGTCGCCATTACCAAGATTGACAGGCGAAATGCCAATGTCGAGCGTGTAAAGCAGGAACTGGCCGATCTTGGCCTCGTGCCGGACGACTGGGACGGTGACGTGATGATGGTTCCGGTGTCTGCGCCAATGGGCGAGGGCATTGAAGACCTGCTCGAGGCGGTGCTGCTGGTCGCCGACGACAGCGAGATTGTCGCCAATCCGAAGGCCAGCCCGGCGGGTATGGTCATCGAAGCGGCGATCGACCGCAGCCGCGGCGCGATGGCGACATTGCTGGTTCTGAACGGCACGCTGCAACTTGGCGATGTCATCGTGGCCGGCCTTGCTCAGGGCCGTATCAAAGCCATGTTCGACGAAAACGGTAAGCCGGTTAAGAAGGCCGGGCCTTCCATGCCGGTCGCCGTGCTCGGCCTCGATAGCCTGCCGGAGCCGGGCGATACCTTTGAGAAGGTCGCAAACGAAAAGGTTGCCCGCGCGCTGGTGGCTGAACGACGCGAAGCCAGCGCCGCTGCCCGCAGCCAGCCGAGCCGCGCGGCTGTCACGCTCGAAGACCTGTTCTCGCAGGTGCGTCAGGGCGAAACCAAGGAACTCAACATTGTCCTGAAGGTCGATGTTCAGGGGACGCTGCAGCCGATTGTTGACTCGCTGAAGCAACTGGCGTCGAAGAACAGTGAAGGCATCGGCGTCAACATCCTCATGGCTGAGACCGGCAACATTAGCGAAAGCGATGTTATGCTGGCGAGCGCGTCGAATGCCATTGTCATTGGCTTTAACGTCAGCGTCGACACTGCTGCCCGCCGGTCCGCCGAATCGCAGGGCGTCGAAATCCGCCTGTACGACGTCATTTACAAGCTGCTGGAAGACGTCGAGATGGCGCTCGAAGGCTTGCTTGAACCGGTCTATAACGAGCGGGTGATCGGTGTGGCTGAGGTGCGTCAGGTCATTCGCATTTCCAAAGTCGGTAACGTCGCTGGCTGTTTCATCCGTGAAGGAGAAGCCCGCCGCAACGCGCGTGCGCGCCTGCGTCGTAACGGTGAGCTGATCGTGGAAAACACGACCGTTGCGTCGCTCAAGCGTTTCAACGAGGACGTGCGCGAGGTGCGAACCGGCTTTGAATGCGGCATTTCGCTGAGCAACGTCAGCGATTATCAGGTTGGCGACCTGATTGAGTTCTTCGTTATCGAGCGCGTGAGCTAAGCTCTAACGCTCATCCCCGATCCCTCGCTGAACGAGGACTTCGTTTGCAGCGAGGAGTTAGGGATGAGCGCGCGCGTTGTTCCAGTCAGGAGGCGACCCATGAGTATCAAACAGGTCCGAATGGCGGGCCGCATCCGGACGATTCTGAGCGAGTTGCTGCTGCGCGAAGTGTCTGACCCGCGTTTGCAGGGCATTACCGTTACGGATGTTGAACTGGACCCGGAATTGCAATACGCGCGGGTGTATGTCAATGCTCTAGGCGACGAGAGCCGGCAGGCAGAAGTGATGGCCGGGTTGGAACGCGCGAAAGGTTTCCTGCGTCGTGAGGTGGGTAGCCGCGTGCGTCTGCGTAAGACGCCGGAACTGCATTTCTACTGGGATGCCAGTCTCGCTCGTGGGGAACGCATCCACGAAATTCTCTCGAGTCTCGACATTCCTCCGGAAGAATAGACGAATGACGAACAACCTCAACTGGCAGGGGGCGAGCGACGCCATCAACAATGCCGGCACGATCTTGTTGGTGACCCATATCGATCCCGACGGCGACGCGATTGGATCGCTGCTTGGGCTGGCGAACGCTCTACGGGCGCGTGGAAAAACGGTCGATGCCGTCGTCGATGGCGGCGTACCGGCCTCTCTCCAATTCCTGCCCGGTGCGGAGACGGTTCTCTCATCGCTTACACAGGGCGAGTGGGACGTCATGGTTTCGCTTGATTCGAGCGACGAGCCGCGCACGGGTGAAGCAGGCGTGTATGGGCGGGCGCATAGCCGTCTGGTGATCAATGTCGATCACCATCCGACCAATACAGGCTTTGGCGACCTGCATCTCGTCATGCCGGAAGCCGTCTCGACCACCGAAATCGTCTTGGCGTGGCTGCGCCACATGGGGCAGGAAATTACGCCGGACATCGCTCGCCCGCTGCTGACCGGGCTGGTCACGGATACGCGCGGTTTCCGCACGAGCAATGTGCGCGCTTCGACGCTTGGGGAAGCGCAGCGCCTGATGGAAGCGGGTGCTTCGCTGACCGAAGTGACGCAGCGCGTTCTGGACAGCCATCCCTACGAACTGATCGAACTGTGGAAATATGCATTGCCGTCCGTCACGCTGCAGGGGGCTGTCATCTCTGGCGTCATCACACAAGAGGACCTGCGTCGTGCGGGCGCCGATGAGAAGACCAACGGTGACATGGTGAGCCTGCTCAATTCGGTAACGCAGGCGATGATCGCGGTTGTCTTTCGGGAAAAGGCAAACGGCGATATCGAAATCAGCCTGCGGAGCAAGCCCGGTTACGATGTGTCGCAGGTGGCGTTCAGCTTAGGCGGCGGCGGCCACCGGCAGGCAGCGGGCGCGACCATTCCCGGCCCGCTTGAGGCAGCCCGGGAACGAGTCATGCCACTGCTGCAGGCAGCGGCGCGTGAAGGTAGCCTGGTCATTTCCTGACGCCGGTCTACGTTGTCCGGTCTGGTGCGCCTTCGCGCCGCTACATTTTCATCTTCGCTTCCCTACCGCATAGACGCCCATAATTCCGGCGATCAGCAGGGGAGGGAGGCAGAGCGAGGCAAGCAGGCGCGGGGCGTTTTCCCACCCCGCGCTGCCAAAGACATTCCATAAGATGACGAAGGCGACGATGCCGAAGACGGCGAGCGCGACGCCAAAGCCGCTGGAGCGCAGCAGGCGAGATTTAAACGGGTCGGGCGGGTTCGTCATCGAAACCTCTGAGCAGCGCTAGCGGCCGCTTTTTTGTTGCAATTTGGCCCATTCGTCACGTAGCGTGACCGTGCGGTTGAAGACCAATTTGCCGTCCGTCGAATCGGGATCGACCGCGAAATAGCCGATACGCTCGAACTGGTAGCGCTCGCCCGGCTTCGCGTTTGCCAGATTGCGCTCCAGTTTGCAGCCGGTCAGCACTTCCAGCGACTTCGGGTTCAGAAACTCGAGGAAGTCTTTGTCGGGGTCACTGGTCGGGTCTTCTACCGTAAACAGGCGGTCATATAGCCGCACCTCGGCTTCAATCGCGTGCTGTTCGGAAACCCAGTGCAGCGTCGCCTTGACCTTGCGCCCGTCCGGCGCGTCGCCGCCACGTGTCGCCGGGTCGTAGGTGCAGCGCAGCTCGACCACGTTCCCCGCCTCGTCCTTAATCACTTCCTCGCACTTGATGAAGTAGGCCGCACGCAGGCGCACTTCGCGTCCGGGGGCGAGGCGGTAATACTTCGGCGGTGGGTCTTCCATGAAGTCGTCCTGCTCGATGTAAAGGACGCGCGAGAATGGCAGTAGGCGTGTTCCGGCGCTGGGGTCTTCCGGATTGACCAGAACCTCGAATTCCTCAGTCTGATCTTCGGGATAGTTGGTGATGACGACTCTGAGCGGGCGCAGAACGGCCATCGCGCGCGGCGCGACTTTATTCAGGTCCTGACGCACGCAGTATTCGAACATCTGGATGTCGACTACGCTGTTGGACTTGCTGACGCCCGTCATTTCGCACAAATCGCGAATGGCCTTCGGCGTGACGCCGCGGCGGCGAAGGCCCGAAATCGTCGGCATTCGCGGGTCGTCCCAGCCGTTCACATGGCCTTCCTGAACCAGCCGGATCAGGCGACGCTTGCTCAGAACGGTGTAGCTCAGATTAAGACGAGCGAACTCGATCTGCTGCGGGTGATGAATGCCAAGCTGGTCGATAAACCAGTCGTAAAGCGGGCGATGGTCCTCAAATTCCAGCGTGCAGATCGAATGCGTGATGCCTTCTATCGAGTCGCTTTGGCCGTGGGCCCAGTCATACGTCGGGTAGATACACCATTCGTCGCCGGTGCGCGGGTGACTGGTGTGCAGAATGCGGTACATCACCGGGTCGCGCAGGTTGATATTCGGCGACGCCATGTCGATTTTCGCGCGGAGTACGCACTCGCCTTCGGCGAATTCGCCCTTCCGCATGCGCTCGAACAGGTCGAGGTTTTCCTCTACCGAACGGTCGCGGTAGGGGCTGTTTTTGCCCGGTTCGGTCAGCGTGCCGCGATACTCGCGGATTTCGTCCGCCGACAGGTGATCGACATAGGCTTTGCCGTCACGGATAAGCTGGACTGCCCACTCATACAACTGGTCGAAATAGTCAGATGCGTAGCGCAGCTCTTCCCATTCGTACCCCAGCCAGCGCACATCTTCCTGAATGGAGTCGATGTATTCCTGCTCTTCCTTCGTCGGGTTGGTGTCATCGAAGCGCAGGTTAGTCTTGCCGCCGTACTCGTCGGCGATGCTAAAGTTCAGCCAGATTGACTTGGCGTGACCGATATGCAAATAGCCGTTCGGTTCGGGCGGAAAGCGGGTATACACACGGCCACCAAAGCGGCCGGTGCGATTGTGCTCGTCGATGATTTCGCGGATGAAGTCTTTGCGAGGGGTGTTACTCTCGTTTTCCGCTGCGGTGTTGGGTGCTTCCGTCGCCATGCCCTGACTTTCTGTTCGTGAATGGACTTTTTGTCGATCCTAAGTCGAGAAATTGTACCATTTCGTCGGACGGCTTTCTATGCTGATGGGCTGGCTTTTGCGGTCGCGACAAAGCTGTGTGTCTGCTTGCAGAGAGGATAGGGAAAAGTTGAAACAAAAACTGCCGGCATCTCACCGGCAGTTTGTTTGTGTGCTGGGGGACCTGGATTCGAACCAAGATCGACGGGGCCAGAACCCGTTGTTCTACCGTTGAACTATCCCCCACTATCTAAGCTGCATCTTAGCATGTCGCTGCGATAGTTTCAAGGCTTTTCTTGGCGATTTTTCCGTCTTTCAGGCGCGAAAATGGAAAAATTTAAGACTATTTTTCAATATGTACTTGCATATAATGACTATAGCAGTTTCGCATTTTGTGAGACTGTCTGATATGTCTTTTAAATAGACGGAGGGAGCGTAGCATATGAACGTCACCAAGCGCTGGGTAGTACTCATGATCCTGCTGATGGCGCTGGCGTTGCCGGTTAGCGCGTAGGACGCCACCGAAGAGGCTACCGAGCCACCCGTTGAAGAAACGGATCTGCCGGGCGAGCAGCCGACGGAGGAAGTCACGGAGGTTCCCGGTGAGGAGCCAACCGAGGAATCGACTGCCGCACCCACCGATGAGCCTGCTTCCGAAGCAACCGAACCAGCTGGCCCGCCGCCTGCACAGCTTCCTCCGCTTCCGCCGGGAGCAGAGATCGTCGCTCAGGGACTGGATTATCCGCGCAAGTTGGTCATCGGTCCTGATGGTCGTCTGTACGTCGGTCTTGTTGGCCCCGGCGGTGACAGCATCATCCAGACGCCCGACGGCGATATGCCATTCGGGATGTCTGCCAGCGTGGTCGCGATTGCTGAGGACGGAACGCAGGAGGCGGTCATCAAATACCTGCCAAGCGCTGCCAGCATTGCCGGGGCTGCCGATGTTGCTTTCAGCGAGGATGGCCTGTGGGTGATCGTCAACGGCCCGGGGCCTCAGGCGGTTCCCGAGTTTTTGATGTCCTCGGCGCTGCTGTTCAACGCGCAGGATTACAACCTGCTGACGTATGTCGATCTTTACACCTATGAGGTGACGTTCGATCCCGACGGCAACGGTCTGGATACCAACCCGACCGATATCGAAATCGGGCCGGACGGCACGATTTACATGCTCGATACCGGGGCCAATACGCTCTATACATGGACGCCTGAAGGTGGCCTGGTTCCGTTCATCGTCTGGCCCGACAATCCGGTCCCAACTGGCCTCGCCTTCGACGCTGAGGGGAACCTGTGGGTCAGCTATCTGGGCGCGGAACTCGCGCCGGGGGCAGGGAAGGTCGAACAATTCTCGCCTGAAGGTGAGCTGTTGGCCTCCTATGGCGGCTATAACACGCTGACCGATGTCGCCATCGCGCCTGATGGCTCGGTTTACGTGGTGTCACTGTTTGCCGGTTTTGGCCCGGAAGGCCCGCTGCCGGGGCAGATTCTGCGAGTCGGTGAGACGGCGGGAGAGGTTGTTGTCGATGGTTTGACAGCGCCTTACGGCATCGTGGTTGATGATGCCGGCAACCTGCTTGTCAGCACCGGCACGAGCTTCCTGCCGCCGGGTGCAGGTATGATCCTCCGCTTTACCGCTCCGGCGATGTAAAACACGCCCACGCAATAGCCCCTCTCCAGCACTATTCGCTGGAGAGGGGCTATTGTCAGGTTTGGTTCACACCAGAACAGCGCTAGACCGTCAGTTTGGCCAGGCTTTCAATGGCCAGTTCGATGCGCTGCAGGCAAGTCTGCTTTCCCAGAATTTCCATGGTTTCAAATAGCGGCGTTGCGACTGTCTGCCCGGTGATCGCCACGCGCAGCATGCCAAACAGGGCTGCCGGTTTCAGACCAAGCGTCTGGGCGAGCGGGCGCAGGGTGCTATCGAGCGTGTCGTGCGTGAAGTCTTCGACCGCCGACAGCGCGGTGTGCGCCTGATCGAGCGCGGCGCGTGTCTGCTCAGCATTGACGTTTTTCTGCAACAGATTTTCGGCGGGCGCGGGCTGGAATTGGTCGCGGAAGAAAAAGCCCGCCATGTCGACGACGTCGTTCAGCGTTTTGATGCGCGGCTGCACCAGCGGCGCGACACGGGTCAGCCGTTCCATATCGACTGTCAGACCGGCTTGCTCCAGCGGCGCGCGCAGCAGCGGCGCCAGTTCGTCCGGCGACATGGCGCGAATATACTCGCCGTTCAGCCAGTCGAGCTTCTCAATCGGATAGCGGCTGTTCGACGGATGCACGTCGCGTAGGTCGAAGCGTTCGATTGCTTCCTCCACGCTGAAGATCTCGCGATCGTCGCCAAACGTCCAGCCGATGTTGGTCAGAAAGTTCACAACAGCCTGTGGCAGATAGCCCGCACGCTTGAACTCGTCGACCAGCACCAGCACTTGCCGTCCATCCTCGGTAAATCCGGCATGGCGTTTGCTGAGCTTGCCCTTGCCGTTGGGGTTGAGGAGTACGGGCAAGTGGGCGTATTCCGGCATTTCCCAGCCGAATGCCTGCCAGAGCAGGATATGGAGCGGCAACGATGGCAGCCATTCATTGGCGCGCGTGACGTGCGAAATCTCCATGAAGTGATCGTCAACGACGTGCGCCAGATGATAGGTCGGAAAGCCATCGCTTTTCAGCAGCACAATATCCTGCAACGTGCTGTTATCGACCTTCACCTC
>Ga0207865_102258_pt1 | contig 11689 bp, 10 predicted proteins | sample HigsolmetaAR204D_FD_184836 | JGI IMG/M metagenome (GOLD analysis project Ga0207865, IMG submission 184836) | Ionic liquid and high solid enriched microbial communities from the Joint BioEnergy Institute, USA - AR20-4-D (SPAdes) (version 2) ...
GCGCCGACGTGTTTTGGGACAATCAGAGCCAAACGGCTGTCATCAGCAAGGATGAAACAGTCATTGCCCTGACCATCAACCAGCCTTACGCAGTAGTGAACAACTTTTTGCTCCCGCTTGATGCCTCCGTGCAAAACCGGCAAAACCGAACAATGGTTCCGCTTCGCTTCGTATCCGAGCAGCTTGGCCTGCAGGTGGGCTGGGATCAGGCGACACGCACCATTACCCTGTCATCCGGCGGCAATTCTGCGCCGGCGGAAACGGAAACTGACCCGGTTGTAGCACCGGATGTACAAGCTCCGTTCGTGCAGGAACCGGTTGTGCAAGAACCAGCCGTTCAGACTCCCGCACCGGCCCAACCCCAAAATCGCCCCGAGCTGCGCGGCGTCTGGATCTCCACAGTGTACAACCTGGATTGGCCCTCCGCGAGTGCATATGGAAATGCGGAAAAGCAAAAGCAGGAATACGTGCAGCTTTTGAACGAACTGCAGGCCATGGGCATGAACGCCGTGTTTGTACAAGTTCGCCCCGCCGCGGATGCGCTCTACCCCTCTTCCCTCGTCCCCTGGTCGAAGTTCCTGACGGGAACGCAAGGCAAGGATCCAGGCTATGACCCGCTTGCCTTTATGATCGAAGAAACGCACAGACGAGGCATGCAGTTTCACGCGTGGTTCAACCCGTTCCGGGCGACCACGGATGCCAAACTTGAAACACTGGCAGCCAACCATGTGGCCATTCAGCATCCGGAGTGGCTGGTCAAGTCTGACGGCAAGTATTACATCAATCCGGGGATTCCGGCAGCCCGTCAGCACATTATTGACGCAATTATGGAAGTTGTGAACCGCTATGACATTGACGGCGTTCATTTAGATGATTACTTCTACCCGTACAACGGCGGATTTCCCGACGACGCCGCCTACCAGGCATACGGCAGCGCCAGCTTCGCCAGCAAGGCCGACTGGCGCCGCTACAACATCAACCAGTTTGTCCAGTCGTTGCACCAATCGATCAAAAGCGTCAAACCGGAAGTTCAGTTTGGCATCAGCCCCTTCGGCGTATGGCGCAACATTGCGGACGACCCGACCGGCTCCGATACCCGGGCAGGCGTCACCGCTTACGACACCACGTACGCTGATGTGCGCACCTGGATACGGCACGGCTGGATCGACTATGTGACGCCGCAAATCTACTGGAGCCTTTCGTTTGAGCGCGCCCGCTACGACAAGCTGGTCACGTGGTGGGCAAATGAAGTGCGCGGCACCGATGTCGCCCTCTACATTGGACATGCCCCCTACAAGCTGGGCACTGCTGAAGCCGGGTGGCAAAACGCACAGGAAATCATCAACCAACTGAAGTACAACAGACAGTTTTCCGAAGTGAAAGGAAGCATTTTCTTCAGCGCCAAGGACTTGCGCAAAAATCCGCTCGGTCTGATTCAAGAGTTGAAAAGTTACTACTCCAGCCGATAAGTAACAACAACGCCCCCGCTGCCGGCAAGCAAAGACAACTCTCTCTTTGCTTCCGGTATGCGGGGGCGTTTTACATTTATCTGGAAGGGAGGAATGCTTTCATCAACTGCTGAGCACTTTCCTTATTCAGCAGGGGGGAATTGGAGAAGATGCGGTATTCCAACTTCATCGCAGGCTCTTCCACTACCCAAACGACAGTTTTCAATTCATTCCCTTCTTCGGAATAAAGTGCTTCCGTTTGATCAACGATGATTTTTTCAACGTTGCGTTCTGCCTGGTTTACATGATATACAGTATTGTCTACTACACCTTCCAAATTGCTGATAACTACCTGCATGGAATCTTCTCCTGCTGAATACGAGACAATGATATTGTTAATTCGATCAGTCCATTGCAAGGGAACTAGTACGTAGTCCTGTTCACTTTCCTCTGCCATTTTGTACAGTTCCTCTTTGTTGTAATCCCCATTCACATCATACTCAATACTTCCAGTCGTAAAAGCAAATCCACCTGGCAATGTATCTGGAAGTTCTACCATGCCCGCCAGTTTCCCCTGCAAATCTTCCATTTTGTCAAACTCAAAAGGCTTTGCGATCGTCTGAACCTTTTTATTCGGATTATTTTCCTTGATATATACGGCCGCTGCTGTGCCTGGTGCCATCTTTTCCTCAATCTCTGATCTTTTCTGCAAAAACGCCATCATCTGTTCATCGGGAGTTTGGATTTCCGTACCTGTTGCCAACGACGCATCCTTTTCCTGGTAAATCACTTCTCCCTGTCTGTTTTTTAATTGAAAATACTCGGCAGCGGCATACACTGAGCTGACAGTTGCAAACATACCAACCGCTGCCAGAAGGGCGACTTTGTATTTCACTATTAACCTCTCCTTTTTGGATTGAATTCTGTTCATTACTTTCTGCGTTACATCAATTTGCTGCGGAATGCGGGGATCTCGAAACAGCTCTCTGATGTCCTTATGTAAATCGTGCCGATTTTGCATTCGCAGCCCCTCCCTTCTCTTGCAGAGAATACGCTTTTCGAAACTTGGCAGCTGCACGTTCAAACTTTTTGCGGAGGCTGGCCGTATTCTTTTTCATGATAAGGGATATTTCTTCGCATGTTTTTTCCTCCACCCCACGCAAGATCAGCAATGTGCGCTCTTCGATTGATAGTGCAGCCATTGCCTGGTGAACGGACGCGCTAAAATACACTTCTTCAATATGCTGATCTATGTGCGATTCTCCCCAATCTGTTTCCTGAAAAAATGGTATCATTTGCTTCCACTTTCTTTTTCGAATCTGATCCACACAATGATTGTAGGCAATTTTGTAAAGCCAAGCTGAAAATGGAACTGATCGATTGTACTTGCCAAGATTACGATACGCTTTCACAAAGATTTCCTGTAACGCATCTTCCGCATCCTTTCGATTGCCCAGTATGTGATAACAATAGCGGAAAATTTCAACCTGAAACTTCCCTACAATTGCTTCAAATCCGTCAATTTCCCCCCTTAGGATCGGTTCAAGCAGTTTTTCCGTCTCTTTGCAATCCACACTCTCTCCCCCTCACAACTGGTATAACGTAACAACCCCCTCATTTTGTGACAGTGATGAAAAAAAATATTTTCACTCGTTGGTAAATTTACGAGATTGGAGAGGCGTAAATTAATAAAACGCCTGTAAAAATAGGCGTTTTCTTGGCGCAAATGCGCAGTTTGAACTTTATCGTCTTAACTCTGACTGTAAGTATCAATTGGACTTCTTTCGACTAACCCAGAAAGTCCCCACGATCGAGAGAAGAATTACCGCCAGTACGACAGGTACGACTGGAAAACTTGACCCTTCTTCTTCATGTTCATGATGTTCATGGCCGGCACCTGTGTGTGAACCGGCTGCCTGGCTGGCTGCCGAAGTCGGGACAGCAGCATCGGTGGCAGACGATGCTGCTGCATCAAACACAATTAGATGCAGCGTCCCATCCACTGCCACAGCCCAGGATTCCTCGACTCTTTTGCCCTGCCATGTCGCCGGATCGGCGGATGCGTGCAAAATCCGCGGATGTTCCGACAGGGTATACTCTTTTCCGGCGATTTGCAGAATGGGGGTTTTCTCCCCTGCATTCACCTTTTCAATTTCGCCTGTCGGGCCTGGAACGAAACCTGCCCTCTCGTACAGCGATTTGCCGTCCACCTGGTCGTTGAGATGGTTATACATGAAGAGGGCAAACTCTTCCCGGGTCAGTTCGCCTTCCGGATTTTCCACGCTCAACTGTCCGGAAAAAATGCCTGATTTACATCGCCATAAGTGGCATTGCCCTCCAGACTGGGAACATACCCTTTTTCCACTGCGGCAGCTGCCACTTCATCCGGGCTGGCATTGGAAGCTGCCGCCTTGTGAAATCTGCCTGTCAAATAGGCGAGGTCCACCCGCTGCAACTTGTCCTTTGGTGAAAACAGCGCATTTCCGTGATCGGGAACGAGTATGCCCAGTCCATTCAGATAGACAATTTCCGTCTTGGCCGTCGAGTACTCAATATCTTCGTACAAATTCTGGTCATTGACGATGTGCGCGGATGCGGCGGACGGCATCAGCAGCACCAGCATGAGCAAGATTCCGATCAAACGCATCGTTTTATCGTTCTCCCTTTCCCTGTTATTCGCCTTCCGTGCGCACCAACAGCTCGCCGCTAGCCTGCCGCAGGTAAAATGGCTTGTTCAGGCCCGGCAGAAGCCGCAACTGGTCGTACGGAATTTGAAACCCCTGCAATTTATTGATCAAGGTCTGCGGCATCATGAAACCGTTGAAAAAGCCTGCTTCGTACACGAGGGAGGCGGCCCTGCCATCCTCGTCCTGCAGCACCTGGCCGATCAGGATCACGTGCAGGTCCGGCTGTTTAAAAACCACATAGACGTGATCGGAGCGGAAGAAGTATTCCAGGTCGCTTCTTTCATTCAGCCAGTTTTGTGTCAGCCTGTAGGGAAAGCTTCCTTCTCCGGAAGCGGCCCACTCGCCGATTCCGGTTTGCGTCAGCTCCCGGTCCTTCTTAAGCATTTCCAGAATCTTTGGCTCTACCTCCGACATCCAGTCAATATCCAGATAGTTGGCCAGTTGCTCCAGATCCAGATCCGTGTTTTCCGCCAGGAATGTTTGCCGCACCTGCAGGTTTTCCTCAATCACAGCCAGCAGACTTTCGTGTCCCTGCAGCGACTCTTTGGTGGCCAGCAGCTGCTTGTAGGTCAGGTACAATTCATTCAGTTCCCCCTTGTAGGCATCCAGGTTTCGCTCGATCAGCCACAGGCTGCCCAGGATGTCTACCGGCTCCTCCTCCTGCAACAGCAGCGTCATCCAGGTGTCCAGGCCCATTTCACTGTAGAACAGCAGTTTGTCCACGGCGATCTTCTGGCTGCTTTCGTACTCGGTCTGCAACTGCTCGATGCGCGGAACCAGCCGGTCAATCTCCGCCCTCGTGTCCGCCATTGCCTGTTTCAGCTTTTCTATGGTGCTTTCGTCGTGCACGGTGGCGAGAAATTCCACAAAGGCTCCCGTCAAATGGGCATGCGCACCCGCTGCCAGGGTCAGCAGACACACGACAGTAAGACCGATCCATGTTCCCCTCCTGAACCTACGCATCGGCAATCAGCTTCCTTCCAACTCCCCGGATGATTGCATTACTTGAAAATTGGCTTGTCTCGGATTATTCTTTACTGAAAAACGCGTATGCGATGGAGTGAATCCCGCATGAATTCCAAAAACAAGGGCATTCTTTTCTGGATGGCAGCCGTGCTCTGGATTGCGGCTGCCTTCCCTGCTTCCGCTCGGCCGCAGGAAGTGATCCGCATCGCCGGCGACATTAACTTTCCGCCATTTGAATACTATGCGCAATCCGGCGTTTACACCGGGTTTAACGTGGACATCATGAATGCGGTCTCGCTGGAAACCGGGCTGCAGTTTGAATTCGTGCCGCTTCCCTGGAATGAGGCGATCAACGCTTTGCACAGGGGAGAAGTGGACGCCCTGCAAGGAATGAAATACAGTCCTGCCCGCGACAAGATCTACGATTTTTCCGAACCGTACTTCACCAGCTCGCAAGGCATTTTCGTCCGCAAGCAAAACGTTTCCATTTTCCAAATTGCAGACCTGAACGGGCACAAAGTGGCTGTCCAAAAGGGAGACATCGCGCAGGACTTCCTGCATGAACTGAAAGATGCCGTTTTGGTCGAAACCCAAAGCCAGGAAGAAGCGCTGAACCTGCTTCTGCAGGGACAAGTGGACGCCTTTGTGGGCAACCGCATTACCGGACAGTACTTCCTGCAAAAAAGCAATCACCAGGACGAGGTCAAGATCGTGGGAGACCCCATTGATCCCACCGCGTACGGCGTGGCCGTCCTTCCCTCCAACCGCGAACTGCTGGAAGTGCTGAACAAAGGGATCAAAACGATCAAGCAGAACGGAACCTACAGCAAAATCGAACGCAAGTGGTTTGGCGAGTACATCCTGCCGCGGTCCCTCGACATGAACCGGATTCTTCCCTACCTGCAGGGAGCCTTGCTGCTCGTCTTGCTGGTGGTGTGCGGCATTTTATGGTGGAACCACCTGCTGAAAAAAGAGGTGCGCAAGCGCACGCTGCAAATCGATGAAATGAACAAAAGCCTGCAGGAAAAAATGATGCTGCTGGAACAAAACGTGCAAACCCAGCAACAGCTTCTGGACAGCGCCTACAGTTGTTACGTGACGCTGGACAAGAACGGCCGCATCTCCCTGATGAACCGGCTGGCGGTCGATTATTTGGGCGCGGAACATTCACTGGTCGGTTTTCCGCTGCATGGTACGATTCTTGCTCAGTTTATTCCAATTGAACAGGTGGAGAATGTCCTGCAGCAGGGAACCAGGTTTCTGGAACAGGAAGTCTTGTGGGAAGGAACGGGAAAGGAAGCGACGCAAGATCCCCGGGTGATCCGCTACAACGTTCTCCCGCTCTTCGCCAAAGGGCAGAAAGTGATCGGGGCGATTATCCACTTTCAGGATGTCACCAGGCAAAAGGACATTGAGAGAAAGCTGGAGAGCGAAACCCGGCTGCGCTCGCTGGGACAGCTGGTTCTGGGCATCGCGCATGAAATCCGCAACCCGCTTACGTCCATTCTGACCTATACGCAAATGCTGCCAACGAAATTTGACAGCCCGAAATTTCGCGAGTTTTTTGCTCAACACGTGCCGAACGAAATTTTGCGGCTCAATGGCCTGGTCAATGACCTGCTGGATTACGCCCGTCCCAAGCCGCCGCAGCCCACGAAATTTTCGGCTGCGGCCGAAATTGAGGGGGTTCTGCAGCTTTGCAGCAAAAAAATCAGGGATCTGAAGATTGAGGTGCAACAGGAAGTGGACCCTTCCCTCTGCATCTTCGCCGACGTCAATCAGGCCAAGCAAATTTTCATCAACATCATTCTGAACGCGATTGAAGCGATGGAACAGGGAGGGAAGCTTTCCATCCGCGGCCATGCGCAGGACCGCTGGGCCGTTCTGGAAATTGAAGACAGCGGGGTAGGCATCTCCCCTGAAGAAAAGTACCTGATTTTCGAACCCTTTTTCACGACAAAGGCAAACGGGACGGGGCTTGGTCTTTCCATCACCTATCAGCTCATCAAGGAAAACAACGGCTCGATTCACATTCACAGCCAGCCCGGAAAGGGAACCACCATGGAAATCCTTTTGCCGCTGGCACGGGCACAAGAAGGGAATGATTGAGTTGCCAATCCATACGCTGTTCGTCATTGATGATGAACCCGCCATTTGCCAATCGCTGGAGTTCGCCCTGGAAGACCGCTACCACGTCTGTACGTTTACCGATCCGGAAGAAGCATTGGCGTCTCTGGCACATATGAACGTCGCCCTGGTCCTGCTTGACCTGAAGATCGGCTCGCATGACGGGACAGAGGTGCTCAAAGAGATCAAGCGCCTCTCGCCGGACACGGTCGTCATCATCATGACGGCATACGGAAGCATCTCCTCCTCCGTGGAAGCAATGCGAAACGGCGCCTTTTACTATCTGACCAAGCCGCTTTTGACAGACGAGCTGCACATCCTGCTTGCCAAGGCCGAAGAGTTCTACACCCTGCAAACCCGGGTCAAATGGCTGAGCGAGGAACTGGACAAGCTCTCCGACAACTGCGGACTCATCGGCAACAGTCCGGCCATCAAGGAAGTTCTCGACCTGATTGAAAAGGTGAAAGACATCGACTCCAATGTGTTGATCCATGGAGAAAGCGGCACTGGCAAGGAAATTGTCGCCCGGGCGATCCACCAGCAGGGCATCCGCCGGAACAAACGCTTCCAGGCGGTCAACTGCGCAGCGATTCCGGAGAATCTGCTGGAATCGGAACTGTTTGGCTATGAAAAAGGGGCATTTACCGGAGCGACGCAGAGCAAGCCGGGAAAATTCGTTCTCGCCGAAGGGGGAACCATCTTTCTCGACGAAATCGGCGAGATGAACCTGACGCTGCAAAGCAAGCTGCTCCGCGTCATTCAGGAACGAACGGTCACCCCGTTGGGCGGCACCGAGGAAAAGCCCGTCAACGTCCGCATCATCGCGGCAACCAACCGCGATTTGTGGAAGGAAGTGAAGGAAGGCCGCTTTCGGGAAGACCTGTACTACCGGCTGAACGTCATTCCCATCCACCTTCCCCCGCTTCGCGAACGAAAAGGGGACATTCCGCTTTTGGTCCAGTACTTTATCGAGAAATTCAGCGAGAAGCTGGGCAAACCGGTGGACGGCATCTCCCCGGACGCGCTGCAGCTTTTGGAGAACTATTCGTTCCCCGGCAATATCCGCGAACTGCAGAACATTGTGGAGCGGGCCATCGCCCTCACCAGTTCAACCCTGATCGAAAAGAAAGACCTGCCCAACGAACTGCGGGAATCCTCCTCTCCCCAGCTGGGTTTCTCCAGCCGGAAGCTGATTCCGGTGTACGTTGGGGAGACGCTGGCGGATGTGGAAAAGAAGGTGATTCTGCACACCCTCGCCCATCTGGGGGGAAACCGGCGCAAAACGGCACAGATGCTGGACATGGGCGAACGGACATTGCGGGACAAATTGAAAAAATACCTGGAAGATGATTCCAAATAATTTATGCATCAACAGGAAAACAAAAGCGGCGGTTTTGTCGGCAATTTTCGCATACCGGCAAAATCCGCCGCCCTTTTTTGCTGAAAAAAGCGCAAAAACTGCCGATTTCTCGTTGGCATGTTTGTTGCACCAATGCGAAAACAACGAATTCTTTTACATTTCACAAATAGGGGGTTGTCTTTATGAAACTTTATCGCAAAGGTATGTATTCCATCCTGACGTTGCTGCTGACGGCTGCTTTGGCCGCAGGCTGCGGTTCCGCCAGCGAACAGGCGGGCTCGCAAGCTGCCGGTCCTTCCGATGAGGTGCTGAAAAAAATCCAGGAGACCAAGACGCTGGTTGCCGGAACTGACGCCACCTTCCAGCCTTTCGAGTACAAAAACGCGCAAAACCAATACGAAGGCTTTGACATTGACTTGATCAACGAAATTGCCAAGGAGCTGGGCGCTGAAAAGGTAGAGTTTGTCGATACCGAATTCAAGGGCCTGATTCCCGGACTGCAGGGCAAAAAATTTGACATCATCGTTTCCGCCATGTACATCACGGACGAAAGAAAGCAAACCATCGACTTCTCCGACACCTACTATCCCGGCGGTCTCACCATCATGGTGAAGAAAGACAACGAGTCGATCAAAACCGCTGAAGACTTGAAAGGGAAAAAGGTATCCGTGCAAATCGGAACCAAATCGGCCAACTTCCTGAAGGAAAACTTCCCGGAAACCCAACTGGTTGAAGTGGAGAAAAACATCGAGATGTTCCTGGAACTGGAAAGCGGACGCGTCGATGCAGTTGTAACGGGAAGACCTGCCGCAAAAGTTTACGCCAAGGAACACGGTACGGTAAAAGTGCTTGACGTCGAATTGACGCAGGAATATTACGGTTTCGGCATTCGCAAGGAAAACAAGGAATTCACCAAGGCTGTGAACGAAGCGCTGAAGCGCCTGAAAGAAAACGGCAAGTACGACGAAATCGTCGCAAAATGGTTTGGCGAATAAACACTAGACAGCAGGAGGTGCACCGATGTCACTTGACTTCACGGTGATCTTTGAAGGGAATAACCTGACTGCCCTTTTGGAAGGGCTCTGGGTGACCGTCTCCATGACGTTTATGGCGCTGGTGCTCAGCACGATGTTGGGCCTTTTTATCGGGCTGGGGAGAATGTCCAGGAATCGCTTGATCTCCACGCTCTGCTCCTGGTACCTGGCGTGGTTTCGCGGCACGCCGTTGCTGGTGCAGCTGATGATTTTGTACTACGGACTGGCCATCGGCATGCAGATCGACCTCAGCGCGTCGGTCGCCGGGGTATTGGGACTTGGCATGTACAGCGCCGCTTACGTTTCCGAGATCGTGCGCGGAGCCATTCAATCCATCGACAAGGGGCAGATGGAAGCAGGGCGTTCTCTGGGGATGAGCCATTGGCAGACCATGGTAAAAGTGATTTTGCCGCAGGCAGTTCGCCGCATGCTGCCGCCGCTTTGCAACGAGTTCATCGCTCTCACCAAAAATTCATCCTTGCTTTCCGTCATTACTGTGTCCGAACTGATGCGCGCCGGAAACCTGATTGTCTCCAACAATTTCCGGTACTTTGAGATTTATCTCACGATTGCCGTGCTCTACTTCCTCGTCAATTACTCCATCTCCGTGGGGATTGGCCGCCTCGAGAAACGGCTGCGTGTAGAAGGGGGACGGGCGTAAATGATCGCTGTCAAAAACATCAACAAGTCGTACGGCAATTTGCACGTTTTGAAAAACGTAAGCCTCAACGTGGCACAGGGAGAAGTCGTGGTCATCATCGGTCCCAGCGGTTCGGGAAAAAGCACCTTGCTGCGCTGCATGAACTACCTGGAGCAGATTCAGGAAGGCTCCATCGAGATTGCAGGGAAACCGATCGGGTTAATCAACAAAGGCGGAAAATTCGTCGAGATGCCGCAAAAGCAGCTTGACCAGATCCGCGCCGAAGTGGGCATGGTGTTTCAAAACTTCAACCTGTTCCCGCATGTTACCGTGCTGCAAAACATCACCATGGCTCCGATGACGGTGAAAAAGATGAAAAGGGATGAGGCGGAGAAACTGGCCCGCGAACTGCTCGGCAAAGTTGGTCTGGCGGACAAGGCCCAAATGTATCCGGACCAACTGTCGGGCGGACAAAAGCAACGTGTGGCCATCGCCCGTGCACTGGCCATGAAGCCCAAAGTGATGCTGTTTGACGAACCGACTTCCGCGCTTGACCCCGAACTGGTCGGCGAGGTGCTGGCGGTCATGAAACAATTGGCCGCCGAGGGGATGACCATGGTGGTGGTAACCCACGAAATGGGATTCGCCCGCGAAGTGGCAGACCGCGTCGTCGTCATGGACAAGGGCGTACTGATCGAGGAAGGTCCTCCGGAAAAAATCTTCACATCACCGGAACATCCGCGAACACAAGCATTTCTCAGCAAGGTTCTGTCCAACTAGAGAAGGAGGATTTCACACATGTTTTCATGTCTCACCCAACCTCCGTTTCGTTTTAGCCAGGGAAAAGGAGATCCCTATCAGACCAGACTCTCGGAATGGGTGGAGCAAACTTATCAGCCTGGAGAAAAGTACGATTTTGCCATCATTGGCGTTCCGCTTTCCAAAAGCTCGATCAGCTTTTCCGGCGCACACGCGCATCCCGCGCAATTTCGCCAACTGCTGCAGAATTTCACCACCTACAACATGGACGAAGATATCGATTTGGCCAAACTGCGGGCGGTTGACCTGGGCGATGTGGCGATGCACATTACCGACATCGCCGCCTGCCAAAAAAATATTGAAGCAGCCCTGGAAGAGGTGACCCGTCAGGTTTCCGCCCTGCCCGTGATCGTCGGGGGAGACCACTCCATCACCTACCGGACCATCGCCGGCATCCAGCGCGCCAACCCGCGGCGCCTCGGCCTGATCCACTTTGACGCCCATCTGGATGTGCGGGATACGGAATACGGAGGGACGTCCAACGGCACTCCCATGCGCAGCCTGATTGAGACAGGAACGCTGCGCGGGGAAGACATCGTCACCATCGGCCTGCGCAACTTCGCCAACTCCCGCGAATACCGCCAGTACGCGGAAAGCAAGGGCATGAC
>Ga0207865_102265_pt1 | contig 11647 bp, 8 predicted proteins | sample HigsolmetaAR204D_FD_184836 | JGI IMG/M metagenome (GOLD analysis project Ga0207865, IMG submission 184836) | Ionic liquid and high solid enriched microbial communities from the Joint BioEnergy Institute, USA - AR20-4-D (SPAdes) (version 2) ...
GGGAGCCGGCGACAATCCGGCCGGCATGGCGGCAGGCAGCGTCTGCTGCGGCGCCTCGGGAGCGGGAGCCGGCGACAATCCGGCCGGCATGGCGGCTTCGGCGGCGGTATCCGTCGTCTGCGCCGTCTCCGCCGTATCCGGCTGCTCAAGGGCGGCGGCCGTTGCTTTATGCACTTGGCTCCATTCGTCAATTTGCTTCTCCAGCCGCTCGATCCGTTTGGCCAGCGTCGCGTCGTCCAGCACTTCGCTCAGCTGTTCCTCCAGGCATTCCACTCTCATGGTCAGCATTAGATTTTCGTGCTGCAGCTCGCGGATCAAGTCTTGCAAAAATTTCATAGAGAGCCTGGGCTTCTTCTCAGGCTGAGACGGCGATTGCTTTTTCTGTTCCTGGCGGCTGGACGACTTTAACGCGGGCGCGGCTTCCTGTATGCGAACTTGTCCCATGGTACGTCCTCCTTTAAATTAAGTAATCATTGTGCAGCGATCGGCTGCCGCTGATCGTTCTGATAGTTTCATAGTACACCAGCTGATAGAAAGATACTGTCGAAGGCTGTTGTCAAAGGGTGAGATGATATGGGGGATGGTGAAGCTTCCCGCTGCGGCGGGCTTCTGCCAGTGCGTTCTTGTTATATGTTGTTGAAAATATTTGTCAATTGTGGTAAAATAAAATTTAATTTTTGCTTTGGCGTATCCTGGTTACACGTATTTTAGTCGAAAGTGGGGGTATGCAATGTCGCTGAATGACACCGAGAGTTCGCAAGTTGGCCCTTTGCTCAGACAATTGACCAAAATGTACCAAGGCTTAATGCTCAAAGATTTGAAAGATCTCGGCTTGACGCCTCCCCAAATGTTTACTTTGATGCAGGTTATGCATGAGCCGAAAACGATCGGCGAAATTTCCCGCTCGATCCATTTGTCCTACAGCACGGTTTCCGGCATCATTGATCGTCTGGAACGGGAAGAGCTGCTGGAGCGTGTCAGAGACGAAACGGACCGCCGGATCATCTGGATTCAGAAGACGAAGAAGTTCGACGAGAACAAGGAGAAGCTGTCTCTTCTTAAGGAATCGTTCTTCGAGCATCTGTTTGACGATTTGAGCGAGCAGGAGCTGAAGGAGATCGTCCGGGCTTTAAGAACGCTGGTCTGTCATTTGCAAGCAAAAATGGTGGACGAGCAATAAATCTTTGATTCCGTCTGCAAGCGATATCGTACTCAATGAACCCGAGGGACTGCCTCGGGTTTTTATGTTGATATTCCGATTGTTGTACAAATTCCAGAATTTCCCTTCCTCCTGCGCGAAGGTTGCGGAAAATGTTGCATTTTTTGCAGGATTCGCCGCCTTATCGCCGCTAACTAACTTAATCCTTTAGTTTTCCGTATCAATTTTACCGAACATTCCATTTCTAAACGAATCTGTCCCGGAGCATCATGGTACCAAGAAAAACGACCGCTAGACCGCGGCCGCTCTTCCTTGAATGGACGCCGCAATGCTTTTCTTATATGCGCCGCAGGTCGTGTCCATCTTAACGCTCAGCCGCCTGTTTGCAAGCTTAAGGAAGCGTAAGCAAGCAGTATTTGGTTGGAAACGTTTTTTTGGAAGCTAACGGATCAATTTGCTTATTTTCAATACGAAATAATTATGATATATTTCATATATTAAAATTTCGTTCACGAATATTTTAGTGACGAAATAATTTTAGAGATGAGATGATTCGGTTCGGCCGACCAGGTCCGGATCGGTCAAAAAGGGGGGGAGCACCTTATATGACGAAGCCGATGACGGCGCTTGGCTGCTTTGGAACAAACTTAAGGGTGCGTGCAGTTTAAACATCGATCAGAAGAGGGTTGAGGGAAAAGGATGAATCGTAAAGGCATATTGTATGCGATAGTGACCGCAGCGGTGATCGTCGGAGGGGCGATCGGGGGCTACTTCTGGTACGAAGGACAAAATTACATATCGACCGAAGACGCCAGGCTGGCCGGCGACATCTACAAGGTGATGCCGCGAATTACCGGCAAAGTAACCTCGCTGACGGTCAAGGAAGGCGAGCAGGTGCTTGCCGATCAAATTATCGGGCAGCAGGATACGAACAACTTGCCGACCAGCAATCTGGATCAGGCCGTGCTCAGGTCCCCGATCGACGGAACGGTGATCAAGACGCTGATCAAAGCCGGGGAGATCGCTTCCCCGGGACAGACGGTCGCTATGGTCGTTAACAAGGAGCAATTATACGTATCGGCGAATATCGAGGAAACCGATATCCATAAAGTCCGCGAGGGACAGACGGTCGACATCCGTGTGGATACGTTTCCCGGCAAGCTGCTGAAAGGCAAGGTTACGGAGATCGGCAAAGCGACGAACTCGACCTTCTCGCTGCTCCCCGCAACGAATACGAGCGGCAATTTTACCAAAGTGACGCAGCGCATTCCGGTCAAAATCGCGATCGACGACCAGCAAGGGCTGGATCTGTCGCCGGGAATGAGCACGGTCATCAAAATTCATCTCAAGGGCAATTGAGAGGGGAGTCCATTCATCCATGAAACACCCGTATACATTCATTAAACCGGCCGTGATTACCCTTGTTGCGGCCGTCGCTGTCTCCGGCTGCTCCGGTTCGCCTGAAGCCGGCGCTGCCGCTGGCGTGCCGGTCCAGGTCGTAAGGGTAGGGGGAGCCGTCTCCGGCGGATTAAGCGGCAAGATTATTCCCGAGCAGGAAGTGAAGATCGTCTCCAAGCTGTCTGGCAAGGTAGCCGCCGTATTGGTCGAGGAAGGCGCCCGCGTCAGCAAAGGCGACGTGCTTATCCAGCTGGAATCGGACGATTTCGCGCAGCAGGTCAAGCAGGCCGAATCGGCCGTCGCGGCCGCCCGGGCGAAGCTGGACGATGTGCGGGCAGGGGCTCGGCCGGAGGAAATCAAGGCGCTGGAAAGCTCGGTTACGGCGGCGCAGGGCGCTTATGAGCAGGCCACGGCGGCGGTCGAGCAGGCCAAGGCGGGCCTGGAGCTGGCGACAAGCTCGTATAATCGGCTGAAAAACAAATATGACAGCAGCTCGAGCGTTACGGAAGAAGATCTCGACAAAGGCACACTGGAATACGAAAAGGCGAAGGCCGGTTACGAGCAAGCTCTGGCTGCCCAGAAGGGCGCTGCAGGGCAGCTGGAGGCCGCCAAGGCGAAGCTGGAACAGGCCAGAAGCGGAGCCACGGAGAACACGATCAAAGCGCTGGAGGCCGAGGTCAATCGCCTGAACGCCGCATTGGAGCTGGCGACCAGCAATCTGACCAATGCGGCGATTACGGCGCCGGCCGACGGGGTGATCGTGAAGAAGAGCATCTCGCCCGGAGAGATGGCTCAGCCGGGCAGCCCGATCCTTACGCTGGTCAATATGGATTCGGTCATGGTCGAACTGAGCGTTGCCGACAATCAGATATCGCAGATCAAGACGGGCTCCGCCGTCAGCGTGAAGGTGCATAACGTGCCGGATCAGACATTTGCAGGCACGGTCGTTTTCGTCAGCCCGGTTTCGAATCCGAACAGCAACACGTTCCCGGTTAAAGTGAAGGTCGATAACAAGGACGGGCTGCTCTTCGCCGGAATGGTCGCCGAAGTGAGCCTGGACGGCGCCCAGGACGGCCGCCTGGAGCTGCCGAAGAGCGCTGTCGTTCAGAAGGACGGCAAGGAATTCGTATTTACGGTAGATAACGGTACGGCGCGCCTGGTGGAAGTCACCACGGAACCGAAGAACGAAAACTGGGTCTACGTGCAGGCGAACGGCAAGGTGAAGAGCAATGATCCGATTGTGGCGAACCCGAGCGATCAGCTGGCCGAAGGCACCAAGGTGACGGCCCGGTAGGAGGTGCGGCAATGTCAGTTGAAGCGGCGGTTAGCAAGCAGAAGCCGGAAGCCGGCGGCGGGATGTGGCTGGGACTCATCGCGATCATTCTCGGCACGTTCGTCTCCGTATTGAACAACAGTCTGATGAACGTGGCGATGATGAAGTTCATCGCGGTGTTCGGTTCGGACATCAACACGATGCAGTGGGTTATTACCGGATATACGATGGCCTCGGCGATGGTCATCCCGATGAGCGGCTTTCTTGGGGCGCGCTTCGGCAATAAGACAGTCTTTATATATTCCGTCGCCGGCTTTACGATCGGCTCCATCTTATGCGGGTTCGCCTGGAGCGATATGACCTTGATTGCTTTTCGCATCGTCCAAGGCTTGGCCGGCGGATTCATTATGCCTGTCGGCATGGCGATTGTTTATTCGTCTTTTCCCAAGGAGAAGGTAGGAGCAGCGATCGGGCTGTGGGGGGTTGCGGCTATGGTCGCCCCGGCGCTCGGCCCGACGTTCGGCGGCTATTTGATTCAATATTACAGCTGGCGGCTGCTGTTCTTTATCAATATCCCGATCGGCATTCTGGCGGTCATCATCGGCAAATTCCTGCTCAAGGAATCGCCCAAGCAAGTGGGGCTGAAATTCGATACGCCGGGAGCGGTCTTGTCCATGATCTTCTTCGGCACGCTGCTGCTGGCGCTGAGCAAAGGGCAGAGCGAGGGCTGGACATCGCTGTTCATTATCAGCCTTCTGTTCATCGCCTTCTTCAGCCTGCTGCTGCTTATTTGGGTGGAGAGTGGCAGCAAGGAGCCGGTGCTCGATCTGAAAATATTCGCGAACGTCAAGTTCACGATCAGCGTCATCGCCGGCAGTCTGGTCATGATGGCGATGATGGGCGGCACCTTCCTGGCTCCGCTCTATCTGCAGAACATTCAGGGGCTCAGCGCCTATGATACGGGATTGCTCATGATGCCGCAGTCGATTGCCATGGCGCTTATGATGCCGATGAGCGGGAAGCTGGCGGAGAAGCTCGGCATCGTTCCGCTAAGCATGATCGGTTTAACGATCCTTGGCGTGACGACCGTGGATCTGCATCAGCTGACGGCCGATACCTCGCATCAGTGGTTCAACACGATTTTGACGATTCGCGGGATCGGTATCGGATTGTGCATGATGCCGCTCATGACGGCAGGGATGAATGCCGTGCTGCCGGAGCAGGTCGGCAATGCGTCGTCATTGTCCAACGTGTGCCGCCAGGTCGCCGGATCGCTCGGGATCGCTATCTTCACAGCCATTATGAGCAACCGGCAAGTCGTGCATTTCCAGCATATTGCCGAGAGCGTCACCGTTGATTCCGTCGTTGCGAATGATACGATCCAGCTTCTGTCGGGGGCCATCGCTTCGCAAGGAGTCGATGCGGCGACCGCTGCCGGATCGGCGTCCTCTTATTTGGCAGGGATGATGCAGCTGGAAGCGATGGTTCGCTCCATTGCGGATACATTTTTCATTTCGGCGATTCCCGCCTTCGTATGCATTCCGTTCGTTTTTCTCTTCAGGGAGAAAAAAGCGCCGGCAGCAAGCCGGCCGGGCGCGGCAAGCGCTGCGACGGAGGAGCTTGGCGGGTAGCTTGCGCTCGAACCCAATACTTTGGAAGCACTCGGAAGGATGACAACGATGAACAAAAATATGCGAATTTTATTGACCGCAGCGATGGCCTGCGCGATTGGCAGCTCCGTCGCTTTCGGCCAAAGCGGCGGGAAGAGCTCGGCGGACTTCGACGACTTGGGCCATCTAAGCGAAGCGGTAAAGGCGAAATACGATGCGATGATCGCAGCCGGCATCTTCGACGGCGTCGGAGAGCGCACGTTCGGGCCCAACGAGAAGATGAACCGGGCGCAATTCGCCAAGGCTGCGGCCCTTGTTTTCGGACTGAAGCCGGATATGTCGCTCACGACATCCCGCTTCGCCGATGTAAGAGCGGACGATCCGGCGAACGGCTATGCGCTGCCGTATATCGAAGCGCTCCGGAGCGCCGGCCTGACCGACGGCACCGGCCCGAACGCCTACAATCCGGCCGGCGAGGTGACCAAGGAGCAGCTGGCTGCTTTCCTGATCCGCGGTCTGCACCGGGAGGCGGATGCGCAAACGGTGCAGGGCGTCTCGGACGGCACCGTATCCGATTGGGCCGCCGGCTATGCGGCGCTTGCTCTGCAGCTGAACCTGATGGAGAACAAGGCGGACGGCACCTTCGGCGGACGGGATGCGGCGACCCGCGACCTGCTGGTCACCTCGTCATATGAAGCGAAGCAGCAGATTGCCGCGCAGGATAACGGCGGGCAGGCAAGCCTCCTGGCGCAGCCGAGCCCGACTTATGCGATAACGAATGCGGTGCAGGCGCAGATCAAGAGCGTGCTGCAGGAGAAGACCGCGGAAGGCTGGCGGCTTGCGGCTGTCGTGAAGCTGTACAATGCCTCGGACGAAGCGATCCGCCTTCCCGACTATGAGCTGCGCCTCAAGACGGCGGACGGCACGTCATACACGCTGCAGGCCAGCGCTGTCAATGCGACATCCATTCCCGCTCGCGGCAATGTGGAACTAAGCTATATGGCCGAGCCGGACACGAAGCAGGATATTCAGGCCGCACGGCTGCAATGGGTTCACGTCAACGAGAAAGTGTATCCGAAGCAGGAAACCGTCCTGGCGGATGCGCCGGTTGACGGGCTCGTATGGAACGGCCAGGATGCGGTCATTCGCGATGCGGCGTATTTGGGGCAATGGGGCGATTCGTTCGCCATTCCCGGGGTCACATCGAATCTGATCTATTCCGCAGCGAAGCTGTCCAGGCAGCATACGGGCCAATCGCCCACCTATGTTGTGCAGCTGCAAGTAGACAACCGCGGAAGCTATGCGGAGACCGTGCCTGATTTTACATTGGGCGGAAAAGCGGAAGGACGAACCTATATCGGTCAAAAAATCGGGCAGGAGCCCGTCACCGTCAATCCGGGAGAGCAAAAATACGTAAGCTATTCCGTGACCGCCGAGCCCGGCGTGGAACTGAACGCCTTCTACGTCCTGACGCCCGAGAGTTTCCTGAAGCGGGGACAGACGACGCCGCTGCGCTATTATACGGGGCGGATCGGGTTCGCGCTGCCGGCCGGCGGCTCGACCTCCAATGCGGCCCTGGCATACCAGATGGGAACGCCGATCGAGGTTGACCGCCTCAGCCGGGCTATCAATCCGCAACTGCAGGTGGCGCTGCAGGAGCTGGAATGGTTCGAGAATGACGGACAGAGCTACAAGACGGCGGTTGCCAAGCTGAAATTTACGAACCGCGGAACTAATCCGATCGCCGTGCCGCAGCTCGGGGCGGAGCTCGTCGCGCCCGGCGGCGCCGTCTACAGCGGGACGCAGCAGGCCGGCGCCGCCAGCAGCGTCTCTCCCGGGATGGGCGTCGTCAGCGTCGTCACCTTCACCGTGCCTTTGTCGGAAACGTCGGAACGTTACACGCTTCGTTTGCTGGATCAGCCCAGTCAGTCGCCGACCCAACCGGCACAAGCGCCGGCGCAGGCGGCTCAAGCGCCAATTGCCGAAGTTGCCGCAACGATAACAGCGGAAGATTCGATCGGCAATACGTTCTCCTTCTATCCTTATACAATGAAGCTCAGCAGCTACAGCCTGACCAATTCGGCGGCGAAGAACGCGATGACCGGCATTTACGTGTACAGCTACAAGCTGGAGATGAGCGTCGATCTGCAAACGACGGACGAGGTGGCGGTCGATCCGGCTACGCCGAAGCTGCTGCTGCAGCTGGAGGGAGACGACGGCAAGCGGCTTGGCTCCAAGACGTATTCGCTCGCCGGCGACAACCGGATCATGAACGGCGTGCAGACGGTCATATTCGATAGCGTGGACGACGAATTCCATTCCAATGTATCGGTCAAAGTATACGAGCTGGTCGGCACTCCGTACGGCGATGCCCGCCGTCTGCTGGCCGACCTGAAAAGGCAGTAGCGACAAACAGTAACGGCCGTTTGCCGGAAGCCTTCCCGAAGAAGCATGGAAGCGATGAGCGACCATTTTCAGAGGAAGGCTTCTTTTTTCTATGGCGCCTATGCTTGGAACCCAACGAGGATCGAAAAGAAAATGCAGGCTGCAAGGACGGGATTCCCGCTGCAGCCTGCACTTTTCTTAGAGCGCTGCCCCTCCGGGCACACCCGGGCAAATAGGCGGCGTATCCTGCAAAAAATGCACAAAATACAACATTCGCTGAAAACGGACAGCACAAGAAAAACGACCGCGTTTTAGCGGTCGTTCATCTTTAGAACGGCGTCAATAGACGTTTCCCTGATTACTGAATAGCCTCGCGAATCGCTTTGATCGCTTCCGCCATGAATGTATCGATCTGATCCTGCGCAGCGCCTTGCGCCTTCAGGTCGCTTTTCCATTGATCGGCGATGCGGCTCGCCAGTTCTTCGGAGGACAAGCCGGTCAGGCTGATGAGGCTTTCGCCGGCTGCATAGCCTTCGCGCAGATCGCTCAAATCGATATCGTCGTTATCCGCAACGGCGTATGCTTGAAGGACAATATCGCCCAGCTTTTCGTTCAGAAATGCCTGCGTGTCCAGCGCGGAGGAGGACGAGCTATTTATCCCGCCCGGCGTCGTGATCGCTTCGGAGATCGCCTTTCTCGCTTGCGCGGTGTACTCGGCAGCTTCCTCTGCCGTAATGGCGCCGAAGTCAGCAGCGCTTGAGATTTTCTTTTTGACCGGGGCAATCAGTCTGTCGAGCAATTCGGACTGCTGCATACGAGTCGCCCGTACGAGCGTTTCGCCATTCTCCAACCGATCCTTGACATCCTCGTCGTCATCATCGGAATAGGCGATGGCTTCCATTGTCAAGTTGGCCAGACGATTGCTGAGCACGGTATTGAAATCGAAAACGGCTGTCTTGCTGCCGCCTGGCGTGGAGATTGCCTCAGCGACGGCTTTCCGCGCCTCTGCCTTCTTCGCCTCGGCATCCTCGGCCGAAAGCCAGCCCATGGACCGAGCGTATTCAATTTCTCGATGGACCGGAGCCAGCAGCTTATCGAGCAGCTCGTGCTGCTGCATGCGAGTTGCTTGCAGGAGCGTTTCGCCCCGCTCCAGACGATTGCGGATTTCGTCGTCGTCATCGTCGGAGTAAGTGATTGCCGCCAGCTGAAGAGTGTCCAGGCGTTCACTCAGCAGCTCTTCGAAATCGAACGTCGTTGCCTGGGCGCCTCCCGGCTTCGTAATCGCTTCTTCGATGATAGGCTTAGCTTGCTCAACCAGCGTTGCTACGTGGTCGGCAGCGATTCGGCCGGTGTCTGCGTCAAGAGCAAGCTCCTGCTGGATCGAATCCAGAATTTGATTCAAAAGGGTGTCCTTATTGGTGCGAGATGCTTGCACCAACGACTCCCCTTGGCTCAGCCGGCTCTCGATCATATCGTATTCCTCGTCTGAATAAGCGTAGGCGAGGAGCACCAGGCTGCCCAGCTTTTTATTCACAACCTCGTTCAAATAAGCGCTGCTTGCATTTGCAGCTTCGTCGGCGTATGCTTTAGGGGACAGGGCAACAAACCCGTTACAGGCGATGGCTGCCGAAATAATCGTTGCCACCAGTGCTTTGTTTTTACGCTTTCTCATTTCCACACTCCACCTTTTTATTCTCTTTATAATAAAACGTTTCGAACTAAAAACGTTTCTATGCGAAATATTAACAAAATCACATTTTAAATGAAATAGCTTTTGTTAAGGAAATTTGAACATTGTTTGAAAATTATGGCGATAACGTTTCCAAGATACGGATATATGTTTGGAAGGCGGCCTTCTTGGCGGACCGTCTGCTCCTTCACTGCGGTTTGGCCGAATCGGCTATGCTTCTGGCGGATAGGACGATGATTTGACCGCTGCAATGCTACAATGAAGCAGGGAACGCGGCAGCGCAAGGCCGATGACATCAGGGGAAGGGGGAGGACGAATGGACGGCTCGTGTCAGCCTGTGCTTTGGTTTACCGGACTTTCCGGAGCCGGCAAGACGACGACCGCGCTTTATCTGTTGCAGAGGCTGAAGGAAGAAGGGCGTCCTGCCGAACTGCTGGACGGCGATGCGGTTCGGGCGGCAATCTGCCGGGGGCTCGGCTTCAGCCGGGAGGACCGGATGGAAAATATCCGGCGCATCGCCTATGTGGCGGGGCTGTTGTCCCGGCACGGAGTCCTTGTCATCGTATCGGCCATTACGCCGTATCGGGAGATGAGGGAGCTTGTCCGCAGGACGCTGCCCGGGTACGTGGAAATATATGCGCGCTGCCCGCTTGAGATTTGCGAAGCGCGCGATGTGAAAGGGCTGTATGCGAAGGCACGGCGGAACGAAATCGAGCGGTTCACCGGCATTTCCGATCCGTACGAGGAGCCGGAAAGCGCAGACATCGTCATCGACACGCACCGGGATGCGGTGGAAAGCAACGTGGAGCGCGTGCTGCAATGGCTGCGCGACCGCCGTTATGCGGCGGACTGGTCCATATGCGGGCGCTAAGCCTCATTCGATCGATATCACGCGGCGCTTCTTGGGAGTATCCGTACGGGGCGGACGTTCATGATCAAGGGCCGGTCCGGTCATTATCTTTATGCCGCATGCCGTCCTCGGCCGTGTTCGTGTTATGATCAAGTTAAAAATGAAACGAGGTGCTGCGCATGTCCAAGATCGTATGTGTCCATTCGCTATCGCCGCAACACGCGGAGCTCATTCGCGGGACGGCTCCGGGATGGGAGCTCATTGCCGGCAAGGAACGGGAGCGGTGGCTGCCGCATCTGAAGGAAGCGGAAATCGTCCTGGGCTGGAATGCCGCCGCTGCGGAAGAATGCTTGCAGCCGGGGGCGAAGCTGCGCTGGGTGCAGAGCTGGGGGGCGGGCGTCGATCGGATGCCGCTGGACGCTTTGGCGGCTAGAGGAGTCGCCGTCACGAACGCCAGCGGCGTTCACGCCTATCCGATCTCCGAGACGATTTTCGCCATGATGCTGGGATGGACGCGCAAAATTCATGAATCCGTCCGCGCTCAGTCGGAGCGCCGCTGGCACAGATTCGGCCCGCTGGGCGAAATTCACGGCAAGACGATCGGGATCGTCGGCGTCGGTGCGATCGGCGAGGAAACGGCCAGGCTGGCGCAGGCGTTCGGCATGAAGGTGCTCGGCGTCCGCAGATCCGGCGAGCCGTCGCCGCATGTCGACTGCATGTACGATCTGAGCGGCCTGGACGAGCTGCTGAGCGAGAGCGACTTCGTCGTCGTGACGCTGCCGCTCACGCCGGAGACGAAGCATCTGTTCGACCGGGCCCGGTTCCGCCGCATGAAGCAGTCAGCTTTCTTCATTAATATAGGAAGAGGCGGTACGACGGACACCGAAGCATTAATCGAAGCGCTGCAGAACGGGGTCATTGCCGGAGCGGGGCTGGACGTCTTCGAGCAGGAGCCGCTGCCGCCGGACAGCCGGCTTTGGGGCATGGACAATGTCATCATCACGCCGCACAATTCCGGGGACACCGTCTATTATCATGAACGAATCGTCGATATTTTCGTCCATAACCTGACGGATTACGTGCAGGGGCGCGAACCGTCGAGAAACCGGATCGATTTGGAGAAGCGGTATTGACATGTAGAATGAAGCATTAGAAACTCAACTTTCGCAGCATGAAATCGGCAAACAAGCCTTGATGTAGCTGGGCAAAGCAGCAATCCATTGCTGGAGTTGACGTTGAATCAGAGTCGAAAGCTTTTTTCCTGCTTTCGTTGCGATTTCGT
>Ga0207865_102269_pt1 | contig 11622 bp, 11 predicted proteins | sample HigsolmetaAR204D_FD_184836 | JGI IMG/M metagenome (GOLD analysis project Ga0207865, IMG submission 184836) | Ionic liquid and high solid enriched microbial communities from the Joint BioEnergy Institute, USA - AR20-4-D (SPAdes) (version 2) ...
GTCTTGCAGTATTCGCACCGAAAGCAGGCGATGCCGGGTTCCACGGCGACCCTCGCCCCGACGCCGATGCCCCGGACTTCGCTGCCGACAGCGACCACGACGCCGGCGCATTCGTGCCCGAGCACAAACGGATATTCGACCCGTTTGCTGCCGATGCGGCCATGCTCGTAAAAATGAATGTCGGAGCCGCAGACGCCTACGGCCATCACCTGGACCAGCACGTCGCGGGGGCCGGGCTCAGGCAGCGGCCGCTCTTCGATCGCGATGTGCATGGGCGCGTCCAGCACGGCCGTCAAGCTTTTGCGCGGCCTCTCTGAATACGCTTTCATCAAATGCCTCCCTTATCCTGTTATCGTATTTCGTTATTCGTCGGCATACAGCAGCACTTTGCCGCCCAGCTTCCGCTCGCACAGATCGAACGCTTCCTTCCACTGGCTCAGCGGGAACTTATGCGTCACGATCCGCTCCAGCGGAATCGTGTTTTGCTCCAGGATGCGCGCCACCCGATCCCAGGTCGACAAGGAATGGCCGACGGAGCCGTACATCTCCAGCTGCTTGTATAAAATCGTGTCGTAATCGATCGAAACGGGCTTGCCGACGATGCCGACCTGGATATATTTGCCCAGCTTCTTCGCCGCTTTCAGGCAGCCTGCGATCGAGGCCGCAGCCCCCGCGCATTCGATCACGACATCCATGCCCCGGCCGCCCGTCGTTTCCTGGACAACCTGCTGCAAATCCTCGCGCAGCACGTCGACCACCCGGTCTGCTCCGAGCTCCCGGGCGAGCCTCAGACGCTCCGCATCGTCCGTCGTCCCGGCCACCGTCACCTTGATGCCCCGTCCAACGAGCAGCGCCAGACAAAGCAAGCCGATCGGGCCCGGCCCCGACACGAGCACCCGGTCGCCGGCGCGTATCGGCGTCAGCTCCTCCAGCGCGTTCACCGCGCAAGCGAGCGGCTCCGACATGGCCGCCGCCTCGAGCGAGACGTGATCCGGAATCGGATAGACCATATCCTCGCGGACAACCACGTATCGGGTGAAGCTTCCATGGACGCCGTAGCCCATCCCTCTGCGGCTCTCGCAAAACATATATTTGCCTTCCCGGCAGTACGGGCAGCTCCCGCATGTGACGGCCGTCGAGGGCAGCACCGTCACTCGCATGCCTGCGCGAAGCCTCTTGACAGCAGAGCCGGTTTCGACGATCACTCCCGAGAACTCATGCCCCAAAACGACGGGAGGGTAGCTCGCGAACGTGTCGTGCATAATATGCAGATCGGTGCCGCATATTCCCGAATAGCTCACCTCGATTTTGACGGAGTTCTCGGTACAAGCCGGTTCCTCGATCTCCTGCAATTCAACGTTTCCCGGTCCGCGGGCTTTCTTCACCACCGCCTGCACGCATACTCCTCCTTTGCTTCGGCAATCCTGCGTTCCTGCAACGATCCATTCATCTTATAGAAACGTTTCCATGAATTGCGAAAAAAAATTACCGTTTGCTGCATGACTCGCGAATGATGAATTCCGTCGGTATCGATAGCGGATTCTGTTTGCCGTACATGTCCGGCTTCTCGATATATTGAAGCAAAACGCGGGCCACCCCTGCGCCTATATCGAGCAGCGGCCGGCGGATGACAGTCACCGGAGGATTCAGCAGCTTCGTCAGCTCGTAGTCCTCAACCGTAATGATCGACAAATCTTTCGGGTATTCCAGGCCATTTTCCCTCATGACTTGAAGAATGCCGTGAAACATTTGATTGTTGAGCGAAATAACGGCTGTCACGCTGCCTCGCTGAATGTCCGGAAGCAGGTCCAGCATGACGTTGCGCCCGATATCGCTGGTGAAGCCGCCTTCTATGATGCGTGCGGAATCGAGCTTCTTCCCCGCTGCCTCGTAAGCTTCCTTGAATGCCGCCACGCTGATTCTCGTCGGGCGAATCTTGCCGCTGCCGCTGATCAGCGCGATGCCTTCATGGCCGAGCGAGAGCAAATATTCCGTCGCCCTCTTCACCGAATGGGAATAATCGATGATGACGCCTCCTGCCACTCCGGGAACATCGCGGTCCAATGTAACGATCGGCACCGATACTTTGGACAGCACCTTGTGCAATTGCTCGTCGTCTTCCCGGGGCACAGACAAAATGATCCCGTCGAACTTGCGTCCGGCCAGAAACGAATCGATCTTGCCCGCGGCATCCCGCTCGCCGACATCGCATAGCGAAAGCGTGTAGCCGGAATAGTCCAGCTCGTTCTGAATGCCTTTGGCGATCTGGGCGAATGCCACGTTCGAAATGTTGACGAACAAGGCGATGCTTCTGTACTTGTTGGACCTCATGCTTTGCGCAGTCTGGTTCGGGACGTACCCCAGCTTCTTAATGCTCTCGAAAATTTTCTGTTTCGTCTCGAGGCTGATGTTCGCCGATCCGTTAATAGCCCTCGATACCGTGCCCAGGCCGACTCCGGCATCCCGGGCTACGTCTTTAATCGTGACTTTCTTCTCCTGTGCCATCCAACCACCCTTCAACTCTTGGAAACGTTTCCTTGGACTTAGTATGCCATCGCCGATAATCAGTTGTCAAGAAATTTTTCTGACCGTTATTTTTTTGAATAAAACGCTGCGCACGCGACTCCAAAAGAGGCCCGCAAACGCATTAATACGCCAAAACGGCTCTCAGCTTGAGAGCCGCTTAAGGTTAGGGCTAGGCTTGCCGTTGGAGCAGAGATTGAGATTCAAAGCGTTGGATTCGTCAAAATAGGATTTGTCATCAGCGTTAGAGCTTAAGGCGATACCATAAGGCCTGCTGCTGGCCTCGGTTTATTTTGACAAGCGCGAATTTTGAACTTGAGTCGCTGCTTAAAATGACCGCGATTAGGGCGATTTTTACCTTTTCGGCTCTGTTATTGGAACTCGTGTATAAGTGCGACTATAATAAAATGAAAACAGGCCTTCGGAGAGGTATTCGGAAGAGTCTCAAAAAACGTGAGAGGTGATATTTATGGCACGCGTGTTACTGATCAACGGAGGTTCCGAAGGACATATCAATCCAACGCTCGGCGTCGTTCAAGAACTTGTCCGTCGCGGCGAAGAGGTGGTTTATTTCGCGGCGGAACCGTATCGCGATCGCATCGAGCAGACAGGCGCAAAAGTGATCACGTTCGATCTCGGCAAATTTTTGGAGGCGTTTCTTGCCGGAGGAAGAAGCCCCTGGGCTCGAGTGGGGGGACTGCTGCGCACCGCCGATATCGTCATTCCCAGTCTCCTGGAGCAAACCTCAGGAGAGCGTTTCGATTACATCATTCATGACTCGATGTTCGGCTGCGGGCGTTTGCTTGCACAAATTCTCGGCCTGCCGGCCATCAATTCCTGCACAAGCTTTGCCATGCAGCCAAATGTCTTCGATGGTCTGCAGGAGCGTCTCTCGCGCTCTTTTCCGGAAGATATGAACGAACGCGCCCGGCAGGAGTTTCAACAGCTGGTCAGCGATGTGCAGACGAAATACAACGTGCAAGTCGGCTCCGCCTACGAGGTTTTCTGGAATCCCGCGCCACTGACCATCGTCTATACATCGAAGCGTTTCCAGCCCGATGGCGAAAGCTTCGACGAGACGTACAAGTTTGTCGGACCGTCAATCGCGCCGCGCGCGCTCGCTCCATTCGATTTCTCTCAAGCGGACACAGATCGTCTGATTTACATCTCGCTCGGCACCGTGTTCAATCAGGCGGCGGATTTTTACAAGCTCTGTTTTGCGGCGTTCGCCGACACGAAGTACAGCGTCATTCTATCCGTCGGCAGTCAAACCCAGATTGAGGACTTGGGAGACATTCCTGCGAATTTTATCGTGCGCAGCTACGTGCCGCAGCTCGAAGTGCTGCAGCACGCCAAATTGTTTATCACTCACGGCGGCATGAACAGCGCCAGCGAAGGCCTCTATTATGGCGTGCCGCTGATTGTGCTTCCCCAGAGCGCCGATCAGCCTGTGATCGCGCGGCGCGTGGCTGAAGTCGGCGCCGGCATCCATTTGAATCCAGACGGCTTGACCGCGGAAACGCTTAGAGAGGCGGCGGAACGCGTCCTGGGCGATGTATCATTGCGGCAGGCAAGCGTTGAAATGGGCGATTCGTTCCGAGCCGCGGGCGGGCATCGTCAGGCCGTTGAAGAGATTTTTGCCTATAAACGAAGTCTGGGCATGACGAAATAATCGAGTCCGGCTCCCCATCGGTTACCGCTGTCTATCTTGTGGGAGGGGTAACCGATGGAGCTTCGGACGCATCATAAAGCTCAGCCCTCCTTGCCCCTTAACGAGCGATGCGCTCGACCACGGCTTGGGTAAACTCGGTCGTTGAAGCGGCTCCTCCCAAGTCCCTCGTCTTCGCCCCTTCAGCGAGCGCCTGGAAAATGCCGTTTTCCATTGTGCGAGCAACCTCGATGAGCCGCCTATCCTCATGACGATTCGCGAGCCAATCGAGCAGCATCACCGTCGAGAGCATGAGACCAACGGGATTGGCGATATTTTTCCCGGCAATATCCGGAGCCGATCCGTGAGCGGCTTGCGCCATGGCCTGATCTTCGCTCGTATTGATGGAAGGAGCCAGTCCCAGGCTGCCGACAAGCTCCCCTGCCAGATCCGAAAGAATGTCGCCGAACATGTTCTCCGTAACGATAACGTCAAAAAAATAAGCCCGCCGAACCAGATGTGCCGTCATGGCGTCAATATGGAAATCGTCCACCGCAACCTCCGGATATTGCTCCCCTACTTCGCGGCATACCTTCAGAAACAGCCCCGTTCCCAGCTTGATGACATTCGCTTTATGTACAATCGTCACTTTTTTGCGCCGCTGCATCGCCATTTTGAACGCGGTGTGGGCGATGCGTTCTACAGCCTTTCTTGTAAATACGCCGGCCGACACGACGACATCCGGAGTGATTTGCCATTCACCGACACCGATGACCATGTTGCGGTCGCAATAATAGCCTTCCGTATTTTCGCGGACGATGACGAGATCGGCTTCGCCAACAACGCTTTGTACGCCTTCCATCGTTTTGGCCGGACGAATGTTCGAATACAGATCGAAAACATGGCGCAGCTCGCCGCTCGGGTTGCGGTTTGTTTGATGCTGGGCAGGATATGCGGCAGAATCATGCGGTCCCATCAACCAGCCGTGCGTCTTCTTCAGTTCGTCTTTCGTCACTTGGGGAATCGGATCGCCATGCTTTTCGATCCCTTCCCAACCCATCGGCAGCTTCACCCAATCAAACTCAACCCCGCCCGCTTTATTCGCAGACGCCTCCAGAACTTCCACTGTCGCCTTTGTAATTTCAGGACCGATACCATCGCCATAAAGAACGCCTATCCGATAAACTGTCACCCGAATCACGATCCTCATTTTATTTTATATATTATACAACAGTATATCTGCGCAAAGCGAAGCGATCATTTCTCCTACATCTTGGTACGGACTCTATCGCTATGCCCGATTATATTCATCTCCGCGCGCGACAGTCAGATGGATCAGGTCACTGATTGTGCCGCGATGCGACACGTCTCCTCAAAAAGCCCAGTCCTCAAACGGACTGGGCAACTTTATCCTTTCGATTTTTATGCGATAGCCGATTTGATCTGCGCGGTATAAAAATACCGCACGGCAAAGAAGTAAAGGACTTGGATGACGAGGAACACGCCGAGCACTATCGCGGATTCGACAGCCAGGTTGTAGAAGAACATATGGGAAAGCGCCGTTAAGGCGACCGCTCCGTGAATCAGCGCAACGGCGATCGGCGCGAAGAATAGAATGGCGATTTGTTTCGTCAACACTTTCCTCAGCTCTTTGTCGCTCAAGCCCAGCTTGGCGATCGAACCGAACTTCTGCTTGTCCCCGTCCAAATCCGTATAAAGGCGGAAGTACAGGAAGCTCCCGGCCGATACGAAAAAGACCAGCCCGACAAATAATCCGACAAACATCACAGGCGCGTAATCTTTATTGATCTTGTATACTTCGTAATCGGCCGAGGCGATCACGTTCGGCGGCAGCTCTGCGAGCAGCTCCCGGACAGCGGCCAGTACGTGCCGCTCCCCTTCCGCCGCCTGCCAGGCATGATAATATTGTTCATCGACAGGGACAGGAAGACGCTCGAAATCGGCGTCGGGGACGACGTAATAAGAAGGCCCCGGCAGCGCTCTTGAGTTCACGGTCCGTTCCGCCAGCAAGGCTTCGCCGGACGGCATCCCGATCGTCCTGCTGAGCGGTGCTCCGGCCTGGCCGTATGGCAGTCCCGCAAATTCGACGACGGCGGCCTCCCCTTCTCCCAGCTCCATGGCATCCTCTCCGATCAGCGCGGCGAAACGGTTGTAATCCGACTGCTTCGCAATCATCGTCCACCTCCCGCCGATGTCGTAGTAGCTCATCGTCATCGCCGCTTCCTCGCCCTGGATGCCCGCCTTGCGCAACGCTTCCCGAATCACAGCCAGATGCTGCTCTGAAACCCGTACAGCGTGCCGATCGCGCTGAAGGCCGTCGTGGACACCATCGCCACCATGAAGAAGGTGCGGGCGTTATCCTTCATGCGGAAGGATAGATCCGCAAACAGCAGCATGTTCGTCTTCCGCCAGAAGAACGATTCCTGCTTCTTCAGCCGGCGAATGACATAGACGCTCAGCTGCGTGAACAATAAGTACGTCCCGGCGGTGACGACGCAGACAACCGGCACCAATGCCGCTATCACCCCCAATCCTTTCACAATCAGCGCCCCGGCATAGCCGCTGCCCAGCAGCAGCACGGCCGCCAGAGTCAGGAGCAGATTCGCCTTGGGCTCTCCCTTCGACTGCTTGTCGCCCTTGATGAGCTCGATGAGCTTGCGGCTGCGCAGCACATAGGAGACGAACACGGATATGCAGAAGAACAGGGCAAGAAAGCAGATCAGCGACTGCTTCACAGCCTGTCCGGGAAAATAAAAGTACAGCCGGCTCTCGAGAACGAGCGCATTCTCCGCAAGCAAAAGGATGGCCTTGGCAAAGACGAGCCCGAGCAGGATGCCGCCCAGCGTGGCAAAGAAGCCGATGATCATATTTTCCAGAAACACCATCCAGCGAATTTGCCGCATAGACATCCCCTGAAGCATCAGCAGCCCGAATTCTCTTTTGCGGGAATGCAGAAAGGAGCTCATCGAATACAGCACGAAGAAAAAGGAAAAGACATAGATGATGCCCGCGGCCGTATTCATGCCGAATCTTACGTTGCCGTTGAGATGGCCTTCGCCTAATTCCGGATGATAAGCAAAAATAGCAAACGTGAAGAACACCATCACCGTGAACAGGCTGCTTAGGAAATAAGCCGCGTACAGCCTTTTGTTGCGGTAAATATTGTTAAACGCGAACTTGCGAAAGGTCATGTCCGTTCCCTCCCAGCAAAGAAAGCGTATCGATGATTTTCTGGAAAAAGGCTTGCCGGATGCTGCCCCGATGAATTTCCGAGTAAAATTTGCCGTCGCGAATAAAGACTACCCGGTGGCAATAGCTGGCCGACACGGGATCGTGGGTGACGAGCATCATCGTCGTTCGTTCCGTGCGGTTGATGGCGTCGAGCATCTCCATCACATCCCCCGACGCCTTCGAGTCGAGATTGCCCGTCGGCTCGTCGGCGAGCAGCAGGCTGGGCGAATGGATCATCGCCCGGGCGACGGCCGCCCGTTGCGCCTGGCCGCCGGAGATTTCGTACGTGCGCTTGTTCAGAATGCCGGTAATGCCGAGCTTTTCCGCGATGTCATGCGCCTTCTGCTTCATTTCCTTCACGCTTTTGCCGTCCAGCGTCATCGGCAGCACGATATTTTCCTCAACGGTTAAGGTGTGCAGCAGGTTGAAGTCCTGAAAAACAAAGCCGAGCTCGCGCCGCCGGAACTTGGCCAGCTGCTCCTTCTTCAGCTTGTGCGGATTGACGCCGTTGATCGTAATTTCGCCGGTCGTCGGCTCGTCGATCGTGGCGATCAGGTTCAGCAGCGTCGTCTTGCCGCTTCCCGACGGCCCCATGATGCCGACGAACTCGCCGCTCTCTATGGTCAGATCGATATCGGTCAAAGCGCGGTAGGCTACTTTCCCTTCGTACACCTTGCTCACTTGCTTCACCAGCAGCATGACAAATCCTCTCCCTTCCTTGCATAGCCTGCGAAAGCCGAACCTAGTTTTTACGCGCGGAGCGCCGCATGACATATGCTTCTTCCCGGCGCATGTCCCGCTGCGGCCAGGCCGCGCTGATCGTGCTTGCGTTCAACTTATGCAGGTATGCCGCGATCTTCCTGAACCAGCATACCGCTTCCGGCCCGGGCTGCGCTATCGATCTTGCTTTCAGTTTGCTTACAAGCCTGTAAGGTTTTGCGCGGCGCTGAAGATGACGCGAAACGTCGTTCCGCGGGATACCTGCGATTCGAACTCGATGCGATGTCCGAGATGCTCGGCGGCCTCCTTCGTCAAATATAAGCCCATCCCCGTCGATTCCCTGAACGCGCGGCCGTTCTCGCCGGTAAAGAACGGGTCGAAGATTCGCCGCTTGTCCGCATCCGGAATCCCGACGCCGAAGTCCTTCACTTCCAGCACAGCCTCCCTCCCCCGCTCATAGATCGAGATGACGATGTGCCGGCTGCGGCCTCTCGAGTATTTGACGGCGTTATGAATCAGCTGGGTCAGAATGAATACGAGCCACTTCTCGTCGCTTTCCACCGTGATGCCGGGTCTTTCTTCCTGCAGCTTGGGATACACTTGATTGCGGATGTAGAAGCGCTTGTGCTCGCCGTTCACTTCGCTTGCAATCTTGGACAGCGACACCGGCTTGATGTGAAAGTCGCGCTCGATCGAGCGCAGCCGCGCCATGTACAGGATCGTATTGAGCCCTGTCTTCATCCGGTCGATCTCCTCGCGAATGCTGGAGGAATCCGGCTCGTCCAGGCCTTGCGCCGTCAGCTCGATCACCGACAGCGGCGTTTTCATCTGGTGCACCCATTGCTCCATGAACGTCAGATGCTGCCGCTGCTGGTTCTCCAGCGATTTGATGCGCTGCTGGTACAGCTTGTATTGGTCGCGCAGCAGCCTATCCAGTGCGCTGGAGAGCGGGCCTGCTGCGGTTTGCCGCAGCGAATCGTCCAGCGATTCCAGCGGCCGGCTGAGCCGCTCGTAGAACGGCCGACGGCTTAAGTAAATGTAGCTCAAATAGCAGCCCAGAAAGAAAAAGCCGAGGAAAGCCTTATACAAAGCCGGTCCTGTCGCGCGGTAGCCGTCCAGCCAGAAAATGGCGAGCATGACTGTAAACTGCACGGCCTGTACGCCGATGAGCAAAGCGTGCTCCCGCCAAAACAGCTTCATGCTTCGCCCTCCTCGGACCAGGAGACGCTGAGCCGGTAGCCTACGCCTCGCACCGTTTCCACGGCATCGTGGATGCCGAGCTCCTGGAGCTTCTTCCGGACTCGGGTCATATTGACGTTCAATGTATTTTCATCCACGTAAGTATGCTCGTCCCACAGCTTTTCCAGCAAATCTTCCCGCCCGGCAACGCGCGGATACCGCTTCAACAAAAATTCCATAATATCCGCTTCTTTCCTGGATAACGCGGCCGTTTTGCCGCCGAAAGAAAGCAGCAACCGCTCCGGGTACAGCCTAAGCCCCGCCGTCTCGACTACCCGCTCCCCGACCTGAGCGGCATATTCGCCGTAGGCCCGGCGGATTTGGCTTCTGATCTTGGCCATAATGACCTCGATATGGAACGGCTTCGTCATATAGTCGTCGCCGCCGTTTTCAAGCGCCATCACCTGATCCATCTCGCCGATTCTGGCGGACAGGAAGATGACCGGACAGATCGACTCCTTGCGGATCTGTCTGCACCAGTAGTAGCCGTCATAGCTTGGCAGATTGACATCGAGCAGCACCAAGTCCGGCGCCTGCTCGCGGAAATGCTCCATCAGGCGGTCAAAATCGGTCACCGCGGTCACCTGGTACCCGTATTTCTCGATATGCGCTTGCAGATGTCCGGCAATTTTCGGGTCGTCTTCCACAATCATGATTTTGTGCAAGTCGCTCAACTCCTTCGCTCAAAATCATTATGGCACAGAAGCAAAAACGTCCACAACTGCCGCCAAAGCCGCACGCGCTTCGCCGGACTCGTCTCGGCAACCATGCAAAAAAGCCCTTGAATCGTCGCTAGGGACAATTCAAGAGCTTGTTCATCGCTTGCGCTTGGCTTGCTTCAGCCGCCTGATGTTTATTGAATCGCTTTTTTCCAGTCAGCCGCGAATTTCTCCAACCCTTGATCCGTAAGCGGATGCTTGACGAGCTGCTCGATGACGCTAAAAGGAACCGTAGCGATATGCGCGCCGGCCAGCGCCACGCGGGTCACGTGATCCGGATGACGGACGGAGGCGGCGATGATTTGCGTGTCCAGGTTATGAACGCGGAACAGCTCAGCCACTCGGGTAACGAGCTGCACGCCGTCTTCCGAAATGTCGTCCAGACGGCCGAGGAACGGAGATACGTATGTCGCTCCGGCGCGCGCGGCCAACAGCGCCTGGTTGACCGTAAAGATCAGCGTAACGTTCGTTTTGACGCCCTTCCTGGACAAATATCGGCACGCTTCCAGACCGGCCAGCGTCATCGGAAGCTTGATCGTAATGTTCTTGTCGTTATTATTGATCTTGATCAGCTCGTTTGCTTGCGCGATCATTTCTTCCGCGGTCACCGCATCAGGCGTAACTTCGGCAGATACCGATTCGACCTCAGGCACGGCCTGCAAAATTTCCGCGATCCGGTCCTCGAATTTGACTCCTTCCTTCGCAACGAGCGACGGATTCGTCGTAACGCCGGACAATACGCCGATGCGATATGCTTTTCGAATGTCTTCCAGATTGGCAGTGTCGATAAATAACTTCATGTCCATTCAACCTCCATGGATTAGGGATCAAATCTTATTTTAGCAAATTTTTGGCCAGGCGAACCACATTGTCGACGGAGAAGCCGAAGTATTCCATGACGGCGCCGCCTGCCCCCGAGGCGCCGAACGTATCGACCGACAGCACGGTGCCGCAAGGTCCCGCATAACGGTCCCAGCCGAGCGCGATGCCGGCTTCGATAACGAGCCGCTTCGTGACGGAATCGGGGAGCACGCTTTGCTTGTAGTCGTCCGGTTGCCGCTCGAACAGTTCCCGGCTCGGCATGGCCACGACGCGCACCGACACGTTGTCCTTCTCGAGCTCCGCCTTGGCGCTTGCGGCCAGCGACACCTCCGATCCGGTCGCGATCAGGATGATATCCGGCTGCCCGCCCGTCTCTGCCAGCACGTAGCCTCCCTTTGCAACGGCGTCCCGGTTGGCGCGGGTCGCTTCGAACACCGGCAGGTTCTGTCTGCTCAGGATAAGCGCGACCGGGCCTTCCTTCTGCTCCAGCGCATAAGCCCAGGCGCTCGCCGTCTCGTTGGCGTCCGACGGGCGAATAACCGTAAGCCCCGGGATCGTGCGCAGCGCGGCCAGATGCTCGACCGGCTCGTGCGTCGGCCCGTCTTCCCCGACAGCGATGGAGTCGTGGGTGAACACATAGATGACCGGCAGCTTCTGCAGCGCGGCAAGCCGAATGGACGGGCGCAAATAGTCGCTGAA
>Ga0207865_102277_pt1 | contig 11588 bp, 8 predicted proteins | sample HigsolmetaAR204D_FD_184836 | JGI IMG/M metagenome (GOLD analysis project Ga0207865, IMG submission 184836) | Ionic liquid and high solid enriched microbial communities from the Joint BioEnergy Institute, USA - AR20-4-D (SPAdes) (version 2) ...
CGATGTCGGCTCATCGCATCCTGGGGCTGAAGTAGGTCCCAAGGGTTGGGCTGTTCGCCCATTAAAGCGGTACGCGAGCTGGGTTCAGAACGTCGTGAGACAGTTCGGTCCCTATCTGTCGCGGGCGCAGGAAATTTGAGAGGAGCTGTCCTTAGTACGAGAGGACCGGGATGGACGTACCGCTGGTGTACCAGTTGTTCCGCCAGGGGCATAGCTGGGTAGCCAAGTACGGAAGGGATAAGCGCTGAAAGCATCTAAGCGTGAAGCCCCCCTCAAGATGAGATTTCCCACGCAGGTAAGACCCCTTGCAGACGACGAGGTAGATAGGTTCGAGGTGGAAGCGCAGCAATGCGTGGAGCTGACGAATACTAATCGGTCGAGGGCTTATCCAGGCTTCGAAGCGCATAGCTTGAAGTTTCGCTGCTAGTTTTCAGGGAACAAGCCCTGGAGGATGATATTCCCCGATAGCTCAGCTGGTAGAGCACTCGGCTGTTAACCGAGTTGTCACAGGTTCGAGTCCTGTTCGGGGAGCATGCTTCCATAGCTCAGTAGGTAGAGTGCATCCATGGTAAGGATGAGGTCACCGGTTCGAGCCCGGTTGGAAGCTCTACTGTCCCCACAATGCGGACAAATATTGTACAGCTTGTGGGGACCTGAACCATAATCATTTTTTACGTGGCCCGTTGGTCAAGGGGTTAAGACACCTCCCTTTCACGGAGGTAACAGGGGTTCGAATCCCCTACGGGTCATTTTACCTGTTTTATGTCTGTCAATTCTACATATCATCAATGCACCTCATGTGCAGAGGCCACTGAGCGGACGCTTAGCTCAGCTGGGAGAGCATCTGCCTTACAAGCAGAGGGTCGGCGGTTCGATCCCGTCAGCGTCCATCCAAGCAAGCAACAGGCCGCTGTAGCTCAATCGGTAGAGCAACTGACTTGTAATCAGTAGGTTGGGGGTTCAATTCCTCTCGGCGGCATTTATTGGGGATTAGCCAAGCGGTAAGGCAACGGACTTTGACTCCGTCATTCCTAGGTTCGAATCCTAGATCCCCAGTATTTCATGAGCCATTAGCTCAGCAGGTAGAGCACCTGACTTTTAATCAGGGTGTCGAAGGTTCGAGTCCTTCATGGCTCACATCGAAAGCGCGTGTGGCGGAATTGGCAGACGCACTAGACTTAGGATCTAGCGGGAAACCGTGGGGGTTCAAGTCCCTCCACGCGCATTTACATAGCCAAAAACCCTTGCAGTGCAAGGGTTTTTTATTTGCGCATCAACATGGATCGGGTGCCGTCTAAAGTGACTTCGTTACCGCGATCAGGAAGATGGCGCTGAATCCGCAGGAGTTGGGAGAGGCCATAGTATGCGAATGCGGAACGCCTGGAAAGACGTCTGAAACGGGAGTCGGCAGAGGCCATAGCGCGCCAATGGGGACGCCGGAAAGCGGAAAGGTGAACCGAAGAGAGAGGGAAACCGTTGCGTTTGGCGTGAAGAGCAAAGACTGTCGAATCGTGAAGAGCAAAGACTGTCGATTATCCTCTTGGAGGAGCTGTCGGCAAAGAAAAGCGGCGAGCTGACAAGATATCTGGGGATGCTGTCAAGATATCAGGTGTTGAAGCCAGGAGTTTTTCATCGGCATAGCTGGCCCTTTCCTCTTTATCCCGGAACACAAACTATGCCCTTTTAACTTCTTGTGGGGACGCGACCTGCGGGGAAACGAGCAATTAGCGGACAGCCATTGGTCTTATTTGGCTGAAAATCGGCAATAAAATTGAAATTGCGGACAACGGAGTTCTTTATTTTCCATAAAAGGGGGGTTGACCTTACCTTTCAGGTAAAATAAGGATAGTAAATGTCCGCTATTTCCGAACCGAACCGGAAAATTTGGCAATTAGGGTACACCATTGTAACCTATTGTTGGAAGGATTCCCGTTTGAAATTTTGGAAAGGTCCCCGTCGGATTGAACATTGGTTTTTCTTAAATAAAAAAAGAACCTGAGAAGGTTCTTTACCATAATGGCCGGATTTGATTATGGATAAACGGAAGCAAAATAAAAAAGCCTCACCGTATCCTATGAAGGCTTCGTCAAGTTGTTTATTATGGAGCGGGTGATGGGAATCGAACCCACGACAACAGCTTGGAAGGCTGTAGTTTTACCACTAAACTACACCCGCAAGTTAACAAGTTCATGCGAAAAAATTGAATGGATCGGGACGACACGATTTGAACATGCGACCCCCTGGTCCCAAACCAGGTGCTCTACCAAGCTGAGCTACGTCCCGTAAAACGATTGTTTGCTTCGAGCTTGATTATGTTGAAAAAAAGCGTGCCCTGAGAGATTCGAACTCCCGACCTTTTGATTCGTAGTCAAACGCTCTATCCAGCTGAGCTAAGGGCACATAATGGAGCGGACGACGGGACTCGAACCCGCGACCCTCGCCTTGGCAAGGCGATGCTCTACCACTGAGCCACGTCCGCAGCAGGTTTATTTGGGGCGAGCTCTGCTGCAGTTATTAATAATAATACAATTCCATTCATAAATCAAGTGACTTGATATGATCAACGATCAAGATCAATTTTCGCGACAAATGTTATAATATCAGGTTTTGGACCGGAATGCAACCCTTTTTTTGTGGCAAGTTTCGGATAATATGTTAACTTGCTTTTTTGTTTATAATGGTTTTTGTTTAACTGCTTTTTTGTTTAGCTGTTTTTTTGTTGTGTTTCACGGGAGCCCAGTCCAAACGTCACCCGTCCAATCGTCAATAAAAAAAGGCTGTTATGAAACAGCCTTAACGCATTTTGATCAGCCGGAATAATGCCACGGATAACCATGATGGTGAGACGGGTAAAAATGATGCGGATGATGGAACCAGGGATGATACCAAGGTTGATGCCAGGGATGAAACGGATGATACCCATGGCCATATCCCGGTCCGAATTGTCCGTGCCATGGGCCATGCCCATGACCGGGCACTTGCTGTCCGTATCCCTGCCCGTAACCGGCTTGGGTTTCCCTTAGAACTTCCGGTTGAAAAGCATTCACATTTTCCTGATTGAAGATTTGTTGTTGATCCATCTTTTATACATTTTCCCCTTTCATTTTTGAAGTTAATCCATACTATGCCTAAAAAAGAGAGTCGGGCACTTATCCATAAAAATTAGGCGGAAGCCCATTACCGGAAATAAGGTTGCCAACGTGCAGAGAATGCATTCCATTCAGATATTTTCAGGTTGAGTTTGGGCGGCACTTTAGGTATATTGGAATATAGGGTATTTTTAGGAGCCGGTATTTCAGGAAGACCCTTATTGGTGCGCTTCCTCTTTTTGCGTTGTTGTATCAGCGGATCCGGGGAATTAACTTTATATTGAGGATGAGGTGAACAGCGTGCCGGAGATTTCAACAAATGCAAATAAAAGTCAACCCAACAATTTGCTGCGGCGGGATGTACGCTTTTTAGGCCACATTTTGGGGGAAGTTCTGGTGCAGCAGGGGGGGACGGAGCTTTTAAACATCGTGGAGGAAATCAGGGAATTAAGTAAGGCTCTGCGCGCCAACTACACTCCTGAATTGTACCAGCAGTTCAAATCCAAGGTAACCTCGCTCGACCCGGACCGGCGTCATCAGGTGATACGGGCGTTTGCGATTTACTTTCAACTTGTGAACATCGCCGAACAGAATCACAGAATCAGGCGCAAACGGGATTACGAACGTACGGCGGGAGAATCCGTACAACCCGGATCGATTGAGAGCGCCATTCAAAACCTGACGAAACATCAGGTGGAATCATCTGTTGTTCATGATATCATTGAAGGATTGTCTTTGGAACTTGTGATGACCGCACATCCGACGGAAGCCACCCGGAGGGCCGTTCTGGATATCCACAAGCGCATATCCAAAGATATGATGGAGCTGGACAATCCGACGCTCACGTACCGCGAAAAAGAGCAATTGCGGAAACGCCTGCTCAGCGAAGTGCTTACCCTGTGGCAGACGGATGAACTGCGCGACCGGAAGCCGACAGTTCTTGACGAAGTGAAAAACGGACTGTACTATTTCGACGAAACGTTGTTTGACGTATTGCCGGAAGTATACGGCGAGTTGGAGAGATGTCTGCAAAAATACTATCCTGACCGGACTTGGCATGTACCGTCGTTTTTGAAATTCGGATCCTGGATCGGGGGCGACCGCGACGGAAATCCGTCGGTAACCGCCGAAATTACGTGGCAAACGCTCGTTATGCACAGAAAGCTCGTTCTTGCGAAATATGAGCAAAGTTTGAAAGAACTGGCCGCTCACATGAGTTTCAGCAAAAACATCGTCAGTGTCACGGATGAATTGTTGGAATCGATTGAACGCGACCGCGCACGAATCCGCCTGCCCGAGTCCAAAGTTTGGCATAACGAGAAAGAACCTTACCGTGTAAAAATAAGGTACATGCTTGAGAAAATCCGCAATATTGACAATCATGGCAACAAGGAAGAGAATAATAAGTATTTGTCGGTAGAAGAATATATCGAAGATTTGCGGATCATCGAACGCAGTCTGCGCAATCATTATGCCGATCAAGTCGCCGATTTGTATGTCAAGAAAATGATCCGCCAGGCGGAATTGTTCGGTTTTCATCTGGCTACGCTCGATATCAGGCAGCACAGTAAAGAACACGAGTTGGCCATGGAAGAGATTTTGTCCAAGATGGGGATTGTCAGCGGTTATTCCTCTTTGACCGAACAGCAAAAAATTCATTTGCTTACGAATTTGCTGAATGATCCCCGCCCCATCACTTCGCCGTATTTCGAATATTCGGAATCGACGAGTGAATGCCTGGAAGTATACCGGACAATCAAAAGAGCGCAGGAAACCTTCGGCCTGAACTGTATCGTCAGTTATTTAATCAGCATGACGCAAGGTGCCAGCGATTTGCTGGAGGTCCTGGTTTTCGCCAAAGAACTCGGTTTGTACCATCGCGAGGCAAACGGTAAGGTCACTTGCACATTGCAGCCGGTGCCTCTATTTGAAACGATTGACGATTTGCATGCCGCGGCGGATATCATGAAGACGTTGTTTGAAATTCCGGCTTACCGCGACAGTTTAAAAAGCATGAACAATCTTCAGGAAGTCATGCTGGGATATTCGGACAGCAACAAAGACGGCGGCGTGATTACGGCGAATTGGGAATTGTGGGTCGCCATGAAGACCATCACGGAAACAGCCCGCAAATACCAGGTGAAAATTAAATTTTTCCATGGGCGCGGCGGAGCGTTGGGACGCGGAGGCATGCCGTTAAACCGGAGTATTTTGGTTCAGCCTCCCGAAACGATCGGCGGAGGAATCAAAATTACCGAGCAAGGCGAAGTTCTGTCTTCCCGATATTCGGTGCAGGGGATCGCGTACCGCAGTCTGGAGCAGGCCACTTGGGCGCTGATCACGGCTGCAAAATTGGCGCGCTATCCGCAAATTAATGAAGAAGAGCAAGAGTTGGAAAAAATCATGGTGGGGATTTCCGAAACGGCAAGGCATAAATATCAGGATCTGGTATTCCGCGATCCCGATTTTCTGGAATTTTTCAAAGAGTCGACGCCGCTTCCGGAAGTCGGGGAGTTGAACATCGGATCCCGGCCGAGCAAGAGGAAAAATAGCGACCGCTTTGAAGACTTGCGCGCGATTCCTTGGGTGTTTGCCTGGACACAAAGCCGTTATTTGTTCCCCGCCTGGTACGCGGCGGGAACCGCTTTTCAGAAATTTGTCCATGACCATCCGGAACATCTTGGCAAGCTTCGCAAAATGTATGAAAAATGGCCGTTTTTCCGTTCGATGCTCGACAGCCTGCAGCTGGCCCTGGCAAAAGCCGATATGCTGATCGCGCAGGAGTACAGTTACATGGTGAAGAATGAAGCTGTAGGGCGGCGTATTTTTGAAATCATCCGGCAAGAATACGAGCTGACGTCCAAATATGTTTTGGATATAACCCAACAGAAGGAAATTCTCGACAATTTTCCAGTGATCCAAGAGTCGATACGGCTTCGCAATCCTTATGTCGATCCCCTCAGCTATTTGCAAGTGCAGCTCGTAACGGAACTCCGCGCCTTGCGGGAACAGGAAAAGGATGATCCGATGTTGCTCCGGGAAGTGTTGCTGACGATCAACGGCATTGCTGCCGGGATGAGAAATACAGGCTGATTGCATACATCTGACAAAAGTCGGGAACTTCTTTGGAAGCCTCTCGGCTTTTTGTTTAAATTTTGAATAAGTCGAATATGGAGTTCGACGATAAGGGAGACGAAGCAGTGAATTATGTGGAAGCCCGTTTGGCCAAATTGTCGCTTGGCGGTGACCGGCGTGCATTTGCAGAATTAGTGGAAATGTACAAGGACCGGATTTTCCATCTCGCTTATCGCATGCTGGGCAATAACCAGGAGTCTGAAGATGTCGTTCAGGAAACGTTTTTGCGTGTATTTACGAACCTGCATCGCTATGACGAATCACAGAAGTTCTCGACATGGATCTACCGGATTGCTACCAATTTATGTATCGACCGGCTGCGCAAACGCAAAACCTATTATTCTTTGGATGCGGACATGTCCGACAACAGTGAGGGAAGTGATTGGTATTCGCTTCTGTCCAGCAATGAAAAAACACCGGAAAGCCATATGTTGCTTTCTGAGACTCAGGAACAAGTGAGAAAAGCGATCGAAACCCTTCCGGAAAAGTATAAGTCCGTGGTTATTTTACGGTATCTGCACGATCTGTCTTTGCAAGAAATCGGAGAGGTATTGGATATGCCGGTCACGACGGTAAAAACGCGGGTTCATCGGGGAAGGGAATATTTGAGAAAAAAACTGGAAAATGAATTGATTTAGCACGGATGACCAAAACGGTGAAACAAACCGCCCGCAAATCCGTACAGTATAGAAAAGCTCACAAGCATGGTTTTGATCAGAAAGGAGTCGCTTTAGCATGGTTTGCAAGGAAGTACTCCCCTTAATGCATAAACATTTTGACGAAGACATCACTGCGGCCGAATCGGCCGAATTGAGCATTCACTTGCGCACATGCGAAGCTTGCCGGCGTTATTTTCAACAGCTGGAACGGATGGAGGCATTGGTGCGCATGTTGCCGAAAACCTCATCGTCCGGTCTGTCAACGGAACGGATCATGAATTCCTTGCCACCAGCGAGAAAGCGGATTTCATTGTACCGTTGGATCAAGCGTCATCCTGCCGCATCCGTAGCCGCGGTCTTTATCTGTTTGATGCTCGGAAGTTTCCTTGTTTTATGGGACGAAAATTCCCAATTGGTCGTGAAGGGGGCGGATTTGGAACACATCGTTATTCGGGGAGATACGGTATATGTTCCCGCCGGAAAAACGGTCAACGGCGATCTCATCGTGCAAAGCGGCAAAGTTCAGGTTGAGGGCGATGTCAAAGGCGATGTGGTGGTCATTGACGGCAGCATCTATATGGCCTCGACCGCTCATATCAGCGGCCATGTCACCTCTATCAATCAGGGGTTTGAGTGGATCTGGTTCAAAGTGCAGGAATGGTTCCGTCTAATCTCCAAATAAATGGTTATACTCACGATAATAGGGACGTTCACCTCCCTGAAATGACGGGAGGTTTTTCATTTCCAATTTAATATGATAAGATGGAATTTAATCGGGGCATCAATCATTGGGCGGACCGATTCAGAGATCCGTAAAAGTGGACGGGCATGGGGGAGTGTATGATGGACTTACTGACGGCCATATCGTTAAAAGATATCGTTGACATTTTAATTGTCAGCTACGTCATATACAACCTCATTTTGCTTGTGCGCGGGACGAGAGCGGTCCAACTTTTGAAAGGGATCTTCGTGATTGTCGTGACATGGGCGCTCAGTTATGTGTTTCAATTAACCACCTTACAGTGGATTATCCGGCAAATTTTTACATACGGGGTGCTTGCCCTCGTCATTATTTTTCAACCGGAACTGCGGCGCGCTTTGGATCAGCTCGGACGCGGCAAACTGTTGCGCCGTACGCCTGCGGATGAAGATGTAAGCAAACGGATCAACGAAGTGCTTAAGGCGTTAAATTATTTATCGAAAAAAAAATACGGGGCTTTAATCGTCTTTGAACGGGAAACCGGTCTGAACGATTACGTGGAAACGGGAATCGTCATTGATTCCCGGATCAGTTCGGAATTGTTGATCAACATATTTATTCCCAACACTCCTTTGCATGACGGCGCCGTGATTATCCGGAGGGACCGGTTAATAGCGGCGGGATGTTATTTGCCTTTGTCGGAAAATCCGTTTATCAGCAAGGAACTCGGTACGAGGCATCGGGCGGCCATCGGCATAGGAGAAGTATCGGACGCGATCTCGGTCGCGGTTTCGGAGGAAACCGGCCAAATTTCGCTGGCCATCAATGGTCAAATCGTGCGCGATATTAAGGAAGAATCGTTAATCTCCAAGCTGTACGAGGAATTGAGGCAGGGGACGAAGGCCAACGAAAAAGGGCCTTTCCGGAAATGGAGGCTGCGTCGCAATGGATAAATGGCTGCGCAATTCCAATGTTGTGAAACTGCTCGCTTTAGTGCTCGGGATTTTACTGTGGGTCGTCGTTAATTTGGAGGAAAGCGCCAATCCCGGTGTCAGTCCGATCAGCGAAAGAGAAAGCAAAATATATAATGTCAGTATTACACCCAAATATGACCCCACTCAATACTATATTAAATCGATTGAGCCGTCTGAAGTCATGATTTCGTTGCGGGGCAGAGAATCCGCCCTTCGTAAGGTGACTACGGGCAGTTACAAGATCGAATTGGATCTGACCAGTGTGGGGACAGGCCAATTCAACCTTCCCCTGAAACCGGTCGGATTTCCTTCCGGGGTGAATGTGGAAATATTCCCCCCCTCGGTGAAAGTCGTGATTGAAGAACTGCAGAAAAAAGAAATGCCGGTTGCTGTCCGGCTTACAGGCACTCCGGCAAACGGACTGAAAGCCGGACAGCCGATTGCCAATCCGAGCAGGGTTCTTGTTACACTGCCCAGCAGCCGTCTCGACCAGGTTGAAACTGTGCAGGCGGAAGTGAATATCGATCAAGCAAAGGAAACAGTAGTCAAGCAAGCCAAGTTGGTCGCATACGACAAAGACGGCAATGAAGTGGAAGCTTTGATTACCCCGGCCGTGGTCGACATTGAGGTGCCCATTACGGACCCGTTCAAAGAAATGCCGCTTAAGCTCAAAATTCTGAACGAGCCGGCCAATGGATACAGCGTAGCCCAATTGATCCAGAAACAGGTTCAGGTTACGGTATACGGAAAACAGGAAGTATTGAACAAAATGGATTTTTATGAAGGGCCGCCAATCGATCTGAGCGGTCTGACCGGCAGTAGAAGCTTTTTGTTGGACATTCCGTTAAAGGATCAGATTACGAGGGTGGATCCGGATCAGGTGGAAGTGCAGGTGGAAATTGTTCCATCGGCGACAAAAGTGCTGAATCAAGTACCTATTGTATTGGTAGGCCAGAATGAAGAGTATGATACCCGGATCGTTTCGGAAGATCAGGAATATATTCGTTTAACGTTGGAAGGAGCGCCAAACTTGCTTGACGACGTGAGTGTCCAGGATCTCCGGGCTTTTGTGGATGTTAGCAATTTGCCGCCCGGGCGCCACGTGTTAAAAATAAATGTAAGTCTGCCGTCTTTCATAAAAATCGCGAACAGCGGGGAGTTGCAGACAACAGTAGAAATAACAGACCGGCGGGCCGCTCCTGCCGGTCCATGATGGAAGTTGGAGAAGAGGAGATGAAGTGGACATATGGGGAAATATTTTGGTACGGATGGTGTGCGCGGAGTCGCCAACCAAGAGTTAACCGCCGAATTGGCGTATAAAATCGGCCGTTATGGAGGCTATGTTCTCGCGGGACAAGTGAAGAACCCGGTCGTGCTCATCGGGCGCGATACGAGAATTTCCGGTCCCATGCTGGAGTCCGCGCTTGTCGCAGGACTATTGTCGATTGGGGCCAATGTCATACGCCTGGGCGTCATTTCCACGCCCGGAGTGGCGTATTTGACGCGGGCGATGGGCGCCGCCGCCGGTGTCATGATTTCCGCTTCACATAATCCGGTGGAAGATAATGGGATTAAATTTTTCGGAGGAGACGGGTTTAAACTGTCTGACGAGACGGAACTGGAGATTGAGAAATTGCTGGATGCCGGTTCCGATACGCTCCCCCGGCCGACCGGCGCTTCTTTGGGCACGGTGGAAGACCGGAACGATGCGAAATTTCAATATATGAACTATTTGAAGACGACGGTGACTTCTTCGTTTAATGGTCTCAGGATTGTACTGGACTGCGCGAACGGCGCCGCTTGCGATCTGGCTCCGCGTCTCTTTCGGGAAATGGGTGCCGAGGTGATTTTGCTGGGCTGTGATCCGGACGGAAAAAATATTAACGAAGGATGCGGATCGACGCATACGGAGCGGCTGCGGGAAGAAGTCGTGCGTCGTCAGGCCGATTTTGGCCTGGCTTTCGACGGGGATGCCGACCGCTTGATTGCGGTGGACGAGAATGGCGTGGAGGTGGACGGCGACTATATTTTGAGCATTTGCGGACACGCCATGAACCAGGCAGGCAAACTAAGCAAGCAAACGATTGTCACCACCGTCATGGCCAACCTCGGATTTTTCAAAGGATTGCAAGATCTCGGGTTAAAGGCGGTACAAACCGCTGTGGGCGACCGGTACGTGATGGAAGCAATGCGCTCCGGCGGATATAATCTGGGCGGGGAACAATCGGGGCACGTGATTTTCCTCGATTACAATACAACCGGCGACGGGATGCTGACGGCACTCCAGCTTGTCGATACGATCGTCAAGTCGGGCAAGAAATTAAGCGAACTGAAGCAAATTATGCGCAAGTATCCGCAAGTGCTGGTGAATGTGCGCGTTGCCGACAAAAGCAAGCTTAAGGACAATGAAGCGATCGCTTCCGTGATTCGTGAAGTGGAAGAGCGGTTGGGCGACCAGGGACGCGTATTGGTCCGTCCGTCCGGTACGGAGTCGCTGATACGGGTCATGGCAGAAGGGGCCGACGAAGAGCAAGTCAGAAAATATGTAGCCCAAATCAGCCAAGTTATCGAACGCGAACTAAAATAAATGCAAGTAATGTCATCATATGGAATTCCTTGTCTTCCTGACAAAAACCCCGGTCCGTTTTCCGGGGTTTTTGATTTTGTACGGTGCTGCTCTTGTATGGGGTCTTATCTTGTACGGGGTTCTTATTTGTATCTGGTTCTTGGATTAGGCCTTGTATTAGGTTCTTGTATTAGGTTCTTGTCTTGGGTTCTTGTATCGGATTCTTGTATCCGGCTCTCATCGTTCCCGTAGTGTAGGTTAGTGTAAACTTATTGTGGGCAAAGGGATAGCAAAAAGGGCCTCTTCTTGGTAAAGTGAAGTCACCACAACTACCACAAATACCAAGGAGAGAACCCTTATGTCTCATCATACTACGAATGCGCAGACTTTTAAAGAACTGGAAACCACCCTATTTCGCCTGCTTCAGGCAGAATTTGCAACGCTGATGGCTCATGTATTGGAGGA
>Ga0207865_102285_pt1 | contig 11558 bp, 11 predicted proteins | sample HigsolmetaAR204D_FD_184836 | JGI IMG/M metagenome (GOLD analysis project Ga0207865, IMG submission 184836) | Ionic liquid and high solid enriched microbial communities from the Joint BioEnergy Institute, USA - AR20-4-D (SPAdes) (version 2) ...
AACTTTGGATTAGCGAATATTATTACATTTTCTATCCCTGTCTTAATGTTCATCTATCCGCTAGCGATTGTTTTGATTTTGTTAACGTTCTTGTCGCCGCTTTTCCATCACGCACGCATTGTATATGCTTCAGCGACTGGAGTTACATTTTTAATTAGTATTTTTGATGGTTTGAAATCATTATGTGATTCACTTGGAATTGATTATTTCGGATGGATGGTACCAATTGTTTCGTTCTATGAACAAGTATTGCCATTTTATAAACAAGGACTCGGCTGGTTTATTCCAGCGATTATTGTCATTATTATTACAGGTATTGTCGGAAGGATTCAGGCCAAATCAACTGTTAAAGCGTAAAATGTTCTATTATATATAGAAAGAATAGTTTGAATTTTTGTAAGCTATAAAAAAGGAACTTTCTTAAGGAAGGTTCCTTTTTTGATCAAACTTGACCATTGACAATTTTTTTATAAAGTAAAGGAAGATTCTTTTTATTATTTAGTGATTATGGTATTTTTCTTGTAGAGGTTAAAGTCTATCCACCCTTCGCAAGTTCGGATTTAAAAATAAAGGATATTTAGCAGCTGCTAGAAGTATCCCCTTTACAATATAATGGAATGATATCAGAAGCTTTGAAGATGTATGCCGTTCTTTAGACTTTATTAATTGAGAGAAAACCTTTAAGGAAGGGAAATAGGAATATATATTGTAAGGGTAACATCGGCCGCCAGATGGTTCTATGTTCGGCAGCTGAATGCAATTTGTGATTAGTTGATGAACAGAAAAGAAGGATTTCATTACACTTTATAAAAGGAAGTGTGACGTTGTGAAAGCCAAACAATTATTGGTATTACTATTTATTACAATAATCATTTCTGCTTGCAGTTCAAATAAAGAACAATCAACCATGGAGCACGCGCCGAATGGCGACTTGTGGGAAACAACTGCTTCAAGGGATGAACTGCCGACCTTTTTAAATGAATATAGCGAAAACATTCAAATCATCTATCAAGCAGCCGGAAAATCAATGGAGCTGCTGCAATGGATTCCTTGTTATTGTGGCTGCGGCGATCATGCCGGACATCGGAGCAGTCTAAATTGTTTTGTTAAGCAAGTAAATCAAAATGGTTCTGTTGTATGGGATGACCATGGAACACGCTGCAACGTCTGCTTAGAAATTGCAGCAGAAGCAATCAAAATGAAGCAAGATGGAAAAACGGTAAAAGAAATTCGCCAATATATAGATGAAAAATACAAAGAAGGCTATGCGAACCCGACAGACACACCAATGCCGTTATAAAGAAAAGGATGAGACCAATTATTGGTTTCATCTTTTCTATGTTTTATGCTTTGTCGAAACTGTTTTTGTCCTCAGGACTTGATCATGATGGAAAAAGGCTTGTGATTAGACATTTAATCTTGAATATCCGTCAATACTGTTTTTTGTTATTTTTACATAATAAAATTGTCGGAGAAAGCTCCTTCGGCTTTTTTTTGACCGATCCTCCACGCTTTCCAACAAAGAATTATTTATAATCATATTCCCTTTCGCTCCATGACCCATTTTCCATTCTGCCTTTCCCTCATGTCTAATTCTAAGGACTGATCTAATAAAACTAGCAAGAAAAGTCGAAATTTTTAAAAACATACTTGACAAATAGGAATAATGGAATTAATATCATACTTAAATCTTTTACTTTTATCCGGTTGCCCACTGGACCGCCAGAGGCTCATATCAGTTCCTAATATTAGGATCTGATATGAGCCTTTTTTATTAAAATTTAAGGAGGGAAAATCAATGGGTTTACAATTTGCTTATTGGGCGCCAAACGTTAGTGGAGGGCTTGTGATCTCTAATCTGCCACAGAAAACAGGCTGGTCATTTGAGGATAACAAACGTTATGCACAAATAGCTGAAGAAAATGGTTTTGATTACGTCCTGCTGCAAACAAGATTTTTCGCCAGCTACGGAGCTGAAAAACAATTAGAAGCCGCTGCGCTTGCTTCTGCACTTGCCGCTAGTACCAAAAAATTAAACATTATTACAGCTGTGCTGCCCGGTCTTTGGCATCCAGGTGTCATAGCAAAAATTATTTCAACGATTGATCATATCAGTAATGGTCGTGCTTCAATTAATATTGTCAGCGGATGGTTTAAAAATGAATTTATCGGTTATGGGGAACCGTGGTTAGACCATGATGAACGTTATCGACGGTCTGAAGAATTTATACAGGTTCTACGAGATTTGTGGACAAAGGAAACCACTACTTTTAAAGGAGATTTTTATCGTATAAATGAAGCGCCATTAAAGCCTAAACCTATTAATATCCCGAAAATTTTCCAAGGCGGAAACTCGAAAGCAGCAAGAGAAATGGCTGGACGAGTTTCAGATGTTTATTTCATGAATGGAAACTCGCTGGAAAATCTGAAAAAGCAAATTGATCATGTGAAATCATTGGCTGAATCGAACGGAAGAAACATCCAATTCGGTGTTAATGGCTTCGTGATTGTTCGTGATACAGAAGAAGAAGCAAAACAAGTTTTAAAAGATATTGTTTTACATGCAGATAAAGAAGCTGTGGAAGGCTTTGAAAGTCAAGTGAAATTCGCAGGGAAAGCCTCTCCTGAAGGTGAAGGAATGTGGGCGGAATCCACCTTCGAAGATCTTGTGCAATATAATGACGGTTTCAAAACAGGTTTGATTGGAACGGCAGAACAAGTGGCAGATCGCATCATTGAGCTGAAAAAAATAGGAGTCGATATTGTTTTGACAGGATTTTTACATTACGATGAAGACTTAAAAGCCTTTGGTGAAAAAGTCATTCCGCTCGTAAGAGAAAAAGAAGCAAAATTGGAGGGAATCCTAGCCAACTAATATAAAGAAGCATAAGACTCGAAATGAGTAAGCTTTCGGAACAACTAACAAATGAATATGAATGATGTTGGGCATTCAACATCAAGAAATGAGGAGTCTCTTTCTTTAAATAATACTTGACATATAGGAATAATATGTATTAATTTAGTTATAAACAAAATAGTTTGATGAATGCTGACTGGACAACTAGAGGCTCTCAATTCAAGATCATGTTTCTTGAAATGAGAGTCTCTTTCCTTTTTTTACAAACATGGAAAGGTGGATTAGCGGTGGCAAATAGTTATGTGAACATATTGGATTATAAAGCGGAAAAACAAAAATCTTTGCGAGAAAATGAATATTTGAATTTGCCGGATTTACAATTTTTCCTTTGGTGCCAAAAGAATTATCGGATAAATAAAGGTGTTTTCAATACGATTGACAATTGGTTTTATACAAATGGAGTCGTTTCTATTATTCATCGTCGAATTTATATTTTAGCTTTTCTGGAATTTGTCAAAAGAGAAGATGCGGATTTTAAAAAACGCAAATATATCCGTTTTGGAAACGGAGGTCTTTCAAAGAAGCTTCATCAATTTATGAATGAAATAATGGAACAATAGAACGATTATGTCAGTAAACTATTAATCACAAACATTATTTAGATAAAGAAGACAAAGGGGTAACTAATGAATGAGTGTTGCAGAAGGAACAGGTCATTACCTTGACACAGCTTTGCAGTTAGCAAAGGAGTTTGCTAAAACTGCAATTGAAAGGGATGAACGAGGAGGAACAGCAAAAGCAGAACGTGATCTGCTTAGAAAAAGCGGATTACTTTCACTTATCATCCCGAAGTCTTTAGGCGGACTGGGGAAGGATTGGAAAGCTGTGCTGCAAATTACACGTGAGCTGGCAAAAGTAGACGGGTCATTGGCTCACTTATTCGGCTATCATTTCTTATGCTTGACATCCGTACATCTATTCGGTTCCCCTCAGCAGAAAGAGAAGTATTATAAGGAAACGGCTGAAAATAATTTGTTTTGGGGAAATACCTATAATCCTCTTGATGAAAGCTTGCTCGTAAAGCGAGAAGGGGATCAGTTAAAGCTAATTGGGAAAAAAAGCTTTTGCTCGGGTGCTAAAGATTCAGACCGGCTGCTTATATCAGCTAAAAGTCCAAATCAAGATCGCCCTGTTATTGCTGTTATTCCTACTAATCGGACAGGAATAATCATTAATGATGATTGGGATAGCTTCGGCCAACGGCAAACGGACAGCGGCACTGTTGTTTTTCAAGATGTACTGCTGAAGGAAGAAGAGATATTAAATTTCTATGAACAAGAACCTGAAAGCTTTTTCCCTACTATAAGGACGCATACTGCTCAAACCATTTTAGTTCATGTTCTTCTTGGAATTGCGGAGGGAGCATTTGAAGAAGCGAAAAACTATACGAAAAATATCACTCGTCCTTGGCTGACCTCTAAAGTAGATCAGGCGACGAGCGATCCATATACGATTCGCCAGTATGGAGATTTATATGTGCAGCTAAAAGCTGCAGCTGCATTGGCCCAAGACGCTTCAAATGCTCTGCAAGAAGCATGGGATAAAGAAAGGGCATTAACAGAACAGGAACGTGGAGAGTGTGGAATTATCATTGCGACAGCAAAGGTTGCAACAGCAAAAGCAGCTTTAGAGGTTACCAGCCGTATGTTTGAAGTAATGGGGGCAAGGGCAACTTTAGGAAAATATCGGTTTGACCGCTTTTGGCGAAATGTAAGGACTCACACATTGCATGATCCCATTGAATATAAAATCCGTGATATCGGAGAATGGGCCCTTAACGGTAAATTGCCTGAGATTACACCGTATTCTTAATGTAAAAACGATCGAATTTAATTGAAGAAAGGTGATGACATTATGTCAAATATCGTGATTATTTCCGGAAGTCCATCTAAACCATCAAGAAGCTTAGCTATCTCTGCTTATTTAGAAAAAAGGATCAAAGCTGAAGGGCTGAATGCGTCTACCATTTCAGTTCGTGACCTGCCGGCAGAAGATCTTTTATTTGCCAACTTCAACAGCCCAAAAATTCAAGAGGTTTTAGCACAGATTGAACAAGCACAGGCAGTTATTATTGTAAGTCCTGTATATAAAGCAAGCTATCCAGGGGTGTTAAAAGCCCTGTTAGATTTCATTCCTGAAAAAGGATTCGTTGATAAAGTTGTTCTCCCAGTGGTTACCGGCGGAACAGCAGCTCATCTTTTAACATTGGAATATGCTATTAAGCCGATTGCTTCTGTGTTAGGCAGCCAGGAGATTTTAAAAGGAGTGTATTTTGTAGATTCTCAAATTGGCTATCACGAAGATCAGGTTACTTTTATTGATGCGGAAATAGAATCGAGATTACAAACATCATTGAATGATCTATTAAGCCGGTTAAAAGTTGAACAATTAAAATAGTGATTTATATATTGTTTGCACCGAACAGAAAGGATGTTTCATCCTGCTCACGGAGATGAAACATAATGGTGCCAGAACTGTCGCCAATAAATTGCTTAAGCTGCCGTTGATTCCAACCAAAAAATTTTTACCTTTGTATAGGGAAATATATTACTTTAGCAAAAATTTCATATGATCAAATGTATCATGTTGACTGGACGACCAGAGACATATCATCGCAAGTTTCGTACTTGCAAAGATAGTCTCTGTTTTTTTCGTTATAAACCTTTAAATAAAACGAAGAAAAAGATGTAACAACAAGTATTTGAGAAAGAGACACGTACCTTTCAAAATTTGTGAATAATGATCCCACTCTATTTCAGTTTTGATATATAGAATCACAGACATTATCGGTCCATGGAATGATAACTAAACGACAATGTCAAATTTACGGTTAGTCGGGAGGAAATCATATGAAGAAAAAGCGAATTTATTTAAACGCTTTTGATATGAATTGTGTGGCGCATCAATCTCCGGGATTATGGGTGCATCCTGAAGATCAGTCATACCGATATAAAGATATTGAATATTGGGTTGAGCTGGCGCAATTACTGGAAAAAGGGCGGTTCGATGGATTATTTATTGCAGATGTAATCGGCATTTATGATGTGTATGGAAATGATAAAACAACAGCAGTACGTGAAGCAACCCAAGTTCCAGTCAATGACCCTATTTTACTTGTTTCTGCAATGGCGCATGCAACGGAGCATTTAGGCTTTGGGATCACATGCTCTACAACATTTGAGCATCCATATACATTTGCACGCAGAATGTCGACTTTAGACCATTTAACAAAGGGCCGAGTAGGCTGGAATATTGTTACTTCCTATTTGGAAAGCGGAACGAAAAACATCGATATTGGCGATCGGTTCCTCCATTCAGAACGATATAATATTGCGGAAGAATATTTGGAAGTTTGCTATAAATTATGGGAAGGCAGCTGGGAAGACGATGCTGTTATAAAAGATAGAGATAGAAAAATTTTCACAGACCCAGCGAAGGTTCATGAAATAAATCATCACGGCAAATATTTTAATGTGCCAGGCATTCATTTGTGCGAGCCGTCGCCGCAAAGAACACCTGTTTTATATCAAGCAGGCGCTTCAGCGAGAGGGCGTCAATTTGCAGCAAAACATGCTGAGTGCACATTTGTTTCGATGCCAGGAAAAGAGCCTATCGCTTCATATGTTAAAAATTTAAGAGCCCAGGCTGCTGAATTTGGCAGGGATCCGCAAAGCATAAAAGTATTCGCTTTGTTCACACCGATTGTTGGGCGGACGGAGGAGGAAGCGTGGGCGAAATATGAAGAATTATCGCAATATATCAGCTATGAAGGGGCCCTTTCTTTATTAGGCGGCTGGTCAGGTGTTGATTTTTCAAAATATGATCCTGATCAAGAAATTGAATACATTGATACTAACGCCATCAAATCAGTGCTCGAATCATTAACGAAAGCAAGTCCAAATAAAAAATGGACTGTCCGCGAGCTGGCGAATTTTGCTGGAATAGGCGGAATGGGTCCTGTAGTAGTCGGAACACCAAAGCAAATAGCTGATACGTTTGAGGAATGGATTGAAGATACGGATATCGATGGATTTAATCTCGCCTATGCAATAACGCCGGGAACTTTTAAAGATTTTGTTGATCTTGTCATTCCGGAGCTTCAACAACGTGGAGTCGTGAAAAAAGAATATGAAGAAGGAACTTTGCGGGAAAAATTGTTTGGCAAAGGCCAGTCCCGTTTACCGGAAGACCATATTGGAGCTAAATATAGAAATTTAAGCTATCAACTGCAGGATTAACCTTACTTTTTTGTATCAAAAGAAGCTTTGAACTTCGTATGATCAGCCTTGAAAAAAAGAAACTGTAGGTTAGTCGTTAGTCAGTATTACTTTTGCATCATCTTTATTTGACTTGTTTCCAATTTTGCTGCGGATTCATAAGTCCTTTAAGTCGTTTATGAAATGAATTCTTTTTTTGGTTAAACAAATTTTTAGGATAAATGGAGATATGGGGAATATGACAAAGCCATTATCATTTTCTGCTTTTGTTATGAATACACCTTCTCACATTCTTCACGGGATGTGGCGTGATCAAGAAGGTCATCAGCTTAACTTTAATGACGTAAATCTTTGGGTTTCTTTAGCGAAACGGCTGGATGAGGGAGGTTTTGACGTCATCTTTTTCGCCGACGTCGTCGGGCTGTACAATGACTTTCGAGGAGGATGGGATTTCCATATTGAAAATGGCTTGCAAGTACCTAGTAATGACCCAATGGTACTGCTTTCAGCACTTGCAGTAAATACAAAACATTTGGGCTTAGCTTTTACGGCGGCTCCGGTTCAAGAACCTCCCTTTAACTTTGCACGCCGTGTATCAACATTAGATCACATCACCAAAGGACGAATTGCCTGGAACATGGTTACCAGCTACTCAGCAAATGCCTTTCGCAACTTTGGCTATGACGGCTTAGTTCCGCATGATGAACGATATGAGTGGCTGGATGAATATGTTGATGTTTTATATAAGCTTTGGGAAGGTTCATGGGATGAAGGAGCGCGCTTTTGCAGGACCGTGAAAGCGGAATTCATGCGGATCCGGCGAAAGTCCATAAAATTCATCATGTCGGCAAGCGCTACAAGGTGGAAGGACCGCACTTAGTGGCTCCATCACCGCAGCGCACACCGTTGCTTTTTCAAGCTGGTTCGTCCCCTACTGGCAGAGATTTTTCGGCTCGCAATGCTGAAGCGATCTTCATTGGAGCACCTGATCCTGAAAATGCCCGCAAGCTGATCGATGAAACACGAAGGTTGGCGGTTGAAAATGGCAGAAAGAGTGAGGATATCCACTTTTATCAGGGATTGTACTTTGTGATCGGAAAGACGGAGGAAGAAGCTCGGCAAAAAGAATATGAACTTGAAAATAAGATTGATTTCGATATGATGATCGCTCATTCCGCTGGGGGGATGGGAATTGATTTAGGGAATGCTACTTTAGATACTCCATTGGAAGATATCAAAACTGAAGGGATCAGAAGCACATATGAATGGCTAAAGCAAAGCACGCCGGGAAGGACTCCTACAGTTAGAGATCTTGCTAGGCTCAGGAGCAAAACAAACCGTATTGTCGGCACTCCTGAAATGATTGCAGACCAGCTTGAGCTTTGGAGGGATGCAGGTGTTGACGGCATCAATGTCATCAATGCGACGATTCCCGGTTCCTATGAAGAATTTATTGATCAAGTCATGCCTGTGCTTCGAAAGCGCGGTTTAGCGCGCAATGGATATGGAAAGCCAGGAACATTGCGGCGCAAATTGTTTGGGACAGATCGTCTCAATGAGCGTCATCCTGCTGCAAAATACCGAGGTGCATTTGCAGCGAAAAGCCCTGTAAATTGATCTGAGGTGCTAGTAATTGCTGTTTGGCTCTTTTTTTTACAAATAAATATTACTAAAAAGATGTGAATAGTGAAATTTAAAATACGATTAAAGGAGTGCATAAAAGATGTCAATTCAAAATCAATTAAATGAAGCAAGCTCTTTGACTTTTAACGGTCCGGTAAAAGTTGATTCGCCTGAATTAGATCAATTGATTGATGTAATTGCTAAAGACGCTGAGGAACGAAGAAATGCCGGCAGTGAAGAACTGCCTTATCACGCCTTCGATTTAATTCGGCAATCTCGATTGGGTGCTTTACGTCTGCCTGTTGAACTAGGCGGTGGAGGAGCTAGTATTCGTGATCTTTTCTATGTCCTAATCCGTTTAGCTGAAGCCGATCCGGATGTGGCGCACAGCCTTCGTGCCCATTATTGGCAAGTAGAAGAAATACTTCGAAATCCGGATAAAGAACGACGTGAGCAATTGTTGGGAATCGTGGCAAAAGGAGATATTATTGGGAATGCCTTTACGGAAATTTCATCAAAAAATGTTGGTCATTTGATTTTTGAAACAACTTTGACTCAAGATGGCGAAGGGTACCGATTAAACGGTACGAAATATTTTAGCACCGGTACCATATATTCCGACTGGGTAATCGTTATGGCATCAACCCCTGAAGGAAAACCTGTTTCCGCGTTTATTCCGACAAATCGTGATGGCGTCATCATTGAAGATGACTGGGATGGTATCGGACAAAAATTAACAGGAAGCGGTACAACACGCTTAAACAATGTATATGTCAATCGAGAAGAAGTAACATTTATTGATGAGACGAAGACGCCTTTCAATTCATTTTTACAGCTCTATCTGCAAGGAGTGATAGCGGGTATTTTGCGGAATGTGGTGACAGACGCTAAAGCTTTAGTTCATGGAAGATCCAGAACCTTTACTTTTGCATCGGCAGATACGCCAGCGGCTGATCCGCTGCTTCAGCAAATTATTGGGCAGCTTTCAAGCAGCGCGTTTGCCGCAGAAGCACTTGTGCTGGCTGCCGCAGATGCATTAGACATAGCAGTGAATGAGGCGGTTAATGGAGAAATAGACTTTGATTTAAGTCATGAGGCTTCCCTGCGAGCTGCTCAGGCGAAAGTTATTATCGATCACCTTGCATTACAAGCAGCTACACTTCTCTTTGAGGTTGGCGGCGCTTCAGCTACGAGACAATCCAAGCATTTTGACCGCCACTGGCGCAATATTCGCACACTTGCTTCCCATAATCCGATAGCCTACAAAGCAAGAGCTATTGGCGATTATGTTGTGAATGGTACGAAGCTTCCGATAAGAGAGGTTTACTTCTAAGGATTTTATTGGAGGATGCACAATGGATTTTAACGCAAGCAATCAGACGATTCGAAATGAACGAGATGCAAGGCTCGTAGAATATGCGGAGCGCATTGCAGAGAAAATTCGACAGACAGCTGATAAATATGATGAAACAGGAGAATTTCCGTTTGAGCATATCGAAATCCTAAAAAAAGAGGGGTATCATAAGCTAACAATCCCTAAAGAATATGGCGGTGAAGAACTTTCATTATATGAAATTTTGCTTGTACAAGAACGATTAGCGAAAGCCTGTGGTTCTACGGCACTGGCGATAGGATGGCATTTAATGGCATTCTTTAGCCTTAGGGATTTCCGGTCTTGGAAAGAAGAAATTTTTGCGAAAATATGCAGAGAGGCCGTTGAGGAAGGTTCATTATTAAATGTTTTTGTCACGGAGCGGACATCAGGCAATATTGTAAGAGGCGGAACCCCATCAACAATTGCGAGAAAAACGAAAGACGGATATATCATTTCAGGAAGAAAGGCATTTGCAACATTGGCGCCAATTGTGTCGCATTTTACGATTTTGGCATATGTCGAAGAAGAAGATAAAACGGCCGAATTTTTAATTAAAAAAAATGATTCGGTACAATTGATAGATACATGGAATGTTTTGGGAATGAGAGCAACAGGCAGCCATGATATCGAACTGCATGATGTGTTTGTGCCGGAAGAGGCGTTATTGTCTTACATTGACAAGGGGAAGAACAACCGCTTTAAGGGCAACAGCAGTGCCTACACGCTGCAGTTGCCAGCCATTTATTTAGGGATTGCGATTGCTGCCAGAGATTTTATATTAAAGTACGCGGCTGAGAAATTTTCACCAAGTCTAGGAGATGTTATTCTAGAGGCGCCGCATGTTCAGGATAAAATTGGAGAAATCGAAATTTTAATCGCTGTATCAAGATACCTGTTATACGGTTTAGCTGAAAAATGGGACCGAAATTTACATGTTCGAGATAAGTTAAGCAATGAAGTCTCTATTACAAAATATACAGTATGTAATAATGCGATCAAAATAGTAGAGCTGGCTATGAGAATCGCAGGCGGTCATTCGTTATCGAAAGATTTGCCATTAGAAAGATATTTTAGGGATGTTCAGTGTGGTTTATATAATCCTCCTTTAAATGACATGGTCGTGAGTCAAGTTTCGAAATCCGTGATTGAAGAATATCGAAATAGCTTGAAAGAAGTGCAATTTAAATAGGAGGATGCTGGAGACTGTGGGAGCATTTTCTGCTGCTGAGCAGAAAAGTTCATAATATTTGCTGACTGGAACACCAGAGGCCTTAATTTCATGAAAAATGAAATTAAGGCCTTTCTTGTGCGCCCGGCATGGGTGTAATCTATAGGGTGAAAGTCCCGAGCTGCGAAGGCAGAAGTAGCAGTTAGCTTAACGCAAGGGTGTCCGTGGTGACGCGGAATCTGAAGGAAGCGAGCGGCA
>Ga0207865_102287_pt1 | contig 11549 bp, 12 predicted proteins | sample HigsolmetaAR204D_FD_184836 | JGI IMG/M metagenome (GOLD analysis project Ga0207865, IMG submission 184836) | Ionic liquid and high solid enriched microbial communities from the Joint BioEnergy Institute, USA - AR20-4-D (SPAdes) (version 2) ...
TGGCTCCTATCTTGAAAATAGCGCTTGGGGCGTGACCATTTTCACCATCTGATGGTGCCGCGCCGGCGGCATGGGCGTCTATCTTAAAAATATTCGATGAAGTCCTTCGGCGAATTTTTCAATACCGAAGGTGACGACCGATGACGAAAGGAAGCGATTGTCATAGGCGTCTATGAAAATTCGGCGATCCACACGCTGAATTTTCTGGAGTGTTAACAAATGTTGTATTCTGTACAACAAAAACGGGACAATAAACCGCCTTGGCCGCCCAATGTTGCACAACGTACAACATTTCGGGCGATTTTCCCGGGTTTGAAGTCCGTCGCACCCAAAATGTTGCACAAAATACAACATTTACCTTCCTCTAGCACGAAAAATACGGAAAATGTTGTATTTTTTGCAGGATTCGTCGTCTCATGTGCCTGGTATCAAGACTTAATGCTATCATAACAATAGATGCCTCCGATGGCTACCGTCTTGTTCGGATTGGATCACATACAATCCGCTGCACGAAAGGCGCAAATACATAAAAAACGCCCCGATTCGGCAAACTGACCGGCCAACGGCCAACAAACGGCCGCCACCTTCGCTGATTGCACAGAAACGGCGTTGTCACGGCCCGGGTGGAGGACTACAATGGACATAGCAGACATAGCGGCGAAGCCCGGGCGGCGCGGTCATAAGAACGGCTTGCCGCGAAGCTGTCCATGGTTGGCGGAGATGGTCGCCGGCGTATCGTTCGCGGCGGATGTCAGGCGTAAGTAAAGCGAGTGCACTGCTCCGTGTCGGCTTCGCAAGAAGCGGAGGCCCGCATGGCGCCAAATCATTGCCATTCCGCGGTCCGGCTGCCGGTTCGTAGCGCACGTGCACGGGATACGTTCTATGAACACAATATACAAAGGAGAAGTCCGAGAATGGAAGTCAAGCTGGAGATTATCGTGCGATCCACGGAGATCGACGTCAACGGCCATGTCAACAATGCCAAGTATTTGGAGTATCTGGAGTGGGGCCGCGAGGAGTGGTACGAGACGGCAGGATTGCCTTATGATGCATTCACTCAAATGGGCGTCCAAACCGTCACAGTCAACATCAACATCAATTACCGCAAAGAGTGCCGGCAAGGGGATAGGCTGACGATCGTCACCCATCCTGGGCGGATCGGCAGATCAAGCTACGTGCTGAAACAGCAGATCGTGAACGAGCGCGGAGAGCTGTGCGCCGATGCGGAAGTTACGAGCGTGGCGCTGGACATCGAGACCCGCAAAAGCCGCGAGGTTCCACAGGCGCTGCGGCGTTGGTTCGAGCCATAGGGGAAGCGGTTTCAAAACTTTTTGTTGACAATGTGCGAGTATAGTCTGGTCAAAGTGTTCAAGCAGCTTGCCGATATTCCCGCTTCCAGCGATCGGATGAACCGGGAATGGATGAGCCACGGCGGGTTCAACGATACTCAAAGAGCTGGCGATGAGAAAAGCGGAAGAATCGCCGACCAGACTCACTGAACGACGAATCGTCTGCGCGAGCGTTCCACATTTTAAGGCAATGCGAACATAAGGTAATGCGAACTTAAGGCAATGCGGAGAACGCATAAATTTTGCCGCCAATGCAGAATGACGACCGCCCGGTTTCCTCCGATACGACGATGACGAGAGCGTCGGTGATTTCGCTCAGGCCGATGGCGGCGCGGTGTCTGGTGCCGAGCTTTTGATCGGTAACGAGACGGGAGAGCGGCAGCACATTGGAGGCCGAGACGATTTGGTCGCCGCGGATGAGCACGGCTCCGTCGTGCAGAGGACTTCCCGGCACGAAGATCGATTCCAGCAAATGGGGCGTCAAAGCGGCATCGACAGGGATGCCCGGCGTGATGACGCGATCCAGCGGCTGCTTGCGTTCGACCGCAATCAGCGCCCCGTGACGCCGCTCAGCCAAGTGGCGAACCGCAAAGGAGATTTCCGTATATTTGCTTGTATACGAAGAAAGGTAGCATTTCAAGTAGAACGCGGCGGCCAGCGATTGAATGAGGTGGAGCTCGTCCGTAATTTCCTCAAAATCGTGCAGCAGACAACGCGTTTCCAGATCCAGCCCTGCGGACGTTTTCGCCATTTTTCCGATCAAGCCTTGAAGCCGCTCCTTCAGCTCCAGCTTGAGCGGCGAGAAATCGCAATCGGTGTCCATCGCGTCGCTTCCCCCCTCAATCGATATTCGTTCCGCCTTATTGTGGCCTGCTCCGCCGGGGCATATTCTGGATAAACGCCTCCCTGGCGTTCGTAACCCGTAACCCGTAAGCTCGTAAGCTCGTAAGCCCGTTAAGCCCGGCAAGCTTAAGCGCACATGTAAGGTATCGCGAACGACGCGGGAACTACGGCTCGCCAGCACGTTCTTGCCCGAGCAGCGGCCTTGGGGAGCGATTGAACGCGCTGAAGCGGAGAAGACGAGCAGGGAATGGCGGCGGCTTGCGGCTGGCTTCGCCAAAATGGAGAAAGGGCCGAAATGCGGCTGGAGTTTCCTCTTCTGCAAGAGATCTCCGGCCGATGTCGACCCTTTCGCTGCTGCCGGTTACCAGGCGTAAGCTTTCGGCGCTTCTCCGCCCGGCCCCGGGAAAATTTCGTCCAACCGCTTCAGCACTGGTTCGTCCAGCACGATATCGACAACCCGCAGCGTGCTCTGCAGCTGCTCCAGCGTGCGCGGGCCGATGATCGGCGCGGTCATGGCCGGATGCGTCAGCGTCCAGGCCAATGCGACGTTCGCCTCGCTTTCGCCGAGCTCCTTGCAAAGCTGGCTGAACGCTTCCAGCTGGCTGCGCCGCTGCTCAGCCCTCGCCTGATTGCGGGCGCTTCGCGAGCCTTGCGCCGGGGTCAGCGCATTGCCTCCCAGCAGGCCGCCGTCGAGCGGGCTCCAGGCGATCACGCCAATGCCGTGCTCTTCTGCAGCGGGCAGCACCTCCAGCTCGGGCCAGCGGCACAGCAGGCTGTATTTATGCTGCTCGGAGACGAGCCCCATGAAATGGCGCGCCTTCGCCTCGTATTGCGCCTTGACCAGATCCCGGCCGGCAAAATTGCTGGCGCCGACGTACCCGATTTTCCCTTGATATACTTGCACCTGAAACGCTTCCCAAATCTCGTCCCACGACACGTTGCGATCGATGTGGTGCATCTGGTACAGCTCGATATGATCGGTTTGAAGTCGCCGCAGCGACGCTTCCAGGTGCCGGCGAATTTTGTACGCCGACAGCCCCCGCGGAGCGTTGGGACCGTCGTGCGGGTCCTCCATATCCCCGTACACCTTCGTAGCCAGAACGACCTTCTCCCGCCGTCCGCCGCCCTGCGCGAACCAGCGGCCGATAATTTCCTCCGTCTTGCCGCGCGAGCCGACGCCGCCGTAGACGTTAGCCGTATCGAAAAAGTTGATGCCCGCATCGAGCGCCGCGTCCATGATCCGATACGCTTCCCGTTCGTCCGTATCGACGCCGAAGTTCATCGTCCCCAAGCAAAGCCGGCTCACCTTCAAACCGGATCTTCCCAATGCTGCGTACTGCATGACAACGCCTCCTTGTTGTCGCCTGCCCGGCAACCGGTATTCGTTCACACGATTATCATACCGTTCTTTGGATTCGGCTGGAAGTACGCAAAAAGAGTAAATCTGCTTACTTTGGCTATTTTTGGTTACCTTCAGGTAAGCATGAACCTGCCGAAGCATTCGCTCGCCGTCCGTGTCCGGCGCGAAATGGTGCGGGCGCTCGTGCGTCAGCGGTGCAAGTTTTATCCGCTTCGCGATAGACGTTGTATCCCGTAACATCTCGGCAGCGCTGTATCCGTTGGATCAAAAGGGAGGGGGATGAACGGGCGGCTTCACGAATCATTAATCATTCCGGAAAAATCATCCCGGAAAAAAACCTCAGGCATCCCCGCCGCGGCGGCAGCATGCCTGAGGTTCTTTTCCACAATTTCCGGTCTCGGCCGGTATCATTTACTTTTTGGCGGCGAGCCAGTCGGCCAGGCCGGCGATCTCATCGGCGCTCAGCCGGTCTTTGAAGCCAGGCATGGCGCCGCGGCCGTTGTTGATAATATCGGATAATTGATCCGCGGAATATTTGCTGCCGACCGCCGATAGCGCCGGACCGACGCCGCCCTCCAGGTTGCCGCCGTGACAGCTCAGGCAGTTCGACTTGTACAACGATTCGGCGTTGACCGTAGCTCCGCCGCCCGCTCCCGCGCCGGCGTTGTTGTCTGCGCCCGTATCGGCCGGCGGATTGTTGTTGGTGCCGCCTCCGCCGCAAGCCGACAGCGAGAAAGCAAGCAGCAAAGCAATACCTATCAATGTCTTTTTCATCGAAAACGCTCCTTCAAAACAGATTTAGGCAGGCATTGATGAGCATAGCGTTTCCCGGACTGCCCGATTTCATGCGCTTAGTGCGCTGGCCGATTTTCTGCCCCAAGATGTATTCGCCTGCCCGTATAAATTGGAAAACGGCGGATTAAGCTAATGGAAACATACCCAAGGAGGAACAGTTATGGCAGAAAGGCAATCCGAACAGCCGCAAAGCGATTCCCGCCGCCGCTTTCTGAAATATTCCGGGGCGGCGATCGGCGGCGCGGTCGTCGGCGGGGTCATTGGCGGAGCGATTGCGAACACTTACCGCAAGTCGCCGGCCCCCGCGGAACCTGACAATCCGGCCAAGCAGCCGCCAGCGGCCGATTTCAATCAGGCGCCGATGTTTTTCACCCAGAGCCAGCTGCAGCTGACGGAAGCCGCGGCCGAACGGATCTTCCCGAAGGACGAGCTCGGTCCGGGCGCTGCGGAGCTGGGCGTCGCCTTCTATATCGACCATCAGCTTGCCGGCCGGTGGGGCCACAATGTGCGGGAGTACCGCATGGGGCCGTTCCAGGCAGGGGAGACGACGCAGGGGCAGCATCAGAGCATCCCGCGCCACGAAGTGTTCACCATGGGACTGCAGGCGATAGAGGATGCCAGCAAGAGCAAATACAATAAATCGTTCACCCAGCTCCCCGACGAGGAGAAGGATGCGATCCTGACCTCTCTCCAGAAAGGGGAGATCGCGGTCGTGAGCGGAGTGACCGGACAAGCGTTCTTCAATCTGCTGCGCACGATGACGCTCGAAGGCGTGTACAGCGATCCGATGTACGGCGGCAACAAAAACATGCAGGGATGGAAGATGCGCAACTATCCAGGCAATCAGATGACGTACACCGCCATTATGGAGAAGGAAGAGTTTGTCAAGATGGAACCGCGCAGCTTGCACGATCATTTCGGATCGCACTAGCTTTTGATGACGAGAAACGGAGGATGCTGATATGGCTACGAAACTGCCCAGCGTGCCAGTGGTCATTGTCGGAATGGGCTGGCTTGGAGGCATCATCGCCGCCGAGCTGACGAAGCAGGGCGTCAAGGTGGTCGGGCTCGAGCGAGGCAAGCCGCGCAGCACGCAGGATTATTACATGGTTCACGATGAGCTTCGCTACGCGCAGCGCTACGATTTGATGCAGGACTTGTCCAAAGAGACAGTCACGTTCCGCAACAACGAGAAAATGACCGCGCTGCCGATGCGCGAGTACGGCTCGTTCCTGATGGGCGAAGGGCTCGGCGGAGCAGGTATTCACTGGAACGGACAGACGTACCGTTTTTTGCCTTACGACTTCGAGATCTACAGCAAAACCGTGGAGCGGTATGGGAAAAACAAAATTCCCGAAGGGATGACCCTGCAGGACTGGGGCATTACATACGATGAGCTGGAGCCGTACTTTGACAAATTCGAGAAAATGGCCGGCATCTCCGGCGGGGAAGAGCCCGAGGGGCTGGTCGGCAAGCGGTCGAGCCCCTATCCGACCAAGCCGATGTTGAAGACGCCGGCGCTGAAGCTGTTCGAGGAAGCGTGCAAGAAGCTGGGGTACAAGCCGTATATGATGCCGTCGGCCAACTTGTCGGAGCAGTACACGAACCCGGACGGCATTACGCGGGCAGGCTGCCAATATTGCGGCTTCTGTGAGCGGTTCGGCTGCGAATACGGAGCCAAGGCCGATCCGGTCGTCACGGTGCTGCCGGTTGCACAAAAGACAGGCAACCTCGACCTGAGAACATACTCCAATGTTACCTCCATTGTGCACGACGGCAAGAAGGCGAGCGGCGTTATCTATGTGAACACGCTGACGGGCGAGGAATTCGAGCAGCCCGCCGACGTGGTCATTTTGGCCGGCTATGTGTTCACCAACGTCAGGCTGCTGCTCGCCTCCAAGCTCGGCAAGCCGTACGATCCGAAGACCGGGCAAGGCGTTATCGGCAAAAACTACGCTTATCAGGTCGGCGGCGCCCGGGCGACCGGATTTTATGAGGACCGGGAATTCAACCTGTACGCCGGGGCAGGCGCGCTCGGCATGGAGATCGCGGAATTCAACGGCGATAATTTCGACCATTCCGACCTGAACTTTTTGCACGGGGCCGGGATTCGGATCTCGCAAACCGGCCTTCGGCCGATCGCGAACAATTCGGTTCCGGAAGGAACGCCTAACTGGGGCAAGGAGTTCAAGCAGGCGTCGATCAAGTACGCCAACCGGGTGCTGACGGTCTCGGCCCAAGGCGCAAGCCTGCCGTGGCGCCAGCATTATATGGATCTCGACCCGACCTATAAGGACATCTACGGAATGCCCCTGCTGCGGATTACGTACGATTTCCTGGATCAGGACAGGGAGCTCGTCAAGTTCATGGGCGCGAAGACGGCCGAGATTATGAAAGAAATGGGGCCGACGACGATCGGCACGAACGACCAGCTCGGCTCGTATAATATCGTTCCGTACCAATCGACGCATAACACGGGAGGAGCGATTATGGGGGCCGATCCGTCGACGTCGGCGGTCAACTCGTATCTTCAAATGTGGGATGCGGAAAATGTATTCGTCGTCGGTGCTTCGGCATTCGCCCACAACAGCGGGTACAACCCGACGGCGACCGTCGGCGCGCTCGCCTACCGGGCGGCCGAAGGCATCGCGAAATATTTGCAGCAAGGCAGCGGACTTGTCGTCTGATTCCTCTTGCTGGCCTTGCTCACGGGAAAGCGGTCGATAGGATATGGAACAGATCGATTGGGTGTATCATTTGACAGAGGTGCGCAAGCGGCTCTTGATCGTGCTCGGATGGTTCAGCGCGGCGATGTGCGCCGGCCTGTTTCTGGCGCCGCGGCTGCTGGCGATACTGAAATCGCAGCCTGCGGCGGAAGGCGTGGAATGGAATGTGTTCTCGTTCACGGACGGGCTGATGATCTATATGAAGTGCGCGCTGCTGTTTGCCGTGCTCCTCACGCTGCCCATTCTGCTGTATCAGCTATGGGCGTTCGTCCGGCCGGGACTTACCGAAGCGGAGGCGAAAGCTGCGCTGCCGTTCGTGCCGGTATCGTTCGCGCTGTTTTTGGCCGGGGCTTCTTTCGGTTATTTCGTCGTGTTCCCGATGATGCTCCGCTTCATGAAGGCGATGAACCGGACGATCGGCGCGGTCGAGACGTACGGGATCGACCGGTATTTCTCTTTCCTGTTCAGCGTCGTCTTTCCGCTGGCGGTCGCCTTCGAGCTCCCGGTCGTGCTGCTGTTTTTGGCCAAAATCGGGCTGCTGACGCCGGAGCGGCTGAAGACGGCGCGCAAATATGCGTATGTCGGTCTGACGATCGTAGGAGCGTGCATTTCGCCGCCGGACCTCATGTCCCATCTGTCGGTCACCATCCCGCTGATCGGATTGTTCGAGATCAGCGTGCTGGTCGCCGGACGCCAGTGGCGCGTCATGCGACAGAGCCCGTCCGGCGGATAGCCGGGGCGAAAAGATACAACCGGCTCGATGACTCGAATCGAAATATTTTTTGGAACCGAGGAGGCATATGACCATGTTCAACAACATTGGCGTTTCCGGGCTGCTGCTTATTCTGGCGATCGCCTTGATCGTCTTCGGCCCTTCCAAGCTGCCGCAACTGGGCCGGGCGTTCGGCGATACGCTGCGCGAATTCCGCAATTCCACCCGCGGCATCGCCGACGATGCCGAGCCGGACGACTCGTCCGCCGGCAACGACATCAAGCGGCTGCTGTAGGCCAGTGGTTTGACAGAGCGAAAAGCATGCCGCGCGAAGCGTTGCCGGAAGCGAGGCGCGGCAGACGCTTGATTTAGGAACCACCAGGAGGAGGACGGCTCGGTCCGCATCCCGCAGGCGCTGCGCCCGTACGTTAACGACAATGGACCGGTTGGCGGTTATGTAGACTATCGTCTGCCGGAGCATCCGGCCTGCTCCAGGCATTGCTCCGCTTGCAAGGCAGCCGCAGCCGCCAGCACTGTCCAATGCTATCCATGTCCCATGCCCCAAAAACAATTCTCTCTTCTTGGCGGCGGAAACGTTGCTTCCTGCATAAGATGGATGTAAAAAGAATGGATGGTGCCTGTGCAGGAAATTCAGCTTGCTGCTGTAGGAGATTTGCTGGTGAAGCGTTACTTGATCGCGGATGCCCGAAAGGAGGACGGCAGCTATTCGTTCGATCCCCTGTTCGCCCCCGTGTCCGACGAGCTGAGGCGGGCCGATTTCACGATCGGCAATCTGGAGACGACCTTTGCCGGGCCGTGCGGCGTGCCGCAGAAGAAATCCGCCGGGCCGCGCTTCACTTGTCCGGATGCGCTGGCGCCGGCCTTGAAGCGGGCCGGCTTCAACATGCTGATTACGGCGAACAATCACTGCATGGATTACGGGGCGAAGGGGCTGCTGCGAACGCTGCGGATATTGGACCGGTGCGGGATCGCCCATGCCGGGACGTATGCGTCGCGCGCCGCGTCGCAGCAGCCTTATATTGCCGCGATTAACGGCATCAAGCTGGGCCTTCTGACGTATACGAAGAGCACGAACGGGATTAAGCTGCCGGCGGGGAAACCGTGGCTCGTCAACCGGCTGTCGCTCTCGCGGCTCGTTCGGGACGTGAAGAGGCTGCGGCGGAAGGTCGATGTCGTCATCGCCTATCTTCACTTCGGAAACGAGTACTACTACAAACCGACTGCGGCGCAAAAACGGTGCGTGAGGCTGCTCTTCAAGCACGGAGCCGACATCGTGCTGGGCAGCCATCCGCACGTGCTTCAGCCGATCGCCTTCCGCGGCTCCCGGCGGCTGGTCAGCTATTCCTTGGGCAACTTCGTCTCCACCCGCCTCAAAAACAATCCGCATACGCAGGTCGGCGTCATTCTGACGCTGAAAATACGCAAGGACGATGCCGGAAAAATACAGATCAGCGATGTTCGCTGCATTCCTACCTGCGTCGTGCGGAAAGAGCAGGGCGGCCGTCACGTCACCCAAGTGGTGCCGATCCGCGAAGTGCTGAAGGGCAGCGGGTTGACGCGGGAGGAGCGGAAGCATATGGCGAGGATGCTCGCTCACGCTTCGCGCACGTTGCGAGGCCCGTCAGCCGCCAAGACCCGGCTTCGCCTCAGCGGCCTGGAGGAACCGCCAGAAATAAAAGACGGCGTAAGCCTCCCAGCCGCGGTAAGCCTCGAACAGCCGGCGGATTTCTGACAGTTCCGGCTTCTCCTTGCGGTTCAGCAGCCGCTTCAGCGCATTGTGCAGCCCTGCGTCGCCGATCGGCAAGGCGGATGGGTCGCGCAGGCAGCGCATCAGCACGTAGTGAGCCGACCATGGCCCGATGCCGCGGATCGCCCGCAGCCGCTGCTCCGCTGCTTGAAAGGCGGATTCGCCCGGCTGCGCCGCGGCGAGCAGCTGCTCCTTGGACAATGCGCCGCTTTCCATAAGCCGGGCGATGCCGATCATGTATTCGGCCTTTTTGCCGGTGAACTGCAGCTTCCTCCAATCGGCGACGTCCGTTGCGGCGATCTCCTCCGGACGGGGAAACAGCCAGTACCGCTTGCCTGCGAAGGTCATGGACCGGCCGAACGTCTCGACGAGCCGCTTTTTCAGCATATAGGCGAACGTCAGGTTAATTTGCTGTCCGATGACCGCCCAGCACAGCGCCTCGAATAAATCGGGAATGCCCGCAAGGCGCAGGCCGAAATGGTCGCGAACCGGTCCGCCCAGCAGCGTGTCACTCTCGGCCATTCGATAGAACGGGGTCATATCTGTATCGAGATCGAGCCATTCCCTGACGTAGCGGACGACGGCATCGCGCCCGGCACGGGAGCGGGGCGGGCTGTCGAGCCAACGAATCGACAGCGCCGCGCCATCCTCGCCCTCGCCGATTTCGACCAGCACCGTCTCTTGCTCGGTTTCAAGCAGCTTGCGGATGTGCCCGTCGATCACCGCATACGTGCATTCGTGGGGCGACCTGGTCAGATAGGCCATCGTCTCGCCGAAGGAGAACGGGCCCGCCGCGGTCAGCTGAACGGTCTCTGCGCGCGATTCAGAACCGGAAGCGGGCATGTCCCGCGGACTTGTATTCACGATATCCCTCCCGCTGCAGCAGCATTTCCTTCGCCGCGAGTCCGCCGCGGAAGCCGGTCAGCGCCGCATTTTTGCCGATGACCCGGTGGCACGGCACGACGATCGGCACAGGGTTCGCCCCGTTGGCCGCGCCGACGGCCCGAACGGCGGCAGGCCTCTCCACTGCGGCAGCAATGTCCGAATAGCTTCGCGTCTCGCCGTACGGAATGCGCACGAGCGTGCGCCAGACGGATACTTGAAAGGGAGTGCCTCTCAGATCGAGGGCCAGCTCGAACTCTGTCCGTTCGCCATCCAAATATTCCCGCAGCTGCAGCAAAGCCGCGGCCATCCGCCGCTCGTCCCGCACGAGGCCGGCATGCGGCGCGTGCTTCGCGGCCCAGGCCTGCAGCGTCTCGAACGATTCGCTCGGCCAGGTGATCCGGCACAGCCCCGCCTCGCTCGCCGCGATGTACAACGGCCGCTGTCCGAACGCCGGGTGCGTCCATTCATCCCAATATATGACATCGGTTGTTTGTTTCAATTCCCACATTCCCCTTTCCGAACGTTGGCGAAGCCGGCGCCGCGCCTCGCTTTATCCGCAGGTTATCGCATAAGCCCGGACGCGTGCGCCGATCCGGCTGTTCGCCCGGGGCTTTCTCCACATTATAAATCGCTTTCGATCATTTGATAATAGCCGCCTATGACGAGCAATTCCTTACGCCATCGGTCGTCGCCTGCGGTGTTGAAAATTCAGCTTGTAGATAAAAGCCGAATTATCAAGATAGCCGCCTATGACGCCTTGCTCAGCACCATCAGAAGACGAAAACGGGCCGCGGGACCGGGGCTATTTTCAAGATAGCCGCTTATGACGAGCGATTCCTTTCGTCATCGGTCGTCACCTTCGGTGCCCGAAAATTCGCCGGAGGGTTCCGTCCAATTTTTCAAGATAGACGCCCATGCCGCCGCGCGGCACCATCAGATGGTGAAAATTGGGTCGCGGGCCTGGGGGCTATTTTCAAGATAGTGAGCAAATGTTGTATTTTGTACAACGCGCGCCTAGCCAAGCTAGGCATAACTAACCGGTGCAAGTCCGGTCGGGGTAAAGGCCAAGCTGCCCCGTAGCTAGCAGGCAGGCGTCGGAGAAATCCGGCGT
>Ga0207865_102289_pt1 | contig 11547 bp, 6 predicted proteins | sample HigsolmetaAR204D_FD_184836 | JGI IMG/M metagenome (GOLD analysis project Ga0207865, IMG submission 184836) | Ionic liquid and high solid enriched microbial communities from the Joint BioEnergy Institute, USA - AR20-4-D (SPAdes) (version 2) ...
CCCATAAAATGGAGTATAATCAACAAATGATACTCCTCCTTTTACAACTATGTCATCATGATTGAGACTGATTCCTGTATCTAATACAGCTATGTTCTGTCCTGCTCCATTTAATCCGTCAGACCATGCTTTGTCGGCATTGATTTTAAGTAGCGGCCACTCAACTTGATTTGTTTGAAGATCTTTTATCTTTAAAACTTTATCTCTTTCAATTGATTCTACTATCGGGTTCATTGCAAGGTTAATAAATTCATACTTCGATAATGTAGCTACAGCAATATATTTATGATCAAAATAGAAAATATCTTTTATATGAATTGATGACATTAATTCAGCTTTAGGTTTCTCAAGAAATGTGATAATAAACCGATCTGAATCCTCTTCTTGAACATTTTCAGCATGTGAAATGGATTGTACCGAAAAAACTAGATAAATTGTAAAAAGTATTGCAAATAAATTATGAAATTTATTCATCGTATCCCCCCTTCAAAATTAAATTAAAAGAGGATACCCAAAACAGGAATCCCCTTTTTCATTATAAATATGAAAATTTAAATTTGCAGTATGAATCTTTGTGCGGCTCTTTTACACCAACAATTATCTGTTATTCCTATTTCTATAAGCCTCATCAGCCAACATTAAACCTATTGAATAATTTTGATACCAAATTCTCGAAAAGTTACTTAGTGGTACGGGTCTTTCCCCAACATACGGCGATACTTCCGGAGTAAAACTAGGTTTTTTATGGGTTAAAATAAACCAATCAGTAAAACCTCCACCACTTGGATTCGGTCCTGGATAAACCAATCTGTATCCTGTTTTATTTTGAATCATCTTTGCAATAGCATGGTCTCGATTATAACGGGTTGAATCTTGATGAAAATTCCAATACAATATTTCACCTGAAGAATGATATGCAACTGCAGTCTTAAAATCGTGCCTATTTGTAAATTGATAGACTGCATATGCCTCAGGTTCGCTTAATGGTCTTGGGCCTTTATAATCCTTGAAGGCTGGTTTTCCAGGATTATTTTTAATATTTGCCCAGTCAGCAGGGTATTGACGATTTAAATCGACACCGCGAATGTTTGCTTTCCAAGCACTAAAGTCTTTTTTATATCCGTTTAGCATAAGTACGAACTGCTGATTTTTAGCACTTGTATGACCCTTTTGCACTAGGGTCACTCCATCAGGGTTAACCATTGGTACAAACCATATGCTTGTTTTATTTAATAAATCACTTACGGAATAACCTGCAACTTTTGTTCCTTTAACAAATGCTTGTGAATACGTATCAATCATTTCCATTAACAAATTTGTTGTAATATACTCCCTTGCGTGGTGAGCACCATTCAAAAATATTTCTACATTACCTTTTCCGAGTTTAATAGCATAAATATTTCTGCCATCAACAGAACGTCCTATTATTTGGGCTTGAATTAAACCAGGATAAGTATTTTTTAACTCGTCGATATCTTTTACCATTTGATCATAAGTATATATTTGGTTTGGATTTACTAAGTCTTTCACTACTTGTTTAACGGCACTTCCGTAAATGTATCCATCACGTCCAAGTACAGAAACTTTATACCAGTTACCCATTTTTTCATAATAAGGATAAACCGTACCTTTTAATAATGTTGCAAATGGTACAAGCTTTCCACTTGTATTGTCATAAACAGTAGCATCCGCTACAACTTCAAGATGAAAAGGAGAATTAACCGTTCCTTTGTGACGGTTTTTATATGTTGAGGATAATACAGGTTTAGTCGCCTCTTTCCATATATACCCAATTTTATCTCCTACTTGTACTTCATGCCAGTTTCCTAAATCACGCAATCTTTCATATTGATGTCCTTTTATTAATTCACCAATTTTTACATGCCGGCCATTTTTATTTTGAACGATTTGAACTTTGCTTTGTGTCGTTTCAAAATACTTTATTGAATTAGAAAATTGTAAAATAACCCCTGTAGCATAAACGTAACCAATTCTACCGGCATAAACAATTTCATACCAGTTACCAGTTTTCTTAATTATTGGATATGTCATTCCTTTTTTAATACTGCCAAATTTGATTAATTTACCTAATGAATTATCATAAACTGAAAGTTCCTCTGATGCTTTAAAATAAACATTGGAATTTAACGTTTCTTGTCCAGTTTTCCTTGGAGCTCGTAAAGATGGTTCTGTTGATTCTTTCCATACGTATCCTTTTTTATTTCCAAATTGTATTTCTATCCAATTACCTACGATTCTTTTTATAGAGTATGTTTCTTGTTTTTCCAACGCCCCCACCGGTATCAATTTACCGGTGCTATTATCGTAAACAATAACATTTGGCTGCGTTACCGTAAAATATTTAGTTTTTTCTGTAAAAGGTATTGTGTAACCACTTTTATATACATATCCAATTCTGCCCGCAAACAAAATTTCTATCCAATCTCCTGTTTGCTTTATAATGGGGTAGCTGACTCCCTTTTTGATTTTGCCATAAGGTATTAATTTTCCAGTCGAATTATCATATACCGGAAGATCTTGTGAAGCTTTTAAATTAATAATCGAGTTTAAATTAGCATTCCCTAACTTTCCAGAGACATTCAATGACGGTTCTGTCGCTTCCTTCCGTAAATATCCTTTTTTGTCACCAAATTGAATTTCTATCCAATTCCCCATTATTCTTCCTATTGGATACTTTTCCCCTTGCTCCAACCATCCGACTGGCTGTAACCTACCGCTACTATTATCATAAACTGTTACATTGGGTAGCATTACTTCAAAATATTTAACCTGTGAAGAAAATGGTATGCTATAACCAGTTTTATAAACGTAACCAATTCTACCTGCAAACAAAATTTCTAACCAATCTCCCGTTTGCTTTATAATGGGGTAACTCACTCCCTTTTTAATTTTGCCATAAGGTATTAATTTTCCAGTTGAATTATCATAAACCGAGAGATTTTGCACTGAATTGAAATAGATATTTGTATTTAAATTTGCATTTCCTGTTTTACTTGGAGATTGCAGTGATGGTTCTGTCGCTTCCTTCCATACATATCCTTTTTTGTCGCCAAATTGAATTTCTATCCAATTCCCTAATATTCTTTCTATTGGATATACCTCTCCTTGTTCCAGCCATCCAACTGGTTGCAACCTACCGCCGCTATTATCATAAACCGTTACATTTTTTTTTAATACTTTGAAGTTTTTTATTTGAGAAGAGAAGGTTATCATCTTTTTTTCATAAGACTGAACATTTTCTTGAAGTGATTGTTTTTCATCAATGGTCTGCTTTTGTACATTTTGATGATTATTTTTTATTTTTGGAACATATAAATGTTGATTTCCTATCAATACTTGATAATAATCTTCTGTTTCATTTAAAATATTAATTTGTGAGTTTTGATGCAAAATCCCTGCTTGAGATTTTAATTTTTCGTCTCTATATAAAGGTAACTCTTCAACAGCATCAATCGTTCGGATTTTACTTTTTTGATAGTTCTTATCCGATTCATTATTCTTTTCAATTCTTTTAATGATTTCTATCTTCTCTTTCGGAAGTATATATTCTGAACCAGATAAGTAATAATAATTTCCTTTGAATTCCGATTCCCATTCACTATTTTTTAGAAGTGTTAGAATCTTTTTGTTTTCTACATTTATTGAAAAATCATCTACTATTTTAACTAAATATTTATTGCTATCAAGGTCAGCATAATTTGTTGACGCAAAAACGGTAAAAACATTTAAAAATGCAACAGCAAAAATTACTATGGATATAAATGATTTTTTCATGATCTCACCTCTATAAACCTTTATCATTTTATCTATCGGAATATAAAGAACAGAAGTTTAATTCAATAAAAAAGTTCCCTTTAATATCAAAAATTTTGATGTAAAGGGAACTTTTTGTTACTGATTACAACATTTTACTTATATACCGGAATATCAAAGTATAACATATAAGAATCAAACATACTATAATATGTTTTATATGATCTGGCTTGTGTCAATGCCCAATGTATACTTGTTGCATACTGATGGGTGGCCGGATTAGCTGGATTCCATCTCATCTTATATAATGTATCTTGTCCAATGTGAACATAATCATCTGCTATAAATTTTGCACCACCAATAATCGCTTTTTCAGGTGTTGTCCATCCTTGGTTATAAGCATATTGGGAACCACATGTTATAGAACAATTATCCGTTGCACCAATCCCATACATATTATATACTTTTTGCCCATTAACTGTAACGCCCTTTGCTAAAATTGATTTCCCGTTTCCAGTTTCATGCAGGGCATGTGTAATTAAATAGATTTCGTTTACATTATATGTTTTTGCAGCTGTTACAAATGCTTCACCTTTTCCTGCTAAAATTCCTTTATCCATTGTTAATATATTTTTATTAATATCAGCTGCCGTAAGACCTGTATAGCGATCCAATTTTAAAAATTGAAATATGCCCGGTCCATTATAATCTAAAAAGTTATTTGGATTTAAATAATATAGAACATCGTCTTGATCTGCATCCTTCCACCCAGGTGCAAAATTTGCAGAATATCTAATCTTATACCATACTCCAACTTTACCTATAATTTGAACAGTATCACCTTCTTTTAATTGTCCAGCTTTATTGTTATCTCCATTGTCTTCTGGTGTAGTTCGAACGTTTAACACATTTTCTGTTACTTTTCCAGATGTACCGTTATTCGTTACTTGGATGTAGCCACTATGGACATATGCGTGGTCTATCGATTGTGTTTGTGGTCTAACTTTCATTTGTTTTGCCAACATTTCACTTAAAGTTAAATTGTAATATGAATAAGTAGTTGTTTCTTCTGTTGCAGGAGCGTAAACATAACCGGTTCGACCAGCAAAATCAATTTCATACCAATTACCCGTTTTTTTAATATAAGGATATGTCACATCCTTATCAATCACTCCAAAATAATCGGAATTGCCACGAGTATATACAGTCAAATTAGTTAAAGCTTTAAATCCTCTTCCTGAATTTTTTGCTTTATTTATTAAACTTGAATCAAAGGAAAAAACTGGTTCAGTAGCATCTTTCCACACATAACCATATATATTGCCAAATTTGATTCGATGCCAGTTTCCAACGATCGATACAATTGGATATACTTGACCTTTTGTCAGACTTCCAACTTTTACTAGTTTACCAGAACTATTGTCATATATAGATACATTATTTTCCAACACTTTGAAATATTGATCTGATGATGCAAATGATAATTTTGCTGCTGAAGCATATATATAACCAATACGGCCAGCATAGTCAATTTTATACCAATTTCCTGTTTTACTAATAATGGGATATTCCTTCCCGGCTTCAATTGTTCCGAATGGAACCAAAGATCCTGATGTATTGTCATAAACAGTCAAAGTTGTTAAAGCTGTTATTGTTCTTCCACTGTTTTTTTCACCTTTATTGATATTTTTTAAACTACTTGCATCTGCAGGCTCTGTTGCCTCTTTCCATACATAACCATAAATGTTACCAAATTTGATTCGATGCCAGTTTCCAACGATCGAAACAATTGGATATACCTGACCTTTTGTAAGACTTCCAACTTTCACTAGTTTTCCAGAACTGTTGTCATATACAGATACATTATTTTCCAACACTTTGAAATATTGATCTGATGATGCAAATGATAATTTTGCTGCTGAAGCATATATATAACCAATACGGCCAGCATAGTCAATTTTATACCAATTTCCTGTTTTACTAATAATGGGATATTCCTTCCCGGCTTCAATTGTTCCGAATGGAACCAAAGATCCTGACGTATTGTCATAAACAGTCAAAGTTGTTAAAGCTGTTATTGTTCTTCCACTGTTTTTTTCGCCTTTATTGATATTTTTTAAACTACTTGCATCTGCAGGCTCTGTTGCCTCTTTCCATACATAACCATAAATGTTACCAAATTTGATTCGATGCCAGTTTCCGACAATTGAATCAATTTGATAAACTTGGCCTTTTACAAGTTGACCAACTTTAACTAATTTGCCTGTACTATTGTCATATACACTTACATTATTAGTGGATACTTTAAAAAATTTACCAAATTGAACTGAAGTTGCTTTAGCCAATTGAGACGTAACAGTGGGTTGTTTGGTTATCATTATATTGTTTTGTTTAGATTGTGGTAATTCTTGGTTATTTTGATCCGCTTCTTGGGGATTTTCAGTCAATTCTTGGTTATTCACATTGTCTACTTGACTATTTTTATTAACATCTTTATTATCTTGACTTCTTGCTTCACTTTCATTCTCAGGTTGCTCATATTTAGCTTCACCATCACTAGTTTTTGTTTGTTCATTTTCATTCAACTCATTTGAAATGCCATCTTTATTGTCATCTTTTTCATTTTCTTGAAGCGTTTCATTTATATCTGAATCATTTGGGTTGACTTCCTCATTTTTTACGTAATTAACATCTTTTTTTGGTATGTAAAAATATTGATAGCCTATTTTTACCTTTATAAAATTATCTCCCTCGAAAAAAACGGGAAGGTTATTAACTTTCCAAACAGTTCCTTGTTCCTCCTTCATTGTTTCATCTGCATATAATTTAGTCTCGTTTAACAAATAAGCTGTTCCTACTATTTTCTCATCTTTGTGATCCAGATCTGATAAACTTATTGATTCTAAAAATTGAAGAATTGAAGGTTGTTCTATTTCAATATCATTATCACCGATACTTATAATAGTACTATTATCTGTTTGCTTAACATAAAATATTGTATTTTCATTAAAAGTTAAATCAATATTTTCACTTTTTACAGTTATATCTTTTATTGGCTTAACTTTTAATAATACTTCAGTATTTCCTAGTGATTCTGCAAAAATGGGTTTCGGTAAAAATGATAGAGAAAGTAAAACAAAGCATATTAAACACATCATCAATTTATTGTGTGGATTGATAAAATACTTCATTTTTTATCCTCCCGTACTAATACTTTCCACATGCTAATATAACATACTTTCAGGATTTTTGTTGGATTATCACGAAATTAGCACTAATTTCACGAAAAAATTATTAGACCAATATAAATGATCCAAAAGTAATGAATGATAAACCAACAACTTTTTTCCAAGTAATATTTTCTTTTAAGAGAAAATATGAAATAAATAGAGTCCAAATATATGTAATAGAAGTTAATGGATATACAATAGTATAAGGTAAATATTTTAAAACATAAATGTTCAGAATTGCACCGGTACCATAAAATCCTGCACCAATTATCAATTTTAATAAATATTGAATAGTATTTTCTTGAACATTCATAGATGAAGCGTATTTAAAAAATAAACCTCCTAATGATCCACAAAATGTCATAATCAATATTAAAACAAAATAAAAAATATTAATCTTCACCGCCCCCTATAAAACAGACACCAATTAGTATCAAAACAGTTCCAATTATAACATTTATACTGACTTTTTCATCAAGAAATAGAATTCCAAAAAGAATTCCAAAAACAAATCCTAAACTTAAAATTGGTTGAAGAACAGAAAGACTCCCAAATTTAAAAGATACAATCATCAATAAAGCACCTGAAAAATAAAGGATAAATCCAGCAAATAAAAATATATTAATTGTGGCACCTGATAATTTCCAAAAAAACTGCCCTAACGATGTACAAAGGGCAGCACAAATCATCAAAATAATTCCTATTTTATTATTTCGAAAAGATTTAGTCATCTTTTTCATAATTTTCTCCTCTTTTTGGAAAACTTATAAAACATGTTATAAATGATAAGTAAAATACTAAAGTATTGGCAAATAAATATCTAAAATCTTGTGCTGGTAGTGCTAACATTACTGCACCTGTATTTAATACTAAAGGAAGAATTATTAAAAAAGTACGGAAATCACTTTTTAAGTATGTTATAAAAGCCAATAACAAAATGCTATACGTGTAATTTGCAGGCCTCCATAAAACGTCTGACAGATCTTTACTAATATTTAAAATATAATTGGCAACCCATGTTATTTTTCCATTTATTACTTTATTCTCAATTCCAAACTTATTTCCATAATAAACATTAGTTACAAAAGTATCAGTATAACCATCATCCGGCTCGTTTATTTGCCAAACTAATGATGTTTGTTTTAAGAAGCCTTTTAATGCAAGCTGTGGATTTTGTAAACATACTTCAAACCAAATTTTAAAGTACTTTTTTGGATCCTTAAATATAATTTCTCGATTATACTCTCCCCAAGAAAATTTAATAGGATCAGTTTTATAAGGATTGAATCTTTCCTTCCATAATTCGATAGGAAAAATTGAATTTAAATATTCTCTTTGTTCATCCGTAATGTAACCATCTTCTGAAATAATTGTTGCTATTTGTTGAGTCGGTATGCTTAAAGCCTCGTTTGGATCAGAAGGTTTTACACCTAAATAATTAAAAATAGGCTTTGTGACAATTAAGTATACAAATGTAACAAAAATTAAAATAGATAGCAATTTTTTTATTTCATTTCTGTAAAAAATGGATATTACCACGATTGATGCAATAAAAACTGGAAAACCGTTATGTCGAAAAAAAACTACAGCTAAACTTCCAAATATAAAAATGACAATATTGCTCTTATGGTTTAGCCATTCTCCTTGTGAGCGTACAATGTTCAACACGAATATTGAAAATAAGAAAAGAAATGAACTGTAGAGAACATCTTTCCAAATTATTATAGAGTAAATACTATTTATCGGACTAAGTGCAAAGATGATTGAAATTCCCCAAATCATCCATTTTGGATAATTATACTTTTCCATAAGATAAGATAAATATCCAATTATTAAAGATATGATAAAAATTTGAGAAAGCGTAACAATCGCGGGATTATCCCAAATATGAGTTAATAACATAATAAACCATGTATAGACTACAGGATGCCAATTATTTAATTCTCCAGTGTGAGCCTGTTCCCATTGAGCTAGAGAATCCGGTGTCATTCCACCGGGAAAAAAAGCAATCCAGTAAAAGAACCATACTAAAATGGAAGGCATAGCATAGATAAAAATTTTCTTTTTTGTTACTCTCCTCTCCCCTGAAACACTAGGAATTGAAAGCAAAATACTGATTATCCAAATCAAAATACATAAAATTGCTAAATATGTGCCGAAATACGTAGTAATAATAGTAAGTAAATTGTTATCTTTTAAATGCTCTTGTGATCCTTTGCTGCTAACCATCAAAATAACCGGAAATATTGTTAAAAATAATATTGAAAAAAATTTTTTAGGTAAAGGCAATAATTTAAAATAATTAGTTACTTTAATAATCCTATTTAATATTGATAAAAACAAAAAAGATACAAATATAATAATCAATAAATGGACATTTCTTATTGGTAGATAGTAAAACAGAAAACAAAATGTAAAAATTATCGAAACAATTAATAACAATAATTGCTTATAAATAATTTTCTTCATTATCACGTGAACCTCCTGAAATTGCGTCACGTATTCTGTTTAGTTCTAATTCATATTGCTTTTTATATGTTGAAGCAACTGTATGCAAAATTAAACCACAAGTAAATGAAAGCATAGATAGAACAATTAAACCAACTGCTAATATAGCTGATGGAATTTTAGTAATGTACCGAGTTTGAATAAACTCTACAATAACTGGTATACCAACTACAAGTCCTAAAATAAAAAATGTAATGGACCATATACTAAAAAATAAAAATGGTTTATAGTCTTTAAATAATGTAAATATCATATTTAATACTTTCCATCCATCAGAGAAAGTATTTAATTTTGAAACACTTCCCTCTGGTCGGTCACGGTAATCTATTGCAACTTCTTTTATTATGAATCGCTTGTCCAAAGCATGAATGCTCATTTCCGTTTCTATTTCAAAACCAGGGCTCATTACAGGCATCGATTTTACAAAGAGTTTATCAAATGCCCGATAACCTGTCATTATATCTTTAATATTATTTTTATATAAAAGGTTTATTAAATTTTTCACTAAATTGTTTCCAAAATTATGGAATTTACGTTTGTTTTCATTATAATAAGTTCCATTTGATAGACGATCGCCAATTACCATATTGGCTTCTCCTTTTTTAATAGGTTCTATAAGTTGGTGAACAAATTCTGCTGGGTAAGTATCGTCACCATCAACCATTACATATATATCTGCATCAATATCTCTAAACATTGAACGTACAACATTTCCTTTACCTTGTCTGGTTTCCTTTTTCACAACAGCTCCGTGTTGCAATGCTACTTCAAATGTTTTGTCTTTCGAGTTATTGTCATATACATATATTATTGCTTCAGGTAGTTCCCTCTTAAAATCATCTATTACCTTCCCAATAGTCTGTTCTTCGTTGTAACATGGGATCAAAACAGCTACTTTCATTTATATACCACTCCTAATCCATTAAATTTCATTAAACATTGATAGTAAACGTAAAGAATATGTTATTGAAGTCGTATTAATCGAGTAGGAGGGGGTTGACTAACCCTCGACCTCTCACACCACCGTACGTACCGTTCGGTCTACGGCAGTTCAATTAAGTATGACGCAGAAACTGATATCTTTCGAATAGACTTCTTAACCCTTGCCGACTCCAGTAAGAGAGTTCTCGAGGGTTTTGTGTAGAATAGGATTGCAGGCAATCCGCCAGTATTTCCTCCGTGTGTTGCCCCATTCGAATGCCTTATGTCTTGGAACACCTAGTGCTCTGAGTTTTCAAATTCTTGTTTTCGGCGTTTTCCACTCTTTCCATAAACACATTCGAAGTCTTCGTCTGATCCATTCGTCAAATTCTTTGAACTTACTTGGTGCATCTGCCAAGGCAAAATAGCCACCCCCCCATTAGATACTTGTTCAGTTTCTCAATTCTTTCCTCCATTCGATACGGTTTAGATCTTGAGGTGACTCCGACGTTCGGTTTCAGGATTTCGACTCGACGAACGGGTAAAGGCTTGTAGGTTTTCCTTTCTCAACAACTGTTGAATGGAGTCCCAGTTTTCATAGAGGTGTCTTCGTAGGTCTTTTACGGACTTCATTTACTCTGTATCACCTTCGGCAGAAAGGACTTTGTTTTGTTTGGCAAACTCACCCAGCGATACCTAGCTTCATATGAAGTCCGTGTTCCGAGAGCCCAAAGTTTGTCGCCCGCTTCCTTCTGATTCCGTGTCACCACGGACACCCTTGCGTTAAGCTAACTGCTCCTTCTGCCTTCGCAGCTCGGGACTTTCACCCTAGAGATTACACCCATGCCGGGCGCACACAAAAAAGAAGGAAATTTTTTTAAATACATTTCCTTCTTAAAAAATTTTCAGGAATATTCAATATTAATAGTTTATTCATATGACACAATTTTACTGAGAGCATTATATAGATAAGCAATTAATACCGCCAAATAAATACTCACCGCCGGTGCTGTTAAAACATGACCCGCAGTATAGGCGATGCCAAGACCTAAAATAACGGCAGAACCAAATAAAACCACTTCATGATTAAAGTTTTCTTTAACATTTTTAAAAA
>Ga0207865_102294_pt1 | contig 11521 bp, 6 predicted proteins | sample HigsolmetaAR204D_FD_184836 | JGI IMG/M metagenome (GOLD analysis project Ga0207865, IMG submission 184836) | Ionic liquid and high solid enriched microbial communities from the Joint BioEnergy Institute, USA - AR20-4-D (SPAdes) (version 2) ...
AAAAATTTGGAAAAGACTTACTGCACCAGACAACAATCTGCCCCTTTTCTTCATGACGATTCCCCTTTTTCCCAATTTTTCGCGAATGTGTACCCTTATCATATCATCCACCTTTACTTTGTTCAACCGACAAACTAATAAAATTTTCGTGATTGTCTAGCGACGGCGAATCATCGGGCCAATCAACGGAATACAAGAGGATTTTTGCTGAAATGTATGTCATTTTCGCACAATCAACGTGATTTTTGGAAAATTTTCATGTATAATTGGTATATCCGATAAACAAAGTGGTGAGATACATGCTGCAAACTGGCGACCAATTTCTGGTGAAAAAGATCAACAAATCGATCGTGCTGGAGACGATTAAAAAGAATGGCCCCATTTCGCGGGCGCAAATTTCGGAAGTAACCGGCCTGAATAAATCAACGGTATCGTCGCTTGTCAATGAATTGATTCAGGAGGAGTTTGCGTACGAGATCGGTTTGGGGCAGTCCAAGGGCGGGCGCAGACCGCTCATGCTTTTGTTCAACACGACCGCGGGCCATGCCATCGGCGTGGACATCGGCGTCAACTACCTGCTCGCCGTGCTCACCGATCTGCAGGGGAATATCGTGCAGGAAACGATGCTGACGATTGCGAACCTCTCGTTTGAGAACATTGTTGACCTGCTCAAGCAAACGATCCAGGCCCTGATCGATCAAGCGCCGCCCAGCAAATACGGCATTGTCGGGATTGGCATCGCCGTGCCGGGCATCGTCGACGAGCATGGGCAGATTTTGTTCGCGCCCAATCTGGGATGGGAAAACGTCGATGTGAAGAGCATCATCCAAGGTCACTTTCACCTGCCGGTCACCATCAACAACGAAGCGAAGGCAGGCGCGATGGGGGAAAAGATATTCGGCGTCGGCAAAGGGATTGCCCACTCCGTCTACGTCAGCCTGGGGATCGGGATCGGTACGGGGATCATCATCAACAACGAGCTGTACAAGGGATGCAACGGGTTTGCCGGAGAAATGGGGCACATTCCGATCGAGCCCAACGGCAAAAAGTGCCGCTGCGGCAACCGGGGATGCTGGGAGCTGTACGCCTCTGAAAACGCTCTGCTCGAACAGGCGAAAGCCCTGGCGATTCCCCCGGCCCCGAACGAACCGGAGATCACGCTCGCCCATCTTGTCACGCTGGCCGATGAAGGCCATCACGAGGTGATCAATCTGTTCAACCAGGTGGGCGAATACATCGGCCTCGGCCTCACGACCATCATCAACACGTTCAATCCGGAACTGATCGTGATCGGCAACAGAATGACCTCCGCGGAAAAGTGGCTGATCAACCCGATCACACGGGTCGTGGAAAACCGGTCGCTTGCGTACAGTCGCAAGCAGCTTCGGATCCAGTTTTCCGGCCTGAACATGCATTCGGCCGTATTTGGCACCGTTTCCTTTGCGATCGACGACTTCTTTGCCAACACGCGGATTTCCCTGTAGCCCGCCTCCTCGAAACGTTTTGTGGCATGCACGCGTCATCGTAAAAAACGTTTCAACTCGACGTTTGACGAAGACGAGGGGGGACCGGGATGTCCGTAAAACTCCCGAAACGAACGGCGTTTGTTCTGTGGGTGTTCATCTGCCTGCTCATGCTGGGGTGCAGCAGTCACGTTCGTCCGGAAAATGGGGACGTGATTGATATGCACGGCGGCGTAACACATTTGGAAAAAATGGACGAATTTATTGCCAGCGTATCCCGCAATCAACCTGCGACGCTGCGGTTGATCCGATACACCATCGAAGGCGATCCCATCTTCCATGACTTGTCCTATCAAAATAAAAAAATTGAATTTCGCCTGGACAGTACGGAAGATCAGTTCGGCAAAGGAGAAGTTGCAACCTATTTCTGCGATGCGCTGGAACGGAAGGAAACCGATACGCTGCTGCAGTACACACTGACGGGTTGTACGGGAAATACCGGGACCATGGAGTTGTTGACGATAACGTGGCCATTCGTGAGTTCAACTGGGCCGAATGCGATCAGAGTGCAGACGGAAAAACCATGACCGCATTGGCAAAGGATATCATTGCAATCGCGACATCCAAAGAGGAACGGAAACAGGCACCGGAAACAAACGGTCAGGCCCGGTAGTCCTTGTACAGAGGGGGCGCTCCGTTTTCGCGCAGACCGCCGCTCCGCCCGGTAGAGCTTCGCAAGTCGCTCCGCCTGGCAGCATGCTTCTCCTCCGCTCCCCTCGGTTTGTCCTCAGTCCGAGCCGGGGGATGCCCCCCGGCAACCTGACCGGACCTTTATGGAGACGGCGCGCCTCCTTTCTTCCGAATGGTTGCGATGCGTTTCTGCTGATCCCACTCGATTTCCCCATCCAGCAGCTCCGCCACCAGCCGGAGCGGGACCATCTCCGTGCCGGCAATCATTCTCTTTTCCACCAATAGGGGGACCGCCTTTCCATCCCGGAAAACCTTCCCCTGTTTCGTTATCCGGATGACCGTTCCCTCTTTGGCTGCCACCAGTGCGCCGTCCTGCTGGTCAACGTGAACGGCCGCCCCCAGTTTCTCGAAGGCCTCCGCGGTCGGAACGTAGATGCTCCCGCGTATCAGTACGGGCGGAGTGAGGAAGGAAATCCGCTCTGTTTGCCGCATGACCTGGATGGGGGCGGCTTTTCGGGGGACGACCACCAGGGCGTTGCTCAATTCCCTGCCCGGCGCCGTCAGCAGCTTTCCATGCGCGTAAAGGCCGGACGACGCTCCGCCGTCCAGGTTCATCGCCGCCACCAGTCCCATCGACTGGCAGATGCCGGCCAATTGGGCCAGGGTGACGTTGGGGACCGTTCCCATCACCAGTTGATTGTTCGCCGTGTAGCCAATGAACGAACGCTGTCCGCTTGCCTTGGTCAGCTTCGGATCGTTCATTCCCTCCGCGACCGGATTGACGACGATTTTACCGTCTTTCACCAAAGTGGGGCCCGCACTGGTGACATGTTGAAACGAATCCGCGGCAAACCGGGAGGAACGGTCGATCACCGGCAGGGCGTTTCCGTTGAATCCGATGGACGACCCGCTGACGCCGTCGTGTTTCTTCTCGTAATCAATGACGATCAATCCCCAGGGCGGCTTGTAGTCCCCCTTGTTGTAGGCCATGAAAAACGATCCGTTAATGGCGGCCAATGCCCCCGTTCGTTTCGCCATCCCCGCCAGGCTTTCCGTCCTGCCCAGCTCGTCCCGCGCCAGAACCGGACGGACTTCCAGCCGGGGATCGTTGAGGTTGATCGTGACGAACTGGACGGTTCGGCTTCCGGCGGACGTGGAAACCCTCTTGCTACCCGCCATCACACTCTTTGATACATCCTGCGTCGCTCCTTGCGCGGCCAGATGCGCCGGCAGGACAAGCACGCCGAGCAACACCATGGTTGCTAGCCATTTCCCCATTCTCATTTCTACCTTCACCTGTTCCGAAACTTTTTTCTCTCTTTCAAAAAACAGGATTATTTTATCATGTTTTTCCATTTGTGGGCACCGCGTGAACGCTTTGCATGTTTCCCTTTTTCCAACGCTCAGCATCAACGATCCGATCGCAGTCCTGTGTCATCCTCTATGTACGCATGGGACGAGCTTGGTTATAATGAAAGGAAGATTTTGGACGACTGATTGCTGGGGGGAACGGAATGTCCATACTGGAAGCACTCAAAAACCGAAGAGCAGTCCGTAATTACATCCCGAAAGAAGTGGAAACGGAAAAAATCAAAGCGCCTTGTCCGTGACGAGCGGCTGTACCAATTCCTCGGCGCGCCGGAGAACAAAAAAGTGATCGGGACGCTGTTCATTGGATATCCGGAAGCGGATGTCCCCCCTACAGACCGAATGCCGGCGGAAGAAAAAACAACGTGGCTGTAAGGGGTATGGCGATCCGCCGAAACAGAAAGCGCAGGTGATCCATCATGCTGTCCATTCGGGTCGTACGCATCCCGGCAGACCTGCCGCCGGACTATGTGGACCTGTTCCTGTCCAGGGTTTCCGCGGAAAGAAGACAGAAAATCGCCCGGTTTGTTCGCAAGGAGGACGCTTACCGCTCCTTGCTGGGCGAGGTGCTGGTCCGCTCAACCCTCTCCGAGCATACCGGTGTGAACCCCGATGCGCTTCATTTTGTCTACAATTCATATGGAAAGCCGTTTTTGCAAAACAACCCGGATGTGGGGTTCAATCTCTCCCACTCCGGGAACTGGATTGCCATGATCTGGGGCGACAGCCGTTCTTGTCCGGGCATTGATGTGGAGCGAATCGTGCGCATGGATCTGCACATCGCCGACCATCTCTTTACTCCTCAAGAGAACCGGATTCTTGCCTCCAAAACCGGGGATGCCCGGCTGGCGTATTTCTTTCACGTATGGACTTTGAAGGAAAGCTATGTGAAAGCGGTGGGCAAGGGCTTGTCCATTCCCCTTGATTCCTTTTCCGTGGTGTGTGCCAATGAAAAGGAGTGGTACTCCCCGGAGGCGGACGGTTTCCACTTTACCAGCTTCAGATTGGACCAGGAGCACATCCTGTCGGCCTGCTCGTATATGGCTGCGCTCCCTGATCACATCCAGCACGTCTCCCTATCGACCCTGTACGAAACCCTCCTGTAGCGAGATGCAAAACAGCCGGATTGCCTGGGCAACCGGCTGTTCCCTTTGCATTTGCTGCGTTCACACCGGCAGCCCCGTCATCCTTCCGTGTGAACGGACCGTTCTGCGGTCGGCTTGACCGGTGAACGCTTTCGAATGGTGGAAGCGGCATCTTCGTCCCGGATCCCCATCGCAAAGCACAGGCCAATCAGCAGGAAGCCCGCTGCGCCGAGCAGAGCGGAACGGTACGCCGTCAGATTCGGTTCAAGGCCACCGGCGGCGTCCGCCGCGCTGGTGCCCACTGCGGCAAGGATGACGGAAAGCAGCGCCACGCCTGTCGCCGAACCAAGCCTGTTTTGAACGGTGAACCAGGTGGAGGCGCGCCCCATGGAAGACGGGGGAATGTTGGCGAAGGAAGCGATCTGCACCGCTCCGACCGTATGGCCCAGGAAGACGCCGACGCCGAACAAAAGGAGGCGGATCAGCCACGGGCTGGTGCCATGACCGACCTGACTCAGCACGATGAATATTGCAGCCGTGCACAACAACCCCATGACGATTACGCGTCTCGGTCGAAGCCTCGAATAGGACCAGGGCACAAGCTGGGAGGCCAGCATCAATCCAAGCGCCTCCGGAAAGGTGGCCAGACCGGTATCGAGTGCCGATGCGTGAAGAACGTGCTGATACATCAGCGGGAATACATAGAGCATGCCCATCAGCCCGGCTGCCGAGAACATGGCGACGATACCTGCAGACCGAAACAGCCGGTCGCCCAGCAACCGCAGATCGAGTATCGGCTGTTTCACGCGCAGCTCGACACCGACAAAAGCGGCGACAAGGATCAGACCCACGATCCCCGTGCCCAGTATCACAGGGGAATCCCAGCCTCTCATCGGCCCCTGACTGAGCGCATACATCACTATGGCCAAGCCGGGCGCGGACAGCAGGAAGCCTGGAACATCCAGGTGCCCCGTCTCAGGCTCCACGTGCTCCTTCAGATACTTCATCCCAAACAGCAAGGCCGGAATTCCGATCGGAAGATTCACATAGAAGATCCACCGCCAGGAAAACTGGTCCACCATGAACCCGCTCAAAATCGGCCCCAGCGCAGGTGCTACCGCAATGGGGAGCACCAAGGCCCGGGATACCTTGGCCCGCTCGTGTGGAGGAAAGGTTCTGAACAGCATCGCCATTCCAACGGGAGTAAGCACGCCGCCGCCTGCGCCTTGGAGGACGCGATATACGGTCAACGAAGCCAGACTGTCGGCAAATCCGCACAGCGCGGAGGCTCCTGTAAACACGCCCAGCGCCAGCAATACAATCCGCTTGGTACCCCATCTGTCTCCAAGCCAGCCCGCCACCGGAAGGAATACGGCGAGGCTCACCAGATAGCCGACGTTGAGCGTGCTCGAAGCGGCTGGCGGAACCTGGAGTTCCTGGCTGATGGTCCTAAGCGCGACGTTTAAGACGGTGGCGTCCATGGCGACCATGAACATGGCCGCCACGTATACGACGCTCACGACTGCTTTCGGATTCAGACGTGCGTTCATTGCCTCTGCCCGGCAACAGACTCTGCCACGGCTTGCAGGCTTCGGGGCCGCAGGTCCGTCCATTGCGACCGGATGTAGTCCAGGCATTCCTGACGCGTCTGTGGCCCCAGCACAACGGTCCAGCCTTCGGGCACTGTGATGAATGCCGGCCACAGGGAATACTGCCCCTCGTCATTGATCAGCACCAGAAAGGCGCCGTCCGCTTTTTCAAAAGGATTGGTCATCGATTCATTCCCTCCTCGAGTGTCCGGATGCCGGACGATTCATGGCCTGCAGCTTGGCCGCAAGAATCCGGCCGATCTCGGCAAGCGGTCCGGGCTGACACAGATCCTTGTGCCGGCACGCGATATCATGCCGTTCGATCCGTCCGCTTACATAGGGAATCCACATGTCCGGTTCGATCGGATCGAACCAGTCCGGGATGATCGTTGATCGGAAAAACAGAAGATCTCCCTCGAATCGCTCCGGAACATACGCGCCCAGAATGCGGACCGAGTTCACATACGTCTGTTTCAGATTCATGATGGTCGCTTCATCCAGGCTGGCCAGTGCGCTGGCGTCGCTGCGGAGAATCTCGAGCGCGCTGGCCATGTTGAGCGGGACGTCACCCAGGCTGTCCGGATCGTAGCCGCCCAAGGCAAGCAGCGCGATCAGGGCCTCCTCTTCATCCGGTTCTCCGCGAAGCGGCAGGAGATGGCTGGGGTACGAATCCAGCATGGCAAGAAACGAGACCTCTTCCCCCTCTTTCTGAAGCTGCACGGCCATGGCATGCGCCACATTGCCGCCAAACGACCAGCCCAGCAGCCGATACGGGCCGGCAGGCTGAACCGAACGGATATGTTGAAGGTAATCGGCCGTCATCTCCCCCAACGTTTTCGGAATCTCCTCGGGCTGGGCAATGCCGCGGGCCTGCAGGCCATAGATCGGATATTCCATGCCGAGATGTTTCATCAGCCCGGCATAGCACCAACTGAGTCCGCCCGCAGGATGCACGCAGAACAGCGGAAGCTGCTCTCCGTGGGCGCGGAGCGGCAGCAGTACCTGGAGCGCGCTTTGGCCCGCGTCCATGTCGAGCCTTTCAGCGAGACCGGCAACGGTAGGCGCTTCAAACAGGACGCCGATGCCGATTTCTCGGCCCATGGCCTCGCGGATGCGGCTCATCAGGCGAACGGCCAGCAGCGAATGGCCCCCCAGCTCGAAAAAGCTGTCATCAATACTCACGCGCTGCAATCCCAGCACCTCGGCGAACAAATCGCACAAGACCTCTTCCTGCGGAGTTCTGGGGCCTCGCCCGTCAGGGGTCAGGGAGAAATCAGGCGCCGGGAGCGCCTTGCGGTCCAGCTTGCCATTCGGCGTAAGCGGCAGGGCGTCCATTTCCACGATCGCTGACGGCACCATGTATTCAGGCAGGCTGGAGGCAGCATACCGGCGCAGTACAGCAGGTTCGGCGCTTGCGTCCGGGGCCGGAACCACGTAAGCCACCAGGCGTTTGTCTCCCGGCTGATCCTCCCGCACCACGACCGCCACCTGGGCCACCGCGGGATGTCTGGCAAGCACGGCCTCGATCTCGCCCGGTTCGATGCGGAACCCCCGAATCTTCACCTGCTGGTCAGCACGGCCCCAATACTCCAGGGAACCGTCGCCGAGCCGCTTGGCAAGATCTCCGGTTCGATACATCCTCGTACCGGGGGGACCGAACGGATCGGCAACAAACCGCTCAGCCGTCAAATCCGGCCGTCCCCCATAACCGCGGGCCAGTCCGGCACCGGCAACATACATCTCCCCCGTTACTCCCGGCGGAACAGGCTGCAGCGAATCATCCAACACATACACCCGAAGATCCGGTATCGGGCGGCCGATGAGGCTGGTGGCCCCGGAGGCAGCGCGGTGACGGTCAAGCTCCATGTAGCTGACATGCACGGTCGTCTCGGTGATGCCGTACATGTTGATCAGCTTGGGAGCATCATCCGGATGGCGCTGATACCAGTCCGCCAGACGTCCCAGTTCCAGCGCCTCGCCGCCGAAGATCACGAAGCGCAAGGAGAGCATCTGGCCCAGGTCAGGATGTTCCCGGTCCGCCTGCATCAATTGATAGAAGGCTGACGGCGTCTGATTCAGAACCGTCACGCCCTCTTGCACGAGAAGCCGGAGGAACTCTCCCGGCGACCTGCTGATCGCATGGGGCACCACAACAAGACGGCCGCCATGCAGAAGCGCTCCCCAAATCTCCCACACGGAGAAGTCGAAGGCATAGGAATGGAACAACGTCCACACATCGTCGGAGCCAAAGCGGAACCAGTGATCGGTAGAAGCAAACAATCTCACCACATTCTGATGAGGGATGACGACGCCTTTGGGCCTTCCCGTAGAGCCCGAGGTGTAGATGATATACGCAGGGCTATGTGGAGTCAGGCGCCCTCTGCGTTCACGGTCACCGGGATTGGCAGGGGAATGCTGCCCGAGCCGCTCCAGAGTCTCCGGCTCATCCAGCACGATCCGGGGCAGATCGCCTGTATCAGGCAGTCTGGAGACCACCTGCGTGCTCGTAATGATGGAAACCGGCCCTGCGTCCTCCAGCATATAAGCCAGCCGGTCTGCCGGATAATCCGGATCAAGAGGCAGGTAGGCGGCTCCGGCCTTCAGCACGGCCAGAACGCCGACGACCATCTCTACAGACCGCGGCAGCGCCAGGGCCACAATCTGCTCCGGACCGACCCCCTCTGCAATCAGCAGATGCGCGAGCCGGTTCGCCCGGGTGTTCAGCTCCTCGTAGCTCAGGGAGACATCCTCATGGACGACGGCCACGGCCTCAGGGCTTCGGGCAGCCTGTGCCTCGAACAGGTCCGGCAGCGCTGCCTGCGGCACCACGTTCACAGCCGCGCTCCATTCCTGCAGCATGCTTTGGCGCTCTTCCGGGGCCAGAATATCAAGTTCCCCGATCGACTTTCCCGGATCAGCGGCCACAGCCTCCAGCACCCGCAGGAATCGGTCCGCCATCGCTTCGGCCGTACTGCGCTTGAACAGATCCGCGCTGTATTCCAAGATTCCATCCAGACCCGCAGGGGTGCCATCCGGAGAACGGCGCTCCTTCAGCTCCACCGTCAGATCGAACTTGGCCGTGCCCGCACTTTCAATCTGCAGGCTGCTTTCCACACCCGGCAGTTCCAACGCGGCATCGGGCGTGTTTTGGAGCACCAGCATGATCTGAAAAAGCGGGTGCCTGGACCGGGACCGGACGGGGTTCAGAACCTCAACCAGCCGTTCGAAGGGCAGGTCCTGATGCTCGTACGCAGCCAGATTCACCTCACGGACTCTGGCAAGCAGTTCGCGGAAGCTGGGGTTTCCGGACGTGTCGGTACGAAGCACCAGCGTGTTGATGAACAATCCGACAAGGCCGTCCAGCGCATCGTCGCTCCGCCCGGCAATCGGGCTGCCGATCGGGATATCGGTGCCTGCGCCGAGCCGGGTGAGAAGAGCGGCGAGGGCGGACTGCAGTACCATGAACAGGCTCGCCCTGCATTCACGGGCAATCGCCAGCAGTTGGCCGTGCAGCTTCTGGCTGATGTGGAACGGGATGACACCGCCTCGGTAGCTGGCTTCTGCCGGTCTCGGATAATCGCTCGGCAGTTCCAACTGATCCGGCAGGTTCGCAAGTGTCCGCGTCCAGAACGCAAGCTGTCTGGCAATCAGACTGTCGGGATCGCGCTCGCTCCCCAGAAGCCGCTCCTGCCAGACCGCATAATCCGCATACTGTACCGGCAGCGGCGACCATGACGGGAGCTCCCCCCGGCAGCGGGCAGCGTAGGCGGTGGAGAGATCGCGGGCCAACGGGGTCAGCGACCAGCCATCCCCGGCGATATGGTGCAGGAGCAGCAGCAGCACATACTCGTTCGGGCCGAGTACGAACAATTGGGCGCGAATCGAAGGCTCTGACGAAAGCTGGAAGCTGTAGCGCACAGCGTCGGCCAAAAGACCGGGCAGTTCAGCCTCGCTCGTTTCCGTCAGAGTCAGCGCAGGTCGGGCGTCGTCGGCGTCCAGGATGAGCTGATGCGACGCACCCATCCTGTCGGGAAAAACGGTGCGCAGGGTTTCATGGCGAGCTACAACATCGCCAAGCGCCTCCTCCAGCGCCTTGCAGTCCAGTTCACCGGACAGGCGGGCTACGAGCGGAATATTATAGGTCGGATTCGGTCCATCCAGTCGATACAGGAACCACAAGCGGCGCTGGGCAAACGAAAGCGGTACTGCCTCCGGACGCGCGACCGGCCGTACAGGCGGTCTGGCATCCCGCGCATGATCGAGCCGCTTGACGAGCCCCGCAACCGTGGGCGATTCGAAGAGGCTGCCAATGCTCAATTCGACACCGAAGACATCCCGGATACGGGCGATCACCCGTCCGGCAAGCAGGGAATGACCGCCCAGCACAAAGAAGTCCTCGTCGATCCCCACATGAGCCAGGCCGAGCACCTCGGCGAACAGGTCGCACAGCATCTCTTCCTGCGGAGTCCTCGGGCCGCGCCCTGTAACCGTATGGAGATCAGGCGCGGGAAGCGCTTTGCGATCAATTTTCTTGTTCGGAGTCAAGGGCATTTCGGCGAGTTCGACAAACGCGGACGGGATCATGTAATCGGGCAGTTCATCGGCGACATAACGGCGAAGCTCGGCTGGGTCTGCACCTGCGGGAGAATGCGGGACCACATACGCCACCAGACGCTTGTCCCCAGGCTGGTCTTCACGGGCGACGACCGCAACCTGCGCGATCGCAGGATGCCGGGAAAGGAGAGACTCGATCTCACCGAGTTCAATCCGGAACCCGCGAATCTTGACCTGATGATCGACGCGGCCCACGTACTCCAGGGAACCGTCCGGCAGCCATCTCACGAGATCTCCCGTGCGGTACATCCGGGTGCCCGGCGGGCCGAATGGGTCCGCAACGAAGCGCTCTGCCGTCAGATCCGGCCGTCCCAGGTAGCCACGAGCCAAGCCGGCACCGGCAATATACAGCTCCCCCACCACTCCCGGCGGAACGGGCTTTAGTCCGGCATCCAGCACATACACCCGCGTATTCCAAATCGGCCTGCCAATGGGGGGCGTCCCTGCGCGCTCATCGCCGAGGAGCATGGCGGTGGAATAAATGGTGGTTTCCGTCGGGCCGTATTGATTATGGACGCGGCAGCCCAGTTCCTGCAGGGCGAGCTTGAGCCCGCTGGGAAACGCCTCGCCTCCCGTGATGATGCGGAGGCCGTCAAATTTGTCGGGCCTGCTCGCTGCCAGCTCGTGCCACAGGGTCGGCGTCGCCTGCATGATCGTCGTGCCGGTCTCGCGAATCATTTTCGCCAGAGCCGACGGGTCCATGATCGTATCC
>Ga0207865_102295_pt1 | contig 11519 bp, 9 predicted proteins | sample HigsolmetaAR204D_FD_184836 | JGI IMG/M metagenome (GOLD analysis project Ga0207865, IMG submission 184836) | Ionic liquid and high solid enriched microbial communities from the Joint BioEnergy Institute, USA - AR20-4-D (SPAdes) (version 2) ...
CAGCCGGCGCCGGCGATGCCGTGGTAGACATGCCGCTGGGCGAGCTCCCGGAAGGAACGTACCGCTTGACGGCCAGAACGGTGCACAACGGGGCCCAAAGCGAGCCGACGGCGCTTCCCGCCATCACGGTTGTCGAGCCCGGCGAGCCTCGGCTGATAAGCCCTGCGGAGCCGACGGCTTTTGCGCCTGGAACGATTCGCATCGAGGCGGCGGCGCCGGTCGGCAGCGAGCTCGTGCTTGTTAAGGACGGCGCCGAGCTTGTCCGCACTGCCGGACTTGGCGAGCAGCCGGCGGTGCTTCCTCTGCCCGACGGCGTCTACAGCGGACTTGCCTTGTACACGGAAAAGCAAGGTCTTCGCGGCCGCAAGTCCGTTCCGGTGCCTGATATTTCGGTTCAATCCACCGCGCCGGCCGAACCGATGCTGATCCTGTTCCAGCCTGAGGCGCCGGAGAACGGTCAAGTCAAGCTTCAGCTCGATTTGATCGATTTCGTCGGCAAGCACGAGCTATATGCGCTTCAAGTCCATCTCTCATACGGCCACGGTCTTCAGTATACAGGGCCGGATAAGCTGCAGGATGAGGAAGGCACCGTCTTTGACGGCGAGAATACGTGCGAAATGCTGAGCCAGATCGCCGGTCGTACGGAGAACATGCTGATCTATACGGCTATCCGGATTCCATCCGGCAGCGATGACGGCAATATTGCCGTGGAAGGGCGGCGAAAGCTGGTGAGCATTCCGCTAAAGGTCGGCGAATCGGCGGCCGACAAGGAACCGGTGCGGCTGCTGTATTTCCAAGCGGTCGACCGCAGCGGACAAACCGTCTTTGAGCTTGGAACTGCTTTGACGATTATGGTGAGCGCAAAGTGAACACGCGGAGGGAGTCCACTATGATACGGAATTTGACATGGAGCGCGGCCGCTTGTCTGCTGCTGTTGTTCGCAGGAACCGGAGCCGCCTCGGCCGCGCCCTTCCCCGGCCCCGTCATGCGGAACGGAGACGGCGGATGGATGGTGCGGGTACAGACGGCTGCAGGAGAAGGAAGCTTCTTGCACCGCGAAGGAGCCGGATTGGCCGCCTCTTTCCGGCAGCCTGCCGGTCTGGCTGTGGAGCAGGACGGCACGGTGCTTGTGGCAGACTCCCGCAACCACCTAATCCGCACGCTGGAGCCGGATGGGCGGGTCAGCACGAGAGCTGGCGTGCTGTACGACAAGGACGACATCGGCTTGCCGCTCGGCGGCTTGCTGGACGGAGCGGCCGACCGCTCGCTGTTCCATGACCCGCAGGGTATGGCGGTAGGCAGCGACGGCAGCGTGTACGTAGCTGACGCCGGCAATCATGCGATCCGCCGCATCGATCCCTCGGGCAATGTCTCGACGGTGGCCGGCAGCGGCGTCCTCGGTTTTCGCGACGGGGCGGGCCGGGAAGCGTCGTTCTACGCACCGTCCGATGTGGCGGTCGCTTCCGACGGCACGCTGTATGTCGCGGATACGCTGAACCACGCGATCCGGGCTATTGCTCCGGACGGCCGGGTCGCGACGCTGAATGCGAAATCCAGCCGCGTTGTCGAGGCGACGCCGGGCCAGGCCGTCTTCGCGGGAGATTACCGGGACGGGGAGCTTGCCGGGGCGTTATTCAACGAGCCGACGAGCCTCGTGTTGGACGACAAGGGCAATCTGTACGTGAGCGACTCCGGCAACCAGCTCATCCGCTATATCGATCTGCGGCAGCGGACGGTTACGACGGTGGCGGGTTCGGCGGTTTGCCATAGCTGTAAGGGCATCTATGAAGACAATGCGCTGTATGCCGCCGGCGATTATGCCGACGGTCCGGCGCTGGAGGCCAAGTTCCGTTTTCCGCGCGGCCTTGCATGGACGGCGGAGGGCGGGCTGCTGATCGCGGACAGCGAAAATCACGCGATCCGTTATTTGATCGACGGTGAGGTCACGACGCTGGCCGGCTCCCGCGACCGGGAAAGCGGAGAGACCGACGGTACCGAGACCGGGGCAAGGTTCGCCCGCCCGATAGATATCGCCGTCAAGCAGGATGGCACGGTGCTGGTTGCGGACTGCTTCAACAACAAGATTCGCGAGCTCGCTCCGTACCGGCTCCCGGCAGGGAGCGCCGCAGATGATCGAATCAAGGTCGCGCTCGATGAGCGCCTGATCGAGTTCGCAGCGGAGCCGGAAATCGTGGGCACCCGAGCGGTGGCGCCGGTCCGGGCGCTCGGCGAGGCGCTCGGCTACGGCGTTGATTACGACGCAGCGGACGGCGTAGCAAGCTTGTCCCGCGACGGCGAGACGGTCAAGCTGCAGGTGGGACAGAACAGCATTCGCCGGCTCGTCAGAGGACAGCCGGAGGCCGTGATCGAAACGGATACCGCTCCGTTCATCCAGCAGGATCTCGTCTTCGTCCCGATTCGCTTTTTCGCGGAGGCGGCCGGGTTGGACGTTCAATGGGACGAAGCGACCCGAACAGCGATCCTGCGCCATCCGGCCGCGATCCGGCCTTAAGGAGCTTGCGAAGGCCGAGCGATAAGCCGGTATTCGTTCGCTCATAGCTATAAGCGTCCAGCGCGGACAGGACGAGGGCCCGCGTTCCGTCTACAGACGTTTGCCAATATAGGCGCCGATGACAAGCGAATCTTCTCGTCATCAGTCGTCTTTTTCGCTGCTGAATATTTGCTTATCAATCATCATCAACTGACCACGATTAGTCCGGATACAACGGGTACAGGGAGAGCTGCCAAGATGGAACTGGACACGATATACCAGCGCTATAAACGGCTGCTGCAGGCGATTGCCTACCGGATGCTCGGCTCTGTCGCCGATGCCGAAGATCTCGTGCACGATCTGTTCTTGTCGCTGGACCGCGTCCGGTGGGAGGACGTGAACAACGAGCGGGCTTATTTGGTGAAAATGACGACGAACCGCTGCCTGAACGTGCTGAAATCTTCGCGAAGGCAAAGGGAGGCATATATCGGAGAATGGCTTCCCGAGCTGCAGCGGGTTGGAGAAGGGGAAGGGGAAGACCCGGCAGACGGCTTCGAGAAGAAGGAGACGCTGTCCTACGCTTTCGTGGTGCTGCTGCAGCGGCTGTCCCCGCTGGAACGGGCAGTATTTCTATTGAAGGAAGCGCTGGACTACGACTACCGGGAAATCGGCGAAATGCTGGGAAAATCCGATGTCAACTGCCGCAAAATATTCAGCCGCGCCCGGCGCAAAGTGCAGCAGGAGCGATCGCTGGCCCCTGCGACCGCAACGGCGGAGCAGCTGGCCGACGCGTTCGCCTTGGCGGCGAAGACGGGACAGTTCGGCGACTTTCTCAAGCTCGTGACAGAGGATGCCGTCCTCATTACGGACGGAGGAGGCAAAGTGCGCTCGGCCATCTTCCCGATCTTGTCGCGCCGGCGGATTGCCGCTTTTTTGGAGGGCGTGTATGCGCGCGGCAATTTCTTCCGCGGCGAGCTAAGGCGCGTCCGTTTTGGCGGCGAGCAAGGCTTTTTGCTGCTTAAAGACGGGAAACCTGCGAAGGCGATCTGCTTCGGATGGGATGAGCGCGGCGAGCGGATTCGTGCTGTGTATGTCGTCCTCAATCCGGACAAGCTTCGACATTTGGCGAACGAGCGGCCCAGGACGATTCAGGACTAGAGACCCTTCATAATGGAAGCGAGGTGTCCGATATAGGGGGGAGTAGGTGCAAAGGATGTGTTCGCCTTGAAGGAGAAGGATTCGGATGAGAGGCTGAAATCGTTTTTTCGCGAGGATCCCCTTTATTTGAAAAAATATGTCCGCGAACGCCCCGACAACAAGATGGCCTGGTATTTGCTCGGCCGCGAATACGAGGCGCAGGGCAAGCGCGGCAAAGCGATGTACTGCTACGAGCAAGCCGGGGAAGTGTACGAAGCCTTTGAAAACCGGAAGATCGTGATCCCGGACGATACGCTGAACGATATCCGGGAGGAACGGCGACGGCACAAGCGGAGAAGGCTGCATAAGGCGTTGCGAACGGCGGTATTCGGTCTGCTCGCGGTTGCCGCTATCCTGTACGCTCCCGGGCTGGAGGAGCGGGGCGCGGAAGAGCCTGCCGCAGCGACGTCCGGGGCGGTGCCCGCCGGCGAAGCTCCGCCGACCGATATTTATTATTTGTCTGCCGGCATATCGAAGGAATCGGTAGGCTCGGCGCTCAAGGAAATGCTGCTCGGCCAGCGAAGCGGCCGAAGCGCCTTGCTGGCCGGCGGAGAAGCGCTCGAGCCGGGGAATTGGATCGGCTGGTGGAAGCCGGCCAGCCCGCTGCTGTCGGTGGAACCGGGACACGACGCCGCCGAACGGCAAATCCGCTATTACGACGCGGCAAGCTGCGAATGCGAGCCGGCCGATGCCGCCGCCGCGCAAAGCCTGCTGACCGCATGGACGGCCGCCCAGGAGCAGAGGGCGGTGCTGCAATCGGCGCTGGCCGCTTACGCGCAGCGGTACGGCAGCTTGCCGGCCAGCCTGGAGCAGCTCAGCCGCCCGTATCCGGATAACGTGCTGCCTGGCGTGACGCCGGCGATGCAGCAGCTCTACGAGCAGGAGAGGCAGGCGCTCGAGCAGACAGCCCGAAGCTGGGCGAGCGGAGCGGCCGCCTCCCGGCCGCCTTCCGCTCCGGCCGAACCGTCGGTATCGGGCGAGCCGCTGGCCGAGCCGATACGCCTGATCGTCGATAAACGGCAGCATCGGCTGGCCGTCGTCAGCGGCAATGTCATACTGCGGAATTACCCGGTCGGCTTGGGAGGAGAGGCTACGCCGGAAGGGGAGTTCACGATCTCGGAGAAGGTGCGCAACCCGAACGGGAAGTCGAACGGCGAATTCGGCAGCCGGGGAATGACCTTGTCCGATACGCAGTATGCCATCCACGGGACGAACCGGCCGTCCAGCATCGGCAAGGACGAATCGCTCGGCTGCGTTCGCATGCTGAAGGAGGACATCGAGGAGCTGTTCGACATGGTGCCGCTCGGCACGAGGGTGACGATCGGCAGCGGGCTGCTGCCTTCAGACATCGGACGCAGTCCCGGCGAGCCGTTCAAGCTGCCGCTATTCACCAAGGAGACGAACCCGGATAAAGTGTACCGTTGGCTCGATTAAAGCGATGCGGCCGGCCTGCTTATTGATTGACGATTAAGAGCACGGCCATCAGGATGACAATGGCAGCGAAGCCGCCGCCGACCCAAGCGATCAGCTTGACGTTCGGACCGTCCTCTTTGCGCTTCATATACGAAGGCTGTTTGACTTTCTTCATCGTTTCTGACCCGCTTTCTATTTTGAAATTTGGCGATAATCCGCCGACAAAATTTCAACCCCGAAGGTGACGACCGATGACGGAAGGAGTCGTTCGTCATAGGCGTCTATCTGAAGTGATATACGTCTATTGTAGCATATTGCCGCGGAATTGGGATGCGTTTTTCGGCGAATTGCGCCGGCCCCGGCCGCGGCGTTTTTTTTCCTGAACGGTACCTTTATTTTTGCGGCGCAAAGCGCTAAACTGTCTAAAGGAATATTTCAAGCGGTACGGGCGAAGGAGAATAGAAGTCATGTTGTACAAGCATATTGCAAAACCGGCTTTGTTTAGGATGGACCCGGAGAAAGCGCATCATCTGACGATTAACGGGCTGCATGCAATCAGCCGCTTCAAGCCAGGCCGCTGGCTGCTGCGGGCGATGTGGGGCGTCCCCGTCTATCCGGAATTGGAATCGGAGCTGTGGGGCATCCGCTTCCCCAATCCGGTCGGTCTGGCCGCCGGTCTCGATAAGAACGCCAAGGCGGTGCCAGGCTTTTGCAGCATCGGGTTCGGGTTCATGGAGGTCGGCACCGTCACGCCGAAGCCCCAGCAGGGCAACGAGCTGCCGCGCCTGTTCCGGCTTCCGGAGGACAGCGCGCTCATCAACCGGATGGGCTTCAATAACGTCGGTATCGACGGGATGAAGCGCCACCTGCGCAATGCAGCCGCCAGAACGGTGCCGCTGGCGATCAATATCGGCAAAAATAAAACGACGCCCAACGAGCGGGCGGAAGAGGATTACCGGGCCTGCATTCAGGCGCTTTACGGATACGGCGATTTTTTCGTCGTCAATATCAGTTCCCCCAACACGCCGGATCTGCGCAACCTGCAGCACGGCGACGAGCTTTCGCGCCTCCTGGCGGCGGTGAAGGACGAGATCGGCAAGCAGCACGCCCGGTTCGGCGGCCGGCAGAAGCCGGTGCTCGTCAAGATCGCTCCCGATCTAAGGAGCGAGGAAGTGGAATATATGGCGGAGACGATCATGAGCAGCGGCGTCTCGGGGATTATCGCCTCGAATACGACGATCGCCAGAGACGGGCTCACGCACCCGCATCGGGTGGAAGCCGGAGGCCTTAGCGGCCGTCCGCTTACCGCCCGGTCCACGGAGCTTATCTCCCGGCTGTATCGATTGACAGAGGGGCGCATCCCGATTATCGGCTCGGGGGGTATTTTCACTGCGGACGACGCATATGAAAAAATACGGGCAGGGGCCTCGCTGGTAGAAGTGTATACCGCATTAATTTACGAAGGGCCAGGCTTGCTGAGACGTTTGAACGAAGGATTGAGACAGCGGCTTCAGCAGGACGGCTTCCGTCATCTGTCCGAAGCGATCGGTTCGGCGCATCAAGGCAAGTAGAATGGAGGGACACCCGATGGACGGACGCGACTGGAAATTGTTTTTGCAGCCCTACGAGCAGACGGTGGAAGAGCTGAAGGTCAAGTTCAAGACGCTGCGCGCAGAGCTGAAAAACCGGGAGGAATACTCGCCGATTGAGTTCGTCACCGGGCGCGTCAAGCGCATCTCCAGCATTATCGAGAAAATGAAGCGGCTGAACGTGCCGATGGAAAATATCGAGACGGGCATTGAGGATATCGCCGGCATCCGCATCATGTGCCAATTTGTGGAGGATATTGAAGCGCTGGCGGAGCTGATTCGGGCGCGTGAGGATATGACAGTCAAGTATGTCAAAGACTACGTGACGAACAAAAAGCCGAGCGGATACCGCAGCTATCATATTATCGTGGAGTACCCCGTACAGACGGCGCTCGGGATGAAGCGGGTGCTGGCGGAGATTCAGCTGCGCACGCTGGCAATGAATTTTTGGGCGACGATCGAGCACTCCCTCAATTACAAATACCGCGAGAAGCTGCCTGAGCAGGTGGTGGAAAGGCTGAGCAGGGCAGCGGAAGCGGCTTATCTGCTCGACCGGGAAATGAGCAGCATCCGCGACGAGATTATGGAGGCGCAAAAGCTGTTCGAGGACAAATCGCGAATCGTGTCCCAGGTGCTAAGCGGCATTCAGCGGCTGTACTATTTCCATCGCGTGCGGGAGGCGGCCCAGTTCCAAATGCGCTTCAACGAGCTGTGGGATATCGACGACGTATGGCATTTCAAGGAGCTCTTGCACGATATCGAGGAAGCGATCCGCAGGGCGGCTGCGAAGAGCCCGTAAAAAAGCCCGTAACTAGGCGGGCACTGCCGGAAGACGCGGAGGCTGGAGGGTTGAGGCGATGAATCGCGATTATGATCCTTTGTACGTACAGTTTATACATTATTTCAATATTGAGCGCGATTATTTCGAGTGCCATGAGGTGATGGAGGAGCTGTGGCTCGAGGAAGGCCGCGATCCGGTCTACCAAGGGCTGCTGCAGGTCGCCGTCGGACTGTACCACGATGCGAACGGCAACCGGAACGGGGCGATCAAGCTGTTCGCGCAGGCGCTCGACAAGCTGGAGGGCGTGCAGGACGAAAGGCTCGGCATCGATCTGGAGAAGCTGGTGAACGACAGCCGTACCTATTACCGGAAGCTAAGCCGCGCCATGGATGAGCCGTTCGAGCCTTACGATCTCGATATCGTCATCCTCGACCCCAAGCTGCGGACGGCCGTCGAACGGCTGCCGGGCGGCGCAACGGAATGATATCTTTGGAAAATAGCGCGCCTTGCCGATTCGCTGGTTTCCGGCTGCTGCTTGCGTCCAAACCGAAAAAAACCTCCAGCCGCTACTCTGGCGGCAATGGAGGTTTTTGCTTGAAACGTTACTTGGCGTTATGCTTCTCCAGGAACTGCTTGTACGCATCTTGCGGATGGCCCGGTTCGCCGGAGACAGAGATGCCTCCCTCCATGCGCTCCGCTTCGACGCCGTCCTTATAATAAACGAGCGTCGGCGTATACTGAATATTATTTTTGTCCCAGGCGTCCGGGAATTCCTCCAGGTTGAACTGCTTGACGTCGATGCCCATCTCCTTGGCCATCGGCGCAAGGATCGGCGTTGTCCGCTTGCAGTGCGGGCAGGTCGAAGCGAAATAATAGACGAAGAACGATTCCTTGTTGTCGATTCTTGTCTGCAGCTCGTTAGGCAAAATAATATTTTGATAATTCGGATCGTCCAGCAGCTTCAGCGTTTCGGGATGCAGATCCTGCGGAGCGATGCCGTACACGTTGTTTTCGTATTTGGCGTATTTCGCCTTGTTGGCTTGCTGATTGAGAACAAACAGCGCGGCGAACAGGACGACGATAACAGATAAGAAAATCAGCAGCTTCTTCATTTCGATTCACCTCATTTCTGCACGGGATTGCACGGGATAATGAAAGTTGCGCCCATCCTATAACCATTCTTCGCTGAGCGCGGAGATTCCTGCCTGATATCATACCTCAAATTTGAAATAATTGCGACACCGGATCTCTCCGGCGCTTCGCAAGGCGCCAATAAAACGTCCGGAACTCGCCTGCGGCATCCGCTTGAAGCCGGACAGCCAGTCGGGCTCCCGGTCTGGTTCGGCCGAGCTGGCAGCGCTTTAGGAAACCGCTCATATGGACCTGATGCAAACGGGACGGCTATATATTATAATTTGACATATTGGCGACCGACCGCAGGACAGGAATTGCCCGGATGATGAGCTTGAACGGTCCGCTTATAGTTTGAGAATGTTTTGCTAAGCTTGAAGGCTTTGGGCGACGAGACATAAACAGCAAAGGCGAGTGGTGACATGGGGACTGATATGCTGCCGGGAACGTTCCTGGGCCGGATGGAGCGGCTGCTTGGGGACGGTTTCCCGGATTTTTTGGCTTCTTATGAGGAGCAGCGGCAGTACGGACTGAGGGTCAATACGCTGAAGATTTCTCCTGACGCATTGCAGGAGATAGCCGGGTTCGGCCTGCAGCCGGTTCCTTGGTGTCCGACCGGATTTTATTATAGCGAGGCGGACCGGCCAGGCAAGCATCCGCTGTATCATGCCGGCCTGTATTATATCCAGGAGCCGAGCGCGATGGCGCCCGTGGAGCTGCTGGACGTGCTCCCCGGCGACCGAGTGCTCGATCTGTGCGCGGCCCCGGGGGGCAAATCGACGCAAATCGCCGCCAAGCTGGGCGGCCAGGGCGTGCTCGTCGTCAACGACGTGCATCCGGACCGGGTGAAGGCCTTGGTCAAAAATATCGAGCTGTCCGGCGTGCGCAACGCGGTCGTGCTGAACGACGATCCGGGCAAGCTGCAGCATGCGTTCAAGGATTGGTTCGACAAAATCTTGATCGACGCTCCCTGTTCGGGAGAAGGCATGTTCCGCAAGGAAGAGGATATGGCGAAGGCGTGGCGGCCCGACTGGCCGGACAAATATGCCGAAATGCAGCGCCAGCTGCTCCGTCAGGCGGCGGCGATGCTGAAGCCGGGAGGGCGGCTCGTCTATTCGACGTGCACCTTCTCGCCGGAAGAAAACGAGCGGATGATCGCGGCATTTTTGGACGAGCATCCGGAATTTGCGGCCGTGGAGACGGGCAGCGGGACGGCGGCCGGACGCGAGGATTGGCTGCCTGGCCGGCCGGATTGGGCCGAAGGACGCCGGGCCGGCGAGACGGTGCGCACGGCCCGGCTGTGGCCGCACCGACTGCGCGGGGAAGGCCATTTTGCGGCGGCGCTTGAGCGTCGCGGACTAGATATCCGCGGCGGACAAGCGCCGCCGGGAGGGCCTGCAGCGTGTGCAGCAGCGGCAGCGGGCGGCCTCGCCGGATCGGGCCTTGCCCGAACGGGCGAGGGAGCCGGTGCAGCTATGCGGCTGGAGCCGGAGCCGGAGGCGGGGGCAAGCCCGGCGGGCGCGCGCGGCGATGAGGCAGCCGGGCGGACTGCCGCTGAGCGGGCGGCGGGCGGCGGCTCGGCACTCATGATCCTGTCGCGCATCGACAAACAGACGAAAGACCAGACCGAGCGCCTGTTTGAAAGTCTCTCGCCGGAATGGCAGGCGACCATTGTTCGCGTGGTCGAATCGGCGGAAGAGGCGGTTCGCACGGCGGCGGCAGCGGTGCGCGTCCTGCGCGAAGTCACCGATGGCCAGCCCAACGCGGAATAGCCGGGCCGGGACACGCCCGTTCAGGAAATAGCCCGGCAAGCCACACCGCGTTCGTTCGTCCCGGCGGCCCGCGTAACGTGTTCGCGCGCCGCCGGGCTTCGTCAGGCGAGGCTAGGACGCCAGCGTTTCCACCACCGACGCGCCATCGGTGGCTTCGCAGACATAAATCGTGGGCGTCAACCCGGTCGCTTGCGTATAGCACGCGGCGACATCAGCGGCGAAGGTCTGCGCGTCCGCGGCGCGCACCAGCGCCACGCAGCAGCCGCCAAAGCCACCGCCCGTCATACGCGCGCCGAATGAGGCATCGTGGGCCTGCGCGCAGGCGACCATTGCGTCGACTTCCTCGCGCGAAATCTCGAAATCGTCGCGCATACTGACGTGGCTTTCATTCATCAGGCGGCCCAGTTCGACAGCGTCGCCCCGGCGCATGGCTTCGGCGGCGGCGAGTGTGCGGGCGTTTTCGGTAATCACGTGGCGGGCGCGGCGGCGCGTCACGTCGTCCAGCTCGTGCTCGCGCTCGGCGAACATCTCCGGCGTGACATCGCGCAGCGCCTTGACGCCGAAATGGCGGGCGGCGGCTTCGCACTGCTGGCGGCGCTCGTTATAGGCCGAGCCGACCAGTCCGCGCCGGGTTGCCGTATCGAGCACGACGATGCGCGTATCCGGCGGCAGGGGAACGGCCTGAGTTTCCAGCGAGCGGCAGTCGATCAGCAGCGCGTGCCCGGCCCGGCCTGCCGCCGAAATCAACTGATCCATGATGCCGGAATTGACGCCGATCCACAGGTTCTCGGTTTTCTGGCCGATTTTCGCAATCCACGCCGGTTCCCACGTCAGACCGGACACCGCGGCGAAAGCGCGCGCGGTCGCCATTTCCAGCGCCGCCGAGGACGACAGGCCGGCGCCGATTGGCACGTCGCCGGCAACCACGCCTTCCCAGCCGGAGAGCATCATGCCGGCTTCCTGCATGGCCCACGCGACGCCGCGCACGTATTCCGACCATTCGGGCGGCCGGTGCACCATCTCGATCAGCGAAATTTCGGCGATTTCGTCGAAATCCAGCGATTCGACGATGACATACTGATCGTGGCGCGGGCGCAGCGCGATGTATACCGCCCGGTCAATCGCCATCGGCAGCACAAAGCCGT
>Ga0207865_102301_pt1 | contig 11501 bp, 9 predicted proteins | sample HigsolmetaAR204D_FD_184836 | JGI IMG/M metagenome (GOLD analysis project Ga0207865, IMG submission 184836) | Ionic liquid and high solid enriched microbial communities from the Joint BioEnergy Institute, USA - AR20-4-D (SPAdes) (version 2) ...
TTCGTGTTCCTCGGACCGGTGTTTTGCCTCCAGCTTCCTTCAGATTCCGCGTCACCACGGACACCCTTGCTCTTGGCTAACCTCTACTTCTGTCTTCGGGGTTCGGGACTTACACCCTATAGTTCATGTACATGCCGGGCGCACCAAAAATTAAAGAAAGGCTGAACAAGTCGCCTTTCTTTACATTAAATATTTTCCACTTCAAAAATTGGATCGTGGGATAGAAAATTGTAAATTTATGGTGAATGACTATTCATAAATATTTCAACAAACTGGTGCAAGTTCATACCTGTCCCCTTGTCCAATTTCTATTGAATTATGATTTTATGGATGACTCAAAGTTAAATACTATGCCAACTCTTTACTTTTTTGTTTTCTTTCTTTCCTCATTCTTGCCCTCTCTGGCGCAGTTTCATGTAATTTTTTCTCTTCTTCTGTTTCCGGAATGACTGGAGGAACTCGTGTTGGATTTTTATGTTGATCAAGCGCAACAAACGTTAATAAGGCCGTAGCAGCTATTTTTCTTTCACCACTTTTTAAATCTTCAGCAATTATTTTCACAAAGATTTCCATAGATGTTCTACCTGTCCAAGTTACATACAATTCAAACCATACTGCATCTGTCGGACGTACTGGATGTAGAAAATCAACCGAGTCAGTTGAATCGGTGACACATTCTGTTCGACTATGACGCGCTGCGGAAATGGAGGCTACTAGGTCTAAATCACTCATTAACCTACCTCCAAATAACGTATTGTGGTTATTTACATCATTTGGGAATACACGACTAGCTCGTATAACTCGTGACTCCCTGCAGTATTTCGCTTTCATTGATTAATCCTCCCTAATCATCCGTGCACATATATTTCCCTATAAATGTTTAGTATAACTTTATCTAATTAAATTTATATTACTGATTTCTCCAATATTTCAACAATATCCATCGTTTTTACTTTATCTTCTGCTTCTAAAGCTTTTGTACCATCACTAATCATCGTTAAGCAGTACGGACAGCCGGTCCCAATCATCGTTGGGTTTGTGTCAAGAATTTGTTCGGTACGTGCTACATTAATTCTTGTACCAGTATCTTCCTCTGTCCACATCAACCCCCCACCTGCTCCACAACACATTGAATTTTCGCGATTCCTAGATACTTCAACCAATTGCACCCCAGGAATCGATTTTAAAATATCACGAGGTTGATCATAAATACCGTTGTAGCGCCCTAAATAACAAGAGTCATGATATGCAATAACTTCGTTCACTTCATTTTTAGGTTTTAGTTTGCCTTCTTTAATCCACTGATTTAGCAATTGAGTATGGTGATAAACCTCCACATCCTCTAGACCAAATTCTGGATATTCATTTTTAAAAGTGTTAAAGGCATGTGGATCAATGGTTACAATTTTTTTCACATTATGCTTTCGAAATGTATCAATATTAGCACTAGCAAGTTCTTGGAATAAAAACTCATTCCCAATACGACGTGGCGTGTCCCCAGAGTTTTTCTCCTTATTTCCTAAAATTGTAAATTTAATGCCAGCAATATTCATTAGACGTGCAAAAGACTGAGCAATTTTTTGACAACGATTATCAAAAGAGCCCATTGAGCCAACGAAAAATAAATACTCAAACTCTTCACCAGCTTTTTCTATTTCTTTTATAGTTGGTACCTGAATATCCTTACACCCATCGCGCCAATTTTCACGTTCTTTCCTATTTATTCCCCATGGATTACTTTGACGTTCAATATTAGTAATCGCCCTTTGCGCATCTGGCTTCATACGACCTTCTGTTAATACAAGATAACGACGCAAGTCAATAATTTTGTCTACATGTTCATTCATGACTGGGCATTGATCTTCACAGCTACGGCATGTTGTGCAAGCCCAAATCTCTTCTTCTGTAATAACATCACCAATTAGCCTTACTTCATATCCTGCTGCCACTTCATTTGCTCCTTGTAATGCGAGCTTATTTGAATTAAAAATAAATTCTGGTAGCCAAGGAGACCTTGATGTAATCGCTGCTCCTTTATCAGTTAGGTGATCACGCATTTTCAAGATAAGGTCCATTGGTGAAAGCATCTTTCCTGTCCCTGCTGCAGGGCACATATTGGTACAACGGCCACATTCCGCGCAAGCATACAAATCAATCAACTGTCGTTGAGTAAAATCTTCTATTTTTCCAACACCAAATTCTTCTGCTTCTTCGTCTTCGAAATTGATTTTTTTTAATTTCCCAATAGGCTCCATCTTCTTGAAAAAGATGTTGACTATCGCAATTAACTCATGAAATTGCTTTGATTGGGGAACAAATACCAAAAAAGAGAATACAGTCAACATATGGATCCACCAAAATATATAGAACAATACTGTTCCTACTGTTGTTCCGACTCCTTCAAACAACAATGCGATGACTCCAGAGAATGGAGCGTAAACCAAATTTGGTTCGTGACCTAACATAATTGTTTCAAATCCTAATGAAAGGAGGATTGATAAGGTCAGTGTAAATAATGCGATATATACAAAGGAGGCTTTGCCATCACGTTTCCATTGTAAACGTTTCAGCTTTTCACCATAGCGTCGATAGGATCCATAAACGATAGCTACCATCATAAGAAAAGTGGTCCATTCCTGTATTAGGCTGAAATATTTATGGGCTTCACCAAAAGGAAATACATAGCCAATAATGAAACCCTTTATGATCAGTTCAATGAGACCTATTTGGATTATAAAAAAACCATAAAACAGCACTAAATGCATAAGACCACTTTTCTTGTCTTTAAATAACTTCCGTTGGCCCAGCACATGAACTAGAACAGTATTGATTCGCTCTTTGAGGCGCAGTTCAAATGCTTCTTTCTTACCAAGTTTCACAAATAAATATCGGCTGTATACAAGATTAGCAAACAAATAAACTGCATAACCTGAAACAGCTAAAAAAGCCAAAACATTCAACAGTGATAACATGCTGTTTATCCTCCAGTATCGTTTCTTAGTCAGTTTCTAACGTCTTACCAAGAGTTAAAAAGTAACCATATCCTTTTTTAATTCCTCAATTAATAGAGGAATAATTTCAAATAAATCACCTACAATTCCATAATCCGCTATTTGGAAAATTGGTGCTTCTGGATCCTTATTAATAGCGACGATAACTTTTGAGTTAGACATCCCAGCTAAATGTTGAATCGCTCCAGATATCCCACAAGCTATATATAGATCCGGTGTAACTACTTTTCCTGTCTGTCCGATTTGCATAGAATAGTCGCAATAACCAGCATCACATGCTCCTCGTGATGCACCAACGGCTCCTCCCAACAAATTCGCCAATTCCTGTAAGGTCTTAAAACCTTCTTTGTTCTTTACACCGCGACCGCCGGAAACAATAATTTTAGCTTCCGATAAATCAACGCCACTTACCGCTTTTCGAACAACATTCTTAATTACTGTACGAAGATCTGTAATGTTTACCGCTACATTTGTAATCTCCCCAGTCCTTGTTTCATCCTTTTCAAGCGGTGCTATATTGTTCGGACGAATGGTTGCAAAGACAATGCCTTCAGTAATTTTCTTTTTCTCAAACGCTTTACCTGAGTATATCGGTCGTGTAAACACCACATCATCTCCAACCTTCTCAACAGCAATAGCGTCTGAAATTAAACCAATGTTTAGTTTGATTGCTATACGAGGTGATACATCTTTTCCTATTGCTGTGTGCCCTAATATAATTCCTTCTGGACTCTCAGCATCGATGATTTGGAGTAATGCTTGCTGATAAGCATCTGTTGTATAACTCTTAAGATCATTGTGATTGACTACAAGAACACGATCCACACCGTAATGAATCATACTATTTGCAAATTGATCTACATTTTCTCCAAGAATTACACCAACAACTTCGCCTCCATCTGCCACTGTCTTGGCTGCGGCTATGGCTTCAAATGATACATTACGTAATACACCATTTAAAACTTCACCAACTACTAATACTTTTCTTGACATGATTATCCTCCCCAGATTAAATGACTTTTGCTTCAGATCTTAATAATGATACTAATTCTTTCACTTGAATCGGAGCATCTCCTTCAAGCATCTTTCCAGCCTTTTTGGCTGGTGGTTCAAATATTTCCACTACAGTCGTTTTTGCTTTAATATCATCCTCTTCTAAGTCGAGATCCTCTATTTCTAACAATTCAATCGTTTTTTTCTTGGCCCTCATTATTCCTGGAAGTGATGGATAGCGCGGCTCATTCAAACCTTGCTGTGCGGTAACAAGTACAGGAAGTGAGACTTCAACTGTTTCTTCATCTCCTTCTATATCACGGACAATAGTTGCTTTCCCATTTAACACCTCAAGGTTTGTTATCGTTGTCACTTGTGGAATGTCTAACAATTGTGCTACAGATGGTCCTACTTGTCCTGAACCACCATCAACGGTAACATTCCCTCCAAGAATGATGTCAAATTCCTGCTTTTCCAAATATTTCGAGATTAGTTTAGCTACCGTGAACTGATCAATCTCGTCTAAGTCCTCAACATTTATCAAAACAGCTTTATCAGCCCCCATTGCCAAAGCTGTACGAAGTTCTTTTTCAGCATCTTTCTCATCAACGGTTACTACGGTTACTTCACCACCATGTTTTTCTCGAAGTACAATCGCTTCTTCAATTGCATATTCATCGTAAGGATTAATGACAAATTGAGCACTACTTTCTTCAATTCTTCCGTTACTTATAGTGATTTTTTCCTCCGTATCAAACGTTCGCTTCATGATTACATAAATATTCAATGACTGTTCCTCCTCTTCATGACAGTAAATCTATTCTTTTATTATGAAACTAGCATTCCTCTAATTATTAAACTTGTAGATTCTCCACAATCGTTGTAATCCCCATACCACCAGCAATGCAGAGAGTAACAAGTCCATACCTTTCTCCGCGCCGTTCCAATTCATGTAAAAGTTTTGTTAAGAGTATTGCACCTGATGCACCGATAGGATGTCCCAATGCAATGGCACCACCATTGACATTTACCTTATCAATATTAATATTCCACTCTTTAATTACCGCCAGGGATTGAGCTGCAAAAGCTTCATTTAACTCAATTAAACCTATATCATTTAATGTTAGGTTTGCTAGTTTTAATGCTTTCATTGTTGAAAGTACTGGACCAATCCCCATAATTTCAGGTGAAACCCCAGCAGCAGCATGTGCAATTATTCTTGCTTTAGGCTTTAACCCATACTCATTCGCTGCCTTTTCCGACATAACTAGTAAAGCAGACGCACCGTCATTTCTTCCGCTGCTATTTCCTGCCGTAACTGTACCATTTTGCTTAAACACAGGTTTTAGACTAGCCAGTTTATCTAATGTGGTTTTTCTAGGATGCTCATCTGTATCAAATAATATTGTTTCTTTACGATTCTGAATCTCATAACCGACAATTTCATCTTTGAATTTGCCACTTTCGATTGCTTGTAATGCTAATTCTTGACTTCTCAAAGCAAACTCATCTTGCTCTTCACGAGAAATATTATATTTTTCAGCAAGGTTCTCAGCAGTCATTCCCATTGTCAATGATCCATATTGATCTATCGGCTGCGACCGAGGTTGGCTCTCTGTATTAGGGTCCAAAAGTTCTCCATTTCCAGCACCATAACCAAATCGTGCGAAACGTAAATAATAAGGAGCCGTACTCATGCTTTCGGCACCACCAGCAATAATCACATCTGATAAGCCACATTGAATTTGCTGAACAGCATTATTAACTGCCTGAAGTCCTGAACCACATTGTCGATGGACTGTATAAGCCGGCACTTCAACCGGAAGACCTGCTCTTAATAGAGCAAGTCTTGCTAGGTTAGGAGTATCCGTGCTTTGTTTCCCTTGTCCCATGATGACTTCGTCCACGATATTTTTTTTAATTCCTGTTCTTACAATAATTTCATTAATTACCTTTGATGCTAAATAATCTACTTCTATATTTTTTAAACTTCCGCCTAATTTACCTATTGCCGTTCGTACTGAATCAACAATTACAACTCCTTGCAAAACAATCACTCCTGGTTATTATCATATTTATAGAAACCAATACCTGACTTCCTTCCTAATCTTCCAGCCTTCACATATTTAATTAATAATGGACATGGACGATATTTTTCTCCAAGTGTTTCATAAAGGTATTCCATATTTCGCAATCGGGTATCAAGACCTACTAAATCTGCTAATTCTAGTGGACCCATTGGATGATTTAATCCTAATTTCATCGCTTTATCAATGTCAGCGGCAGATGCGACACCTTCCATTAACATATTCATCGCCTCGTTTCCAATTAAGCAATTCATTCTACTTGTAACAAACCCTGGAAATTCATTAACCTCGATAACCTCTTTATTCATTTTTTCAGCAGCTTGTTTGGCGATTAAGTACGTTTCATCAGAAGTATCCAGACCTCTGACAATCTCAACTAACTTCATTTTGTGTACTGGATTAAAAAAGTGCATGGCAATGCATTTTTCTGGACGAGATGTTTGAGCACCAATTTCAGTTGGACTCATTGTTGATGTATTTGTCGCCAATACTGTATGTGAAGGACAAATCTTATCTAATTTCTTAAAAACGTCCACTTTTATTTCCATTTTTTCAAGGACAGCTTCAATGACTAAGTCTGCTTCAACTGCAGCCTCCTCTATGCTAGTAGTAAAAGTAATCCTGTTGAAGCTCGCTTCATCTTCACCAGGTTTTATAAAACCCCCATCTACTGATTTTTTCAATTCATTGCCAATATATTTTTTTGCTTTCTCCAAAGCCTCAGGATAAAGATCTTGAAGATGAACTTGGAAACCTGATACTGCAGCAACATATGCTATTCCTCTTCCCATTACTCCTGCACCGATAACCGCAATTCTTTTCATGGCAAATTTCCCCATTTCATTCATAATCACTTTATTTGTTTATTTAGTAGTACACTGTACTCGACCAAGTAACTCATTACATCTACGACACGCTCTGGCGATGAATAAACAGGAAAATTCTCCTTTTGATACAAGGCCATTGCTTGTGGAGCAATCGAATCTGCCCCTAAACGCCCAACAACAATTGGTTTATCATTCTTTTTAAAAACATCTATAATAGCCTGAGCAATAACAACAGCACCTGGATCAGCGTTCGTGGTTAACATAACAATCACACCATCTAAGTTGGGATCCTGAACAAGGATTTCTAATACCTTTTTAAACATCTCTGGTTTTGCAATAATCTCGGCTGTTACATCAATCGGATTAACGGCCGATCCAAATGGAGGGATAAACTCTTTAATTTTTTCCGAAGTTTCGTCTAACTCAGGGACTTCTAAGTTTCTTTCGGAACATAAATCTGCAATAACACTACATGCTCCACCTGAAGCAGTTAATACACCAATTCTTCTTCCTTTAGGCAATTTTTGAACAGTAAAAGCGCGTGATACATCGATAATTTCATCAAGTTTGTTAATACGAAGGGCACCATATTTTTTAAATGCAGCTGAATAAACAGCGTCATCTCCAGCAATAGAGCCTGTATGTGATTGAACAGCCCTTTGACCTACACTGGATCGGCCCGTTTTATATATCAATAAAGGTTTCTTGTTTTGAAGAGCTTTTTTAGCTGCCTTTTTAAAAGCAGTCACATCCTTGATTCCTTCCATAAAAACTGATATAACACTTGTTAATTCGTCTTCTGCTAATACATCTATAAAGTCAGAAGTACTTAAATCAGCTTCGTTAGCAACACTAATCCAACGACTAAACCCTACACCTTGTTCCCATGCACGACTTAATAGTGCACTTCCCATCGCACCACTTTGTGAAATAAAACCGATATTTCCTGGTATCTTAACTTTTGATTCTAGAGCAGCTCCAAATGCTGTATAAATATTCATACCAGGACTTGCTATTCCAATTGAATTCGGACCAAGGACACGGATATTTCCTTTTTGGGCAATTTCTACGATTTGATTTTGAAGCCTTTTACCTTCTTCGCCTACTTCGCTGAAACCAGATGAATAGATAATAGCTGCTTTGACACCTTTTTCCACACACTCTTCCATAATCGCAGGTACTTGCCTTGCATCCACAATAATACAAGCAAGATCAATCTCATTTGGAATAGATAAAATATTTGGATAGGCCTTGTATCCTCTGATTTCGTCCGCACCTGGATTCACCGGAAACAGCTCTCCACTAAACCCATTTTCAACAATATAGCGGAACAGTCTGCCTCCATTTTTCTTTTCATTTTTCGAAGCCCCTACAACAGCAATTGATCTTGGATTAATCATATATTTAATATTACTTAAATCCTTTAATGAACTTTCAGTCAGTGTGCGTTCCCCTATTAAAATTCGTACATCGCAAATGAAAGCATTTTGATCAGCAAATATAACTGGATTTAAATCCAATTCTTCAATTTCTGGGTGAGCCTCAACTAAATCATTAAGTGATAGACAAATAGAATAGAGAAGATTCATATTTATTCCATTTTGTCCCCGATAACCTTCGAGAAGTTTAGATGTTTTTAATTCTTGGATCATTTCCTCAACATCAGTAACCGAAACAGGCATCATCCTCATAGAGAAATCCTTAAAAATTTCTACTAAAGTTCCTCCGTAACCTATTACAAGCTGGTGACCAAAAGTTGGATCCTTCTTTATCCCGAAAATAAGTTCAATCCCTTTAGGAGCCATCTGTTGAATAAGGACACCCGCCATAACTGCATCACGATTATATTTGGAAGCATTCTCTAAAATATTATCGAAGTTTTCAATCAGTTCCTGTTCATCTTTTATATTTAATTTCACGATACCTGCTTCTGTTTTATGAACAATCTGTCTTGACATCCCTTTTAACACAACTGGGTAACCTATTCTTTTAGCAATTTCTACGGCCTGTTCCTTTGTTGTTGCTAATGCTGACTTTGCAACCGGAAGTTCAAATCGACTTAATAGTTCAGCTCCTTCAAATTCCATTAAAAATGTTCCCGATTCAACATTTTCACTCTTGTTTAATACCTCCGTTTTCATTTCGTCCAAAATGATAACCTCCTAATCTATTTCTTTCTTTGGCTAAATTTCATTCCAAATACCTCTTCAGCAATCTTATTTTTTAACATTTCTGGTGTACCACCAGCAATCATCCAACCTCTTATTCTTCTAAAGATGTACTCTAGTGGATATTCTGTTGAATAGCCGTAGCCTCCAAAAATTTGAACAGCTTCATGAGCAACCTCAAATGCTATTGTGTTAACATAAGCTTTTGCAATTGAGGCTTCGAGCGGACTAGGAACCCCTTTATCCGCATTTGTAGCCGCACGGTAAAGCAATAATCTTCCAGCGTCCAATTTCATTTTCATTTCTGCGATTTTCCATTGAATACCTTGGAATTCAGCAAGTGGTCGGCCAAATTGTTTTCTTTCCTTCGCATGTTCGACAGCCATATCAAAAGCAGCTTGAGCTAAAGCAAGCGATCTTGATGTATTCCCCAAACGTTCAATATTAAACATCGTGAACATTTTTCTAAACCCATCTTCCGGTACAAGAATATTTTCTACCGGAACTTCACAGTTATCGAAATATAGGGCACAATGTTCTTCTCCTGACATATGTGTTTCCGTTTTTCCAACAGTGAAACCTGGTGCTCCTCTTTCTACTAAGATTGATCCTGATGTTCTTACGCTGTCCCCAAAGCGTACCCAGACTACGTAATATGAATTATGAGGGCCATGAGTATTGAACACTTTCGAACCATTGATAATGACTTTATCACCTTCAATACGAGCTTTTGTACTTAAATCAGTCGTCGCTGACCCAGCGTTTGGCTCAGACATGGCAACAGAGATTAACTTTTCTCCAGCTAAAATTGAAGGTAAGATACGTGCTTTTAATTCTTTACTACCAAAAGCGGCTAATTGTCTAATGGCACCGAAGTTTCCAACTTGGAGCATATCTGCTGTATTTGGACAAACTTTCGCAACCTCTTCCATCACTATAATTGCATCCATTAAGGACATCCCTTGTCCTCCATCTTCTTCTGAAAGCGTCATGCCCATCAGGCCATGTTCAGCAAGAATTTTTGCATTCTCCCACGGTACCTCTCTATTTTTTACCCATGTATATGCTTTTTTAGAAAACTTTTCTTTTGCAAAACTCCTTGCCCATTTTTGTAACTCCAATTGATCTTTAGTAAGATTGAAATCCATATTAATAGTCCTCCTCATTATTTGAATTTTTTTAATTGTAAATATTTTTTTACACACTTAATTAATGCAAGAATCGTGCCAAATATTTTTTTATCATTACCATATTGTTATTTTGACTATTTATAAAAGAGCCAACTCTTTCTTGTTAAGATGTTGAACGTATATGTTTATTTTTTTTACATCTATTTTCTACTTTCCTCGGAAAACTGGTTCTCGCTTTTCTAAAAATGCTTCTATCCCTTCTTTTTTATCTTCAGAACTAAATAAAATGGCTTGTGCGAATTTTTCCAACATTAACGCACTCTTCAAATCAGTATCAAACCCTTGATTTACCACCATTTTTACCAATGTAAGAGCCAATGGACCTTTTCTTGCAATTTTATTTACATAATCCACCACAGTTGGCCATAGCTCATCCGCAGGAACTACCGTTGAAACTAATCCAATTTGTTCCGCTTTTTGTGCAGATACTATTTCCCCAGTTAAAATCATATGAAGAGCTCTACCTTTCCCAACTATTCTAGAAAGACGTTGCGTCCCACCTCCTCCTGGAATAATTGAAAGATTTAATTCTGGCAAACCAAGTTTTGCATGCTCAGAAGCAATACGAATATCACAAGAAAGAGCCAACTCACACCCTCCTCCTAAGGCATATCCGTTAATTGCGGCAATTGTTACCTTACTGCTATTTTCAATCTTTTGACAGACGCCTGATAACCCTGGTTGGAGTGCACCTAATGCGTCTCTTTGTTTTAATTGTTTTATATCTGCACCTGCTGCAAATGCCTTTTCACCCTCACCAATTAAAACGATTACTTTAATATCTTCTTGTTTTTCCCAGTAATCTAATGCTCTTTCAATTTCCTTATGCGATGTAGAATCAAGAGCATTTCTAACTTCTGGTCTATTAATCTTAATTACCCCTATTTCTCCCTCCTGATAAACTAAAATATTTTTATAATCCATAACCTTACCCCCTATCTAATCCTTTTCACATAAATTGGCATGCAATTATCGTGCCATTTTTTTAAATCGAGTAGGAGGGGGTGACTAACCATAGCCATCAAGTTAAGAATTTGATCTTTTTTCAGCGCCAAAAACATGGTATCCTTTCTAACGAAAATCATCGTTGGAAAGGATTTTTTTTGATGGCAAAAAAGATGAAGGCATGGATAAAAACGATTCGTCAACTCTTCTCCTATGAAGAACTGACCCGTCTGGCACGGAAAGTCGGATTCATTCAGCGGCAGCGTTCATTAACAGCGGA
>Ga0207865_102315_pt1 | contig 11434 bp, 11 predicted proteins | sample HigsolmetaAR204D_FD_184836 | JGI IMG/M metagenome (GOLD analysis project Ga0207865, IMG submission 184836) | Ionic liquid and high solid enriched microbial communities from the Joint BioEnergy Institute, USA - AR20-4-D (SPAdes) (version 2) ...
ATTTGGGGCAAACGTACTGTCCAAGGTGAAGAACGTCGGAAAGCCGTATGAGGGAAAACTTCACGTACGGTTTGATGAGGAGGGGCTGGTACCCCCAGCCCTTCACTCTACAATCCCCTTCCTACCCTATAGCGCGAGGAATGAGGAAAATGTTGCATTTTTTGCAGGATTCGCCGCCTCATGTGCCCGGGTAGGTCTGTATGAATCGCGGCCGGCGATCATCACCGGCATTCGCGGTCGGCGAAACGAGCTGCCGGGAATGGATTGCTCGCTGCTGGATCGCGGACAAAGTCAGATTGCTCGCTTCGCAAGCCTTCGCCTGGCGGTTGGCTTTAGCTAACGCTTGCCAGAGAGCTTATTTCACTCGAAACGCTCGATTTGAAATTGTATAGCAAGCGAGAAGCCTTATTTGGCAATTTTGGCTACCGGATTCAGCGTTTTGGACAAAATAGTGCTACCCCGTTTCGTTACATTTCTAAAGGTTACGTTTCAGCAAAATAGCGTTTGTCACAAGCGTTAGAGATGATGGAGGGCTGATATTGTGTGGACGCCTCATCAAGCCCGTCGCCTGAAGCAGCCGATACAAGTTGTGGATGCCGCGCGTCTGACCGAGGACGGACTCGGCTACTTGAAATGGGGCCGGTCCGCCGGCACCTTGTCGGGCAGCAAAGAGGACAGCGAATCAAGCTGGCCAAGGAGCTTTGAGCAGGCCGTCCAGGCAGCATACGTTTTATTTGCTCGACGTGCCGTCGACCGGCCTTCATCCGGGCGACGTCAAGCGGCTGCTCGTTCTGCTGCACCGGTTGGTTGATGCGGGAAATACCGTCATTTTGGTGGAACATCATCTCGGGCTGATTCGTAATACTGATTGGGCGATCGATTCAGGGCCCGAAGGAGGGGAAGCGGGAGAAGCTGTCGTTGCCGCCGGAACGCCGGAAGGAGGTCGCAGCGGTCGGTGCGTCGTATACGGGAGCTTTTTTACGTAAAGACAGGGAAGCTTGGTTCGGGGAATAGCCGTATGTTGGCGAACGAATCTTTCATTGACTGGCGCGTTATCCGCGGTCCATGAACCGATGGGCGAACGGGCCGAAGGAGACCGCTACATTTTTCGGAAGAAAAAAGGGGGATTGCCATGACAGTATCGCAAAAAGGCGGAACGAATATGCCTATGCCGGAGGAAGAAGGAAAAGCGCCGTTGCAAAAGGCTACGATCCGCTATTTGATATTTGTGCTGCGCATGAGCGGCATCCCGAAGCTGCTGATCGCAGCAGCGATCGCGCTCAGTCTGGTCGCTTCGGTGCTCGGGCTGGTCGTGCCGCTGATGACCGGAAATCTGATTGACAATTTCGGCGGCGGGTCGTTCCAAGCCGGGACGATCGCGCTGTTGATCGGCGTATTCGTCGTACAGGCGATAACGAGCGGCGTCTCTTATTTTATGCTGGCGCATGCCGGCAACAAGATGGTGAGCAAGCTCCGCAAGCAACTGTGGAGCCGGGTGCTGTCGCTGCCCGTCCCGTTCTTCGACAAGCACCGCTCGGCCGATACGATGAGCCGGATTACGAATGATACGAACGAGATTAAGACACTGATCACCGATCATCTGATCTCGTTCTGCTCGAATTTGCTGACGGTGATCGGGGCGGTGGCCATTCTGTTTTATATCGATTGGCAAATGACGCTGGTGATTCTGGTCGCCGTTCCGCTGTCGTTTGCGATCATCATGCCGATCGGCGACAAAATGTTCAAAATTTCGCTCAGCATGCAGGAGGAGCTGGCGAAGCTGGCCGTTCAGCTGACTCAAGTCATCGGCGAAATCCGGCTGGTCAAAGCGTCGAATGCCGAGCGGAGAGAGGAGCTTGGCGGACAGGCTCATATCGACAGCCTGTACCGGTTCGGGATCAAAGAGGCGAAAATCAACGCGATTCTTGCGCCGCTCATGACGATGGCGATGATCGTGCTGCTTGTCGTCATTATCGGCTATGGCGGGCTGCGCGTCTCGTCGGGCGCCTTGAGTGCCGGGGAGCTCGTGTCGTTCATCCTGCTGCTGTTCCAGATCATGTTCCCGTTCAGCCAGTTCGCCACCTTCTATTCGCATTTGCAAAAGGTGATGGGGGCGACGGAGCGGCTGCGGCTGATTCTGGAGATGGCCCCCGAGAGTGATGCGCCCGACCTTCCGGCACCAAGCGGGCTGAAGGATGTAACGTTTAAGAACGTGACGTTTTCCTATCATCCGGGGGAGCCTATTCTGCAGAACGTCGACCTGACGATCCCCGCCCGCAAGGTGACGGCGCTCGTCGGTCCGAGCGGCAGCGGCAAGACGACGGTGTTCTCGCTGCTGGAACGCTTCTATTTGCCCGACTCCGGCTGCATTCGATATGGGGACGAGCCGATTGAAAGCTTCTCGCTTGCGGCTTGGAGACGGAAGATCGGCTATGTCTCGCAAGACAGTCCGCTCATGACCGGATCGATTCGGCAAAATATCGTCTACGGCCGGGAAGACGAAGTGAGCGAGGAGGAGATCGTCCAGGCGAGCACGCTGGCGTATGCCCACGACTTTATTAGCTCGCTGCCGCGGGGCTACGATACCGATGTCGGGGAGCGGGGCATTCAGCTGTCGGGAGGCCAGCGGCAGCGGATCGCGATCGCCCGGGCGCTGCTCCGCAAGCCCGATATTCTGCTGCTCGACGAAGCGACGGCCAGCCTGGACAGCAACTCCGAGCATGAGGTGCAGAAGGCGCTGGCGAATTTGATGGTCGACCGGACGACGATCGTTATCGCCCACCGGCTGTCGACGGTCGTCGAGGCGGACCAGATCGTCGTGCTGGAGTACGGCAGGGTGACTGGCATCGGCACGCACGAGCAGCTGCTGCAAACCCATCCGTCGTATGCGGAATGGGCGAGAAAGCAGTTTCAGACGGGAGAGGCCGCCCGGTGAAATTAGGACAAGTCAGCAAGCGGGCCCGCTGGCTTGTCCTGTAAGGGGCCCTTTCCTGCAGCCTGCTTATGCGGAGCAACGAAAGGAATGAAGCCGAATCATCCGGAAACTTACCTGGCTTCTTGAAGCAGCTTGAGCAGTTCTCTTTTGGTCATTGGGTGATAGGTCAGCAGCTTGCCGTTGTATATGACTTGAAAAGTGCCGTAAGCGGAAGGCGCGCCCTGCGCGTCCCGGCAGTGCGTCATCTGGCTGACGCGGATCTCGATGCCGAGCTCGCTCGCAGCCTTCATTCATCACAAGCGACAGAGCTCGGCAGGGCAGTTGCTTTTTATTTCCGGGCTGATTCGTTTATACTGATAGCAAGAATTAGCACGGGAGGGGGCCGAGTCAGCTCATGGATTGGATCGCGGTACAGCCGTATTACAAAGTGGAGCGGGAAATAACGGGCATTGAACAGCAGTCGGTCGTCAGCGAGCGCGCCATGTATTTGTACCCCGACAAAATTGTCACCTGGCGCAGGGAGTTTTCGCTTAACGATGTGTTCGATATGTCATTTCGCAGAATGGGCGCGGAGGGCGGAATATTGTACTTGCACACGAAGCGGGGTGTCTATTCGTACACGGTCAAAATCGGTCCGGACCCGTTCATGAAGGCGTATCGTGCGCTGCAGACCGATCAGCGGAACAAGCTTTGAGCGGAGGAGTAGTTTTTTCTTGAAGAGTATGGAAGATGAACGCGGCGCGGCAGTTGCGAAAGCTGTCCGTTCATACCGCTTGGCCTGTTTCGCGATGGGGCGAAGGGCCGGCGGTTTGTTTTTTTGGCTTGTACGCAGCGATCTTTATCGATTCTTTATAATTGCTTGATAAGCTCTCCAGCGTAGGGGGATGTTCCCCGGAATACTGGCAGAGGATGATAGCAATGAACGACATTTTACGCACGGTGAATTTGGAAAAACGCTTCGGCAAGCAAGCCGCCGTATCCGGCGTCTCGCTTCATGTCCGCGAGGGAACGGTGTACGGCCTGCTGGGGCCTAATGGAGCCGGCAAAACGACGACGCTCAAGATGATCGCGGGCCTGCTGCGGCCTTCTTCCGGCGAAATCTGGATGAACGGCAAGCGATGGACCCGCGGCTGCCTGGGCGAGATCGGAGCGCTGATCGAGTCTCCGGCGCTGTACGGCAACCTGACGGCGCGCGAAAATTTGCTGGTCCATACCCGGCTGCTGAAGCTGCCCGAGTCCACGATTCGGGAGGTGCTTGAGACCGTCGACCTGACGAACACCGGCAGGAAAAAAGCGTCCCAGTTCTCGCTCGGCATGAGGCAGAGGCTGGGCATCGCCATCGCGCTTGTGCAAAGCCCGAGGCTGCTCATTTTGGACGAGCCGACGAACGGGCTGGATCCGCTCGGCATCCAGGAATTGCGCGAGCTGATTCGCTCCTTTCCGGCACGGGGCATCACCGTGATCCTGTCGAGCCATATCTTGAGCGAAGTGGAGCAAACGGCCGACGATATCGGCATTATTAGCGAAGGGCGGCTGCTGTACGAGGGCGCGAACCGGCGCGGAAGCGACCTGGAATCGTTGTTTATGGAAGTTGTCCGCGACGGCAAGCGGAAGGAGGGGGCGCACCATGCTTAACTTGCTTCAGGCGGAAGCCCTGAAATCGAGGCGCACCTTTGCAAGGAAGCTGGTCATTGGCGCCCCGTTATTTTTTGTTCTCTATGCCATCGTCGTCAAAATGCTGATGCCGGACGATCAGCTCGGCACCTGGGAGGCGCTGCTGGCCATGGTGTTTAACTGGTGGCCGGTATTGTTCGTGCCGCTTGGGACCGCGCTCTTGTGCGCTCTGACGGAAGCCCGGGAGCGAAAGTCGGGCGCCGAGCGCAGCCTGCGGGCGCGGCCGGTTTCGCCCCGGCTCCTGTGGCTGGCCAAGGCAGCCGTCCTGGCCGGGCATACGCTGGTTTCCTCTGCCGTGCTGGTCGCCTCGACGCTGATCGCGGGCCTGCTGATTGCGGACGGGCCGGCGCCCCTCGGACAAATCTTCGCAGCGAGCGCAGCCGTTTGGGCGCTGTCGACAGCGCTGATACCGCTGCAGCTGCTGGCCGCGGCCTGGAAAGGGACTGCGCTCTCGCTCATGCTCGGCTTAGCCGGCATGTTCACGGGCGTCCTATCGGCGTCGAGGCCGCATTGGCTGGCGGTCCCGTGGAGCTGGCCGACCCGCGCGATGTCGCCGATCATTGGGGTTCATCCGAACGGTGTCCCGCTGCCGGCCGGCGATCCGCTGTTCGACCGAACCGTCATTCCGCTCGGGTTCGGTCTGGCACTCGCCTTTCTGGCCGTCACCTTGCTGTTGACCGCCATGTGGTATGCCCGCAGGGAGGTGCGCTGAACGATGACGCTCCTGCGTATTCTCCGCGCCGACTGGCTCATCACCAAACGCACAGGCTACCGCTGGCTCGTGTTCGGCGCGCCTCCGCTGGCTGCGGGCATTCTCCTGTGGTACTTCTCGGGCCGGCCGCTTGCGCCGGGCCTGGCCAACGCGATGTACGACGCGTTCTTTCAATTGGTCGCAGCGGCGCTGCCGCTCGCGATCGGGCTGCTGGCCGGGATGCTCGCCATGCAGGAGGAGCAGGCCGGCCGCTTCGGCGCGCTTTTGGGCCGGCGGCAGCCCAGGGCGCTGAGCTTCGCAGGCAAGCTGCTGATGCTCGCGCTGCCGGTCGGCTGCGGCATCTTCGCCGCCGCGCTGCTGACGGTCTTCGGCATGGAGGCGCTGCTCGGCGTCGCCGGCGCCGATGCCTCTCTGTTTCTGACCGGCGCCGCTTACGCGACAGCGGGCTCGCTGGCGCTGTGCGCGCTGCACTTATGGCTCGCGCTGGCCTTCGGGATGGGCGCTTCGGCCGCTGTCGGCGGAGCGGGATTTCTCGTGGCCGCGATCATGGGCGCCACAGCGATTGGCGACCGGATCTGGATGTTCATCCCTTGGGCCTGGCCCGTCAGGCTGTCGCTGTATCCGCTGGTGGCGCGTCTACCGGAGTTTCGGCAGGGGCCGAAAGCCGCTCTTCTCGAGCGCTACGGACAGGAGGTTGACGGCGGGCTGCTGCTCGCCGCCGCTTTGTTTATCATCGTCTCGATCTTCGGTACAATATGGTTCATGAGATGGGAAGGACGCAAAGCTTACGAATAGATGGCGGAGGTTAGGATGAGTACGATTTTGATCGTAGACGACGAACGGGACATGGTGGAATTGCTGTCGGATGAGCTGACGGCCAAGGGGCACCGCGTGCTGGCTGCTTACGACGGGGAGCGTGGCATCGAGCTGGCACGCTCGCAGCCCGATTTGGTCATATTGGACATCATGATGCCGGGGCGGGACGGCTTCGACGTATGCCGGGCGATACGCGATACGGTAACGTGTCCGATCCTCTTCGTCAGCGCCAGACAGTCGGAAAACGATCGGGTCAAAGGCTTCTCGCTGGGAGGCGACGATTATATCGTGAAGCCCTTCGGCTTGCGGGAATTTCTCGCCCGCATTGAGGCTAACCTGCGAAGGGAGGAGCGGGCGAGACAGCGCGCCGGAGCCGGCGGCGAACAGAGCGGCGCGGAGACTCGGCTTCGCTTTCGCCATTTGCAGCTCGACCTTAAGGGAATGGCGGTCGCGGTACGCGGAGAGCCGGTCCCGCTCACCCGGAGGGAATACGAGATCGTCGAGCTGCTGGCACTGCACCCCGGGCAAGTTTTTTCCCGCGAGCAGATGTACGAGCGGATCTGGGGCTGGGATGCGGAGGGCGATTCCTCGACCGTCGTCGAGCATATTAAGAAAATTCGGGCCAAGCTGGCCGCAGCCGACCCGAGCGGAGAGTATATACAGACGGTTTGGGGCATCGGCTACAAATGGAATAAGGGGCAGCTATGAAGAAAATCGCTCATTGGTCGCTGAAATCGCAGTTTGTCCTTGGCTTTGCCCTGATCTTGCTGCTCAGTCTGCTGGCCACCGCGGCCACTTACGTGCTCGGAGCGCTGCTGTTTATCCGCTTGGAATACTCTAGCGTCTATCCGGCCAACTATTACGAAAAGCAGCTTCCTGACATTCGGGCGTACATCCGCCAGGAGAATACACGCCTGCTCGACCCGGCCGCGAAGGAGGCGCTGGAGAAGCAGGTGCCTGAAAGCGGGATTCTCTATCAGGTGGTTGACAGCGACGGGAATTATTTGTACGGCACCCTGCGTGAACCGGTCTTTGAGGGAAGACAGCAGCTGTATGACGGGCTGAATACGCTGACTGTCCACCGCGGCCGGTATGTGCTGACAGTGCCGATCGTCGATGCGGCCGGGCAAATTTCAGCGGCCGTGCTGCTGTCCTACATGCTGAGTCCAACCTATGCCGAAGGGCGGGAATGGTTGGCCGCCGTGTATGCTGCTGTGCTGCTGTCCCCGTTTTTTTACATCCTTCTGTTTACGCTGCTCTTCGCCAAAAAGCTTGCCCGTCGCATTAACGAGCCGCTCCGGATGCTGATGCAGGCGTCGCGCAAAATCGCGGGCAAAGATCTCGATTTTACGATCGACTACCGCGCCGATAATGAGCTGGGGCAGTTGTGCGCGGCGTTCGTTCAAATGCAGGGCGAGCTGCGCTCATCGCTGTCCGCGCAGTGGGAACTGGAGCGGGAGAAGACCGAAATGATCGAAGCGCTGGCCCATGATTTGAAAACGCCGATATCGATCATCTCGGGGTATGCCGAGGCGCTGCTCGAATCCGGGGCTTCCGAAGACAAGCGGCGCCGGTATTTGACGGTCATTCGCGACAACGCCCGCAAAAGCGCCGGACTCGTGCGCCAGCTGCAATACAGCGCCGAGCTGGAGAGCTTCGAAGGGCGGCTGCAGGTCTCGCCCCTCGAGCCCGCCGCCTGGACTGAGAAGCTGGTTAAACAGTTCGAGCCGGCGGCAGGCAGCAAGGAAATACGCATTTTCTTTCAACCGGAAGGGAGTCCGGGAACGTATCTGATTGATTCGGAGAAGCTGGAGCGCATTCTCGCCAATATTCTTTCCAACAGCATCTCGTATACTCCTGCCGGCGGCCGGATCGAAGTGGGGCTGAAAGCGTCCGGACGGCAGCTCTGCTTTCGGATTCGGGATACCGGTCCCGGGTTCGCGCCCGGGGAGGAGGACAAGGTGTTCGAGCGGTTTTACCGTGCTGACAAGGCGCGGGGGCAGGCGGAGGGCCATTCCGGGCTCGGTCTTTACATTGCCAGGCGGCTTGTCGAAAGCCACGGAGGGCAGATTCAAGCCGGCAATGCGGAGGACGGCGGAGCCGTCGTGACGTTTACGATTGCCGCTGCCGCGGAAGAGGCGTGAACTCGAACCGGCTCGCGACATACATGAACAAAGCCCTTCTATGATTGTGACGGGCGGATAATTTAGATCCGCACCCGTTCGCTCACAGAAGGGCTTTGTTTTATTTTACAAAAGATTTAAAAAGATTTACTCCTTCGGCGCATGCGTCCGCTTGATGAACAGGGCGAGCACAAAAGCGATCACAGCAAAGCCGAAGCCGAACAGAAACGCATTATGCACGCCAAGGACGGTAGCCTGGGCGATTTGATCTTTGGCTTCCGGATTCGGGGAGCTGGCCAGGAATCGGTTCTGCCCCGAGGTCATAATGCCGATGAAGAACGCGACGCCAATCGCGCCGGCGACTTGCTGCAGCGTGTTCAGAATCGCGGTGCCGTGCGGATAGTACCGGGGCGGCAGCTGATTCAGGCCGTTCGTCTGCGTCGGCATCATGATCATCGAAATACAGATCATCATGACAATGTGCAGGACAAGAAAGACCGGCAGGGGCGTCGTCTCGTTCACCCGCGTAAAAATCCACATAATAACGGTCAGACAGGCCGTTCCGGGAATGACCATCGCTCTCGGGCCGAACTTGTCGAACAGCCGCCCCATAAGAGGCGAAATCAATCCGTTCAGCAGGCTACCCGGAAGCAGCAGCAGTCCCGAAGCGAATACGGTAAGTCCCAGCGCGCCCTGAAACAGGAACGGCAGCAGGGCGATCGTCGAGAACAGGGTCATCATCATAATGATGAGCATGATCGTCGTGAGTGCGAACATCGGGAAGCGGAACGCCCTAAGATCCATCAGAGGTTCGCGGAGCCGGAATTGCCGCAGCACGAACAGCAGCAGGGAGATGCCCCCGACGATAACCGTGCCGTAGACTTGCGGACTGGACCAGCCGGCATGTCCCTCGCCCGAGCTGCTGAAGCCGTATACGAGGCCGCCGAAACCGATCGTGGACAGGACGATCGAAGTCCAGTCCACTTTGGGCTTGGTCGTCTCCGTCACATTTTTCAAGTAAATCGCAGCGAACGCGATGGAAAAGACGGCGAACGGCAGCACCAGGAAGAACAGCCAGCGCCAATCGAAATAATTCAGGATCAGCCCGGAGAGCGTCGGTCCGATGGCCGGCGCGAACATGATCACCAGTCCGATCGTTCCCATTGCCGCTCCCCGCTTTTCCGGCGGGTACAGCACCAGGATCGTATTCATCATAACCGGCAGCAACAGCCCGGTTCCCGCCGCCTGCAGTACGCGGCCGAGCAGCAGAAAGGCAAATTGCGGCGCAAAGCCGCATACCAGCGTACCGATCGTGAACAGCGTCATCGCTCCGAGGAACATCTGTCTTGTCGTGAACCATTGCACGAGAAGCGCCGATGCGGGGACGAGGACGCCGACAACGAGCATATAGGCGGTTGCCAGCCATTGAAGCGTCGTGGCCGATACGTTCAGCTCGACCACGAGCTCGGGAAACGCGATGTTCAGCAGCGTTTCGTTCAAAATCGAGAAAAAGGCCCCGATCAGCAGCGAGATCAGAATCGGAAGTCGCTTGACTTCCCCGATCTCGCGGGGGGCCGAGGCAGCAGCAGCTCCAGCGGTATTCACGTTTCTCTCCTCCTTTATCTATACCTTGGTATTATATTCGAATCGGTTTCCGGTATCAATTCGAACATTTCGGTATAGTTTCGGTATAATTGTTCTTTCCGGTGAACCGTTCCATTATAAATGGACAATGTTGACAGCGTGCTGTCATCTTTCGGACAGGCGCGTGCCCCGGCAAACCGGACAAAAATCATTTTGTAAAATAAAAGTAAACGGTTCCCTCCTCAAAAAGAATGTGATATGATATACGCGAACGATTGTTCTGGGTTCGTGTTGATCATTTTAGCGGATGGAACGGCTTTTGACAATCCTGCGCGAAGCATAAAGTTACGGATGGAGGACGTTAATCCAATGATGGCAGACCGCTATTCCGAAATCGATGAAGTGATCAAGTATATTCACCAAAATATTTACGAGCCGCTTCCGCTGTCGCGATTGGCCCGGTACGCGGCAAACAGTCCTTATCATTTCACTCGCATCTTTAAGGAAAGAACCGGTCTGAGCCCATTGTATTACGTATCGGCAATGCGGCTGCAGAGGGCCAAGGACCTGCTGCTGCACACGAATTTGAGCGTCCGCGACATCGCGCTGGAGATCGGTCAGCAAAGCCTGGGCACCTTCACGACCCGGTTCACCGAACGGGTCGGCGTCACGCCGGCCGTCTTTCGGGGGCAGTCGCAGCAGGCGGACGACGCGCTTCGCTCCCTGCAGCGGCTCGGCGACTGGGGCAGGCCGGCGGCTTCCATAAGCAGCGGCGTCGTCGCAGGATGCATGCGGGCAGAAATTCCTTTTGAAGGCATCATCTTCGTCGGGCTGTTCGCCAAGCCGATTCCCGAACGGCTGCCTTTATATGGCACGGTGCTTTCCTCGCTTGGGGAATTTTGTTTTACGGGGGTCAAGCCGGGTGTCTATTATCTGATGGCCACATCGGTTTCCTGGGATATGAAAGCGACGGATTTCATGCTTCCTTATACCACGCTGCGTACCCGGTCGAAGAAGCCGATCATCGTCGGGCCGCAGCATGCCGTGCCGTACCAGGAAGCGATGCTTCACCTTCCTCGGGTGGACGATCCGCCGATCCTGATTTCCCTTCCCTTGCTGATGCAGCGGTTTCTCAGCCGCTCGCGACGGCACACGGACAAACGGTAACCTGCCGGTTGGGCCGTCAATCGCTGCTTGCCTGGACGCTTGCGCTTTGACGATTGACCCGGCTTTTGAAGCAGCCCATTAACCACAGCAGGAGCGGGAAGACGATTCCGTAACAGGCGGCATAGTAAGGCCAGATGCGGAACATCTCGAACAAGAACGAAGTATCCGGCCATATCGAGCGGGCCATAACAAGCGCGATGACCATCAGCGGAACGAGCAGGGCGGAAGGGTTCTGCAGCCGCACAACATCGGCGGTTACGTGCACGGTGATATACATCAGCAGGACTAGCCGGTAAAAGTTAACATGAACGTAAAACAGCTCCGTATTTGCTAGCGATCGTAGGTTAAAAATGTGAGTGTAGGACACATTTTCAGAGCTACTAAGCAAAAGGAGCTGTTACTTATGAAGTATGCCACAAAATT
>Ga0207865_102316_pt1 | contig 11433 bp, 8 predicted proteins | sample HigsolmetaAR204D_FD_184836 | JGI IMG/M metagenome (GOLD analysis project Ga0207865, IMG submission 184836) | Ionic liquid and high solid enriched microbial communities from the Joint BioEnergy Institute, USA - AR20-4-D (SPAdes) (version 2) ...
CCGGTCTAGTCCGTCCGCCAGTTCGCGAATCGGCTGGGTCAGCGTCCAGGTAAAGTACGCCACCAGCACCAAAGCGATGGCGATGCCCGCCGCCATCGTCAGCAGCACGTGCAGCCACAACCGGCTGGCGTCGCTGTATACCGCCTCCGGCTTGAAGTAAGCGATCGTCGTCCAGCCGCTGTATTCCGAGATGGCATGGGCGACGAACATGCGCTGCTGCTCCTCGCGGGTCGTCCATTCGAAGAACGGCTGGGCGCTGCCGCCGAACTTCGCGAACAATCCCTGGTCCGCCGCCGTGCCGATCTCCCGCGGCTCTGTCGAATAGACGATATTTCCCGACGAGTCCATCACCTGCACCTTGCGCTCCACCCGATGGCCAATCTCCCCGATGATGCGGTTGATCTTCTCCACCGGCACGACCACGTACTGCTCCCCGAGCGTATCGAGCCGGGTCGGGTCCTTCAGCTTCCTTCCGCCGATAATGGCCGGAATCTCCCCGTCGCGCCAGGCCGGCCCGTACACCCACAGCATGTGGCCGTCCATCCGCTCCATTTTGCCGTACCAGGTGACCGAGCTCATCTCGTCGTAGCTGCGCCAAAAAAACTGCAGCGATTCGTTCGAGCTGTAGGCGTTGCCGGCCCGATCGAACAGATGAATGAGAATGTCCGGAGAAATATGCCTTATCTTCGTGGCCATGAAGCGGCGCAGCTCGAGCGGATCGGCCGGCCCTTCCCCGGCGGAGCGGCGCAGCGCCTGCTGCACCCGCTCGTCAAACACGATCATTTGCGAGGCCTGGTCATACTGCTTGAGCAGCACGTCGATTTTGGCCGACAGCTGTTCGACCGATTCCTGGGTGGAATCCGCCGTACGATTCAAAACAAGCTCCGACGTTACCCGAAAATTGAACAGATTGGTCAAGGCGATCGCCAGCACGGCGATGAGGAACATACCAGCAAGCAGCTGTACGAAGATCGGAAGAGGGCGGGCTGGGAACACGCTGTCTTGTCACCTCATTTCATGGAAGTCATCATGTGTATGCCCCAAGCATTTGCATAATTCTTCTATTTTTGATCGCATATTCCCTTCCTGTACAGACAAACAGACGGCCAACGCTGTCCTATTTCCTTCATCAAAACCTGAAAAAAGCAAAAAAAATTCTAAAATGACTCCCGTTATCGCTCCGCTTGCAAGCCGCTACAATGAACCTTGTGCTTAAGTACAACCGAGAGAAGCCTAAGGAGGGAAAGTCATTATGAAAACGCTTAAGAAGGCGGCTTTGAAAATTGATAGCGCTCTCGAAGCATTCATCCTCATCGCGCTGACCGCCATGGTCCTCATCGTGACGGCCCAGGTGTTTACCCGCAAGCTGTTTAACTATGTCGCGCCGTGGTCTGAAGAAATTACGCTGCTGCTGCTCGTATGGTTCGCTTTCATGGGATTCGCCATCGGCTTCCGGGAGCATATCCATCTGGCGATGGACGCCTTCACCAACCTGTTCGGCGAACGGTTCAACCGGATTTGGGATAAAGTGATCCGGGTCTGCACCTTTGCTTTCGGCATGTATCTGATCGTGTACGGCTGGGATTTCGCGGCGATGATGAAAGATTCCACGCTGCCGGCGACGAAGCTCTCCAACAGCGTCGTATACGGCGTCATGCCGATCACAGGCGTGATGATCTGCGTCTATTCGGCGCTCCAATTTTTCGGGATCGACACCAGACGCCATCAAGGTCTTGAGGAGGAAAACATCTCATGAGCACGACGGTCGCCATTCTGATCCTGGTCGTCTCGTTCGTCGTCATGCTGCTGCTCAGGTTCCCGATCTCGCTGACGATCGCCGGCTCGACGCTGCTGACCATCTGGTATTTGGACCTGCCGCTGATCGTCGTCGGCCAGCGGATGATTCAGGGGATCAATTCGTTCACGCTGCTGGCGATTCCGTTCTTCATTCTTGCCGGACAAATCATGAGCGAGGGCGGGATGGCGCTGCGCATCATCAACCTGGCGCAATTGTTCGTCGGACGCATCCGCGGCGGGCTCGCTCTCGTGAACAACGTCGCCTGCATGCTGTTCGGCAATTTGTCCGGGTCGGCCGTCGCGGACGTCTCCTCGGTCGGTTCCGTCATGATTCCGGCGATGAAAAAGAAAGGCTATGATGCCGACTATTCCGTAGCCGTGACGGCTTCCTCGTCGATTCAGGGCGTCGTCATGCCGCCAAGCCACAACATGATTTTGTATGCGATTGCGGCCGGAGGCGTGTCGATCTCCAGCATGTTCCTGGCCGGCGTCATCCCGTGCCTGCTGCTGCTTGTGTCGCTGATGATCACCAGCTACATCATTGCCCGCAAGCGCGGTTACCAGAAGGGCGATCCGATCGACCGGAAGATGGTGCCGAAAATTTTGCTGGACGGCTTCATGTCGATGCTGACGGCTGTCATTATCCTTGGCGGCATCTTCTCCGGCCTGTTCACCGCGACCGAGTCCGGGGCATTGGCTTGTCTGTACGCCTTTATTTTAACCTTCTTCGTCTATCGGGATATTCCGCTGTCGCGCATAGTTACCATCCTGAAGCGCACATTCCGCACCGTGGCGATGGTGATGTTCCTGATCGCCGCCTCCGACGCGTTCGGATGGATTCTGGCTTACCTGCAAATTCCGTCGATGCTGACCGATTTGCTGCTGACGGCATCGGATAACAAATTCGTCGTCCTGCTGATCATCAACGTGCTGCTGCTGCTGCTCGGCGCGCCGATGGATATGGCTCCGATGATCCTGATCCTGACGCCGATCCTGCTGCCCGTCGTCACGAGCCTCGGCGTAGACCCGGTTCATTTTGGCATCATCATGATTTTGAACTGTGGCATCGGCCTGCTGACCCCGCCGGTAGGCAGCGTGCTGTTCGTCGGCTGCGCGATCGGCAAAGTTTCTATCGAGAAGGTGACGAAAGCGCTGTTACCGTTTTTCCTGGTCATGATTTTGGATCTGCTCATCCTGACTTATGTTCCCTCTATTTCCTTGTGGCTGCCTGGACTATTCGTCCAGTAAACGCTTAAACTAAACGCAAAGGGGTAATCATCGACGATGAAGAGAACATTCAAGCTAACTGCAGGGCTGCTCGCTGTCGCGCTCTCCTCCTCCATGCTGCTCGTCGCTTGCGGCCAACAAAGCGATGCGGAAGGCGGAGCCGGAACGCCGGAAAAATCGTACAAATTCCGCCTGGCCGACAATCACGCCCCCGACTACCCGACCGTTATCGGGGACAAGAAGTTTGCCGAGCTGGTCGAACAGCGCACGAACGGCCGCATCAAGATTGACGTTTTCCCGTCGGGGCAGCTTGGGGACGAGAAGGCCGTCATCGAGCAGGTGCAGCTCGGCGCCATCGAGTTCACCCGCGTCAATACGGCGCCCTTGGCCGAATTCAACAGCCAGTTCGGGGTATTCAGCCTGCCGTACATCTTCGACAGCGACGAGCATCTGTGGCGCTTCCTGAACGGCGACGGCCAGAAGCTGCTGGACGGCATGGAATCGTCCCGGATGAAAGGGCTCGCGTACTACGATTCGGGGTCCCGCTCCTTCTATTCGCGGGAGCCGCTCGCCAGCCTGGACGATCTGCAGGGCAAAAAAATCCGCGTCCAGCAAAATAAAATCAACATGGATCTGATTTCGGCGCTGGGCGCCAGCCCGACGCCGATGGCGTTCGGCGAAGTGTACAGCTCGCTGCAGACGGGCGTTATCGACGGCGCGGAAAACAACTGGCCGAGCATCTATTCCACCCGGCATTACGAGGTCGCCAAGCACGTGATTGTCGATTCCCATCAGCGCCAGCCGGAAGTGCTGCTGATGAGCAAGTCGGCCTGGGACCGGCTGTCCGAATCCGACCGCAAAATCATTAAAGAAGCGGCGATGGAATCGGTCGCCACCCAGCGCGAGGCGTGGAAGAAGATGGAGGACGAAGCGATCGCCAAGCTGAAGGAAGCGGGCGTTACGATTACGGAAGTGACGGATCTGAAGCCATGGCAGGACGCCACCCGCTCGGTGATCGACAAGCACGGCGCCGAATTCAAGGAGGTGCTGGAGCAGGTGAGCAAGGCAAAGCTGGAGCAGGCGGGCAAGGAGTCCGGCCAGAACACGGCTGGCTAGAGCGCGGCCAGTCAGAGCGGAGCCAGCCAGAACGCGGCTGACCAGAACGCACCTGGCCAGAAGCGGAGCCAAGCCAGGGCGCGGCCAGTCAGAGCGGAGCCAGCCAGAACGCGGCTGACCAGAATGCACCTGGCCAGAAGCTGGAGCCAAGCCAGGGCGCGGCCAGTCAGAGCAGAGCCAGCCAGAACGCGGCTGACCAGAATGCACCTGGCCAGAAGCTGGAGCCAAGCCAGGGCGCGGCCAGTCAGAGCGGAGCCAGCCAGAACGCGGCTGACCAGAATGCACCTGGCCAGAAGCGGAGCTGGCCAACAATAAGGCCGGCTAGGCCGGAGCAATCAGGCGGAGAGCAGTCTCCGCCTGATCTTGTGCATTTTGGCGGACGCCCCTGGCTGCAGCCGCCGATGCCGCACCAATTTCGGACGAAGAAGGGAGGACGGGATACCGATGATCGGCCGGCTATCGATAGTGCGCAAAACGCTGCGCGCCCTTTCTCTGCCGAATCTTCCTCTCGCCAGGAAGCTCTTCGTCTATTTTACCGCGCTCGTCGTCACTCCCATTCTGATCGTCGGCATTGCCTCATACCGGTTAGCCGCGGACGAGCTGCTGCGAGAAAACACTTCCTCCAGCTTCGAAATTCTTCAGCAAGCCAAGCTGCATATCGAATACTATTTGAACGATTTCGAGATCGAGGGGCTGAAGATCGTCAACCATCCCGATATGAAGCAGCTGCTGCAGATGACAACCCGCGAAGAAATTGCGGCGAGCGGCATCGAAGCGGAGGTGCTCTCCCGGCTGCAGTCGTCGATCTATTCCCGGGGCGATCTTTCCGGGGTCAGCGTCGTGCTCGAGGACTTGAGCGTCATCGACACGTACGGAAGCCGCGGCGTCTATCCCGCGGAGCGGTTCAGGGAAGAATACTGGTACGAGAGCGTGCCGGCTAACGGCCGACCGATCTGGATCGCCCGGAACTTGGGCTCGGAGCCCGTGCTGTCGCTCGTAAGGCGGCTGGTCAGCCCGCTCACGCTGCAGCCTGTCGGGCTGCTTGTCATCGATGTCAATTTCAAACGCTTGCAGGAAATTGTCGACAACGTCGCGGTCCGGCACGACCGATACTTGTATATATTGGATGAAAAAGGCCATTACGTCTATCATCCGCAGCTGTCGCTGATCGGACAGCGCGCCGACGTGCCGGCAGAGCCCGACCGGCAAGGCTCCGTGTCGACCGGGACGGGCAGGCAGCGGCAGCTGCATACATTCGTGCCTTCCATTACCGGCTTTACGATCGCAACCGTCGTATCGTATAGCGAAATTACGCAGGGCATCCGCACTATCGGGTGGTCCGTCTCGGCGACCGTCGGCTTGACGCTGCTGGCCGCTTATTTGCTGGGCCTGAGCTTCGCCTCGGGGATCGTAAGGCCAATCCGCCGGCTTTATCGACTGATGAAGCAGATCGAGACGGGCAATCTGAACGTCAGCGTGCCGGTGGAATCGTCCGACGAGATCGGCCAGCTTACCCGCGGCTTCAACAAGATGGCGGAGAGGCTCAACGACCTGATCGAGAAGGTATATTATTCCAAGCTGCGCGAAACGGAAGCGACGCTGCGCCATAAGGAGACGGAGCTGCAAATGCTGCAGTCGCAAATCAACCCTCACTTTCTGTACAATGCGCTGCAGACGATCCGCGGCATGGCGCTCGAGAAGGATACCGAGGAGATCGCGGACATGGCCGCGCTGATTGCCCGGCTGCTCCGCTACAATCTCAAGCAGGGCTCGAACTTGTCCACAGTCCGCGAGGAGCTGCAAGTGTGCGAGGTTTATTTGCAAATTCAGAAGTACCGCTTCGAAGCGAAGCTGGAATATCAGGTCGATGTTCCCGCATGGGCGGAGAAGATATCGATCGTCCGCTTTTCCCTGCAGCCTCTGATCGAAAACAGCGTCATCCACGGCATGGAGCCCGGCGTCAAGCCGGTTCATATTCATATCCGCGCCAGACGGGAAAATCGCGGCACGTTAGCAATCTGCGTCGAGGACAACGGCGTCGGCATCGAGCCGGACAAGCTGGCCGCGATTCAATATTGGCTTCGCGGAAACGAATCGGACGAATCCCGCAGCGGCCATATCGGCTTGCTGAACGTGCATCATCGCATCCGCTATTTATTCGGGGACGCCTACGGCCTGTCCATTGACAGCCAGCCCGGACATGGCACGTCCGTCTGTCTTCGCATCCCATATCACGACTAGGAGAGCTGGAGAACTTATGGATATGCATACGATCATGGTGGTCGATGATGAAAAATGGAGCCGCGCCGCTTTGAAGCATACCCTGGAAAAAACAGGACTGCCTTTTCGGGTCGTGGCCGAGCATGCCAACGGGCTGGAGGCACTCAACGGCTACAAGTCGAAGCCGGTCGATCTGATCCTGGCCGACGTACGCATGCCGGTTATGGACGGTTTGACGCTGGCCGACGAGCTTCAGCGCCTGTACGGCCGCTCCCCGCTCATGATCGTCAGCGGCTACGACGATTTTCAGTATGCGCGTCAGGCTTTGCGAAGCGGCGTCGTCGATTATTTGCTGAAGCCGGTCGAGGCGGACGATTTGCGGCAAAGCCTGGAGCGCTGGATGGCCGGCAAAAGCCAGGAACGGGCGGCAGAGCTGGCCGAACCTCCGCTCGAAGCATCGACGATCGAGCGCGTGGTCCACTTTGTTCGCCGGAAGCTCCCCGGAGAAGTCACGCTAGGCGAAGCGGCAAAGCACGTGCATCTGAACCCGAATTACTTGAGCCAGCTGTTCAAGCAAAAGACGGGGCGCACATTCCTCGATTTTGTGGTGGAATGCCGGATGGAGGAAGCGAAGCGGCTGCTCGCCACCACTTCGCTGCGGGTATCGGAGGTTGCCGAGCAGCTCGGCTATTCCGACCTCGCTTACTTCAGCACCTCCTTCAAAAAGCATTGCGGGCGCACTCCGTCGGAATACCGGAAAAGCGTCGCGGAATAAGCAATGGACGCCTAAGGCTGCCCAATCGGCAGCCCGCGAACTCCGCTTTGCCGGGCGCAATCGCGCTGGCGGGCGCACGCCGCTTTGACGCTGCCCCACCCCGGGCACACCTGGGCTGGGCATACCCAGGCATGTGAGACGACAAATCCTGCACAAAATGCAACATTTTCCGCATCTTTCGTACCAGAGGAAGGGGAATGTTGCATTTTATGCAACATTTTGGGCGCATTTTACTTCAAACCCGGGAACATCGCCCGAAATGTTGCACATTCTACAACATTGAGCCGCAAATGCGAGTTATCCCCCCGTTTTTGTTGTACAAAATACAACATTTGCTGAGTCACTTGAAAATTTGGCGGCGATCTGCCGGCGGATATCGCCAAATAAGATAGACGCCTGTAACGAGCGATTCCTTCGTCATCGGTCGTCACCTGCGGTGCCAGAAAATTTTCAGGTAGATCCCCTTCAAATTTTCAAGATAGACGCCCATGCCGCTGGCGCGGCACCATCAGATCGTGCAAATGGGCCGCGGCGCACCAAGCGCTATTTTTTGCCGCTGTCGCCGGAGCCGCTGTTGTCCGCGGTTCGATGCGCCGGGACTTAAGCGTTTCGGGAAGGTCCATGCGCCCGCAGCGGAGCTTCCTTGCCCGGGCCTGCGCTTCGCCGCCCGAACCGCCTGCCAGCCCACACGGCCGCCCCGGCCGCCGCCAGGATGAAGCCTGTGGCGGCGAAAACCCAGTGCGTGTTCAGACGGTGGCCGATCGCCCCGCCGATCAGCGGGCCGACCATCGCGCCGAACTGGTTGGCGCTCGTCATCAGGCCGAACGACCGCCCCCGGAACTCCGCGTCCGTCGCACGCACGACCAGCGTATTGACAGCCGGCGACACACCGGCCATAAAAAAGCCGTAAACGAATTGAACAGCGGTAAACAGCCATAGCTGGTATATAAAATATTGCGTCGACACGGTAAGGCCCGACGCCAGCAAACAGATCAAGAGCACGACCGGAAAGCCGTACGTCTGACCCGCTCTTCCCCACAAAGGCGAAGCCAGGATGCCGGCAATCCCGATAATGGAGAAAATGATGCCGGAGGACAGCACGGCTCCCTCCAGCTTGCCCTGCAGCTCGGCAATATGCAGCGTCAGCAGCGGCTGCACCATGTTGAGCGACAATTGAAATACGACCAGCAGCAGCAGAAGCAGCACCAGCGTCCGGTTGCCGGCCGCTTCCTTCCACGTCTGCAGCACGCCGGCGTTTTGCGGCCGTGCCTCATGCTTTCCTTCCTGAACCCAGAAGATGACAGCGATGCCGGCCGCGAAAATAATGACGCTCGATACGACGAAAGACATGCGGAGCCCGAACCATTCGGCCAGCAGTCCGCCGAACAGCGGCCCGAGAATGCCTCCGGACATCGTACCTGCCTGCATCATGCCGAGGCTCCACCCCATTTGTCGCTCCGGCGCGGTAGAGGCGACGATCGCCATGGAGGCCGGCACGAACCCGCCGACGAATCCATGCAGCATGCGTGCGCCGACGAGCTGCCACGGGCTTTGCACGACGGCGAACAAGGCATAGATGACGGCAAGGCTGAGTCCCGCCCGAATGACCATCTTCTTCTTGCCGTACTTGTCGGCAAGCGAGCCCCACAGCGGAGCCATGATCGCACCGACCAGAAAGGCCGCCGAGAACACAATGCCGGCCCACAGATCGACGCTGGCCTTATCGACACCAAGGTCGAGCAGGAAAAGCGGGAGAAAAGGGACCGACATCGTATAGCTCGCGCTGCATAACAGTACCCCCGCCCACAAAATCCACATCGTACGCTTCCACGGCTCCATATCCGTTCCCTCCGGTTCCGCCGCCGTTCTTGTCGGCCGTTATGAATTGTTTTGCGACATCCCGTCTCTCCTCGAATACTGCCAATGCCCCGGACATGTCCGCTAACCGACAACGTTGACAGGCTTGCCTGCCATAAAAGCCTGCAGATTGCTCGCCGCTGTATCCATCAATCGCGTTCGCGCCTCCTTGGTCGCCCAGGCTAGGTGCGGGGTGACGAGGCACCGCTCGCAAGACAGCAGCGGGTTGCCTGGCGCCGGCGGCTCGCTCGACAGCACGTCCACCGCCGCGCCGCCCAACTTCCCGGCATTGAGCGCCTCCGCCAGATCGTTCTCGGCGATCAGCTTCCCGCGGGATGTATTGATAAGCAGAGCACCCGGCTTCATCAAGGCGATCGCGCTGCGGTCGATCATGCCCTCCGTCTGCGGCGTAAGCGGGCAGTGCAGGCTGACGACGTCCGCCTGACGCAGCACCTCGTCGACCGTCGTGCGGATGACGCCCTCCGCTTCGGCGGCCGCCGCTCCCGCCGGCGGCGCGGAACGGCCGGCGGCAAGCACGTTCATGCCGAACGCTCTGGCAAGCTGAGCGACGCGGCGACCGATCTTGCCGAAGCCGATAATGCCCATCGTCTTGCCGCTCAGCTCGATCAACGGCGTCTTCCAATAGGCGAAGTCGGCGCTGGCCGCCCAATCTCCGCGCTTGGCGCTAGCGCTGTGCAGCCCCGTATGATGACACAGCTCCAGCAGCAGGGCGAAGACGTGCTGGGCCACCGAATCGGTGCTGTACTCCGGCACGTTGCTGACAACGATGCCCTGCTCCTTGGCGGCCTTCGTGTCTATAATATCGTAGCCCGTCGCCAATACTCCGATATATTTCAGCTTCGGCAGCGCGGCGATCGTCCCTGCCCGCAGCGGCGTCTTGTTCGTCAGCAGCACCTCCGCCTCCCTCGCCCGCTCCGCAATCGTTTCCTCCGGCGTCCGGTCATAGACCGTCAGCTTGCCCAGCTTCTCCAGCGGCTCCCAGCTCAGATCACCCGGATTAAGCGCAAATCCGTCCAATACTACAATGTTCATCGGTTCTCCTCCTATTCTGTCGCCTGGTTCATGACCGCCAACGATTCATGAGTTCCGCACATCGCTGACAACTTACAATAAGAAATTGTAATACTTTTTGCGTGAAGAGGAAACATTAACCTTCGGGGCTTGGAGGGAGTCTCTGGAAGCTTCTCCGGCCAACGACAACGACACGAACAAAAAGGAGCTGGAAATCCTATGCCATACGGCGCACACGAAACGATGGAAGTCCATGAAGTGCTGAATGAAAAGCTGAACCTGATCAACCATTTCAACCTTTACGCCCAAATGACGCAAAACCAGCAAATTCGCGGCATGCTGGAGCGCCACCTGGCAACGGCCATGCAATCGTATGACCAGCTCGTTGCCTACACGCACAATTACAGCGCTGCTCCGCAGCAGGGCAGAACCGACGCTGCCGGCATGACGAGCCAGGTGCAGCCGCAGCAAATTCAATACGGCCTGCGCCAGCCGGCTCCCGTCGCTCCCGGCGCGCAGGGCACCCTGAACGACAATCAAATTTTGTGCGCAATGCTATCCTGCCACAAAAACTCGGCCAAGCTGCACATGCAGGCGTCCCTGGAATGCGCCGACCCGAATGTGCGGCACATGCTGATGAACGGGTCTATCGCTTGCGCCGAGCAGGCGTATGAGGTGTTCATGGTCATGAACCAGCAAGGGCAGTATCAGGTACCGACAATGAACGATCATACCGCCAAAACCTTCCTCCATACGTATCAGCCGTCGCAGGAAGGGTACGGCTCGATGCCGCAGCAATAACCGCTGCCCGCCTGCGGCCTTTTTCGACGCCGATGACGAGCGATTCCCTCGTCATCGGTCGTCATTTGCGTGGTTAAAGACGCCCATACCGCCTCGCGCAGCACCATCAGAAGATGAACATGAACCGGAACCCCGGGCTATTTTCAAGAGTACCAGCAAATGTTGTATTTTGTACAACAAAAACAGGGGGATAGGCCCTATTTGCGGCTAAATGTTGTAAAATGTGCAACATTTCGGGCGATGTTTCCGGGTTTGAAGCCCATCGCGCTCAAATTGTTGCACAAAATGCAACATTCCCCTTCCTCTGGTGCGAAAGGGGCGGAAAATGTTGCATTTTGTGCAGGATTTGTCGCCGCATGCGCTTGGGGTGTGCCCGGGGAGGGGCCGCGCTAACGCGGAGCTCGAACGCTGACGTGGAGCACTCTTCATGCCCGCTAGCCCAGGGTGCTGTTTTGCCAGGGCTAACGCTAGCCAGAGAGCTTATTTCCCTCGAAACGATCGTTTTGACATTCTAACGCAAGTGAGCAGCCTTACTTCGGCATTTTGAGCTACCCGATTCAGCGTTTCTGGCCCAATAGCGTTACTACGTTTCGTTACATTTTAAAAAC
>Ga0207865_102343_pt1 | contig 11284 bp, 13 predicted proteins | sample HigsolmetaAR204D_FD_184836 | JGI IMG/M metagenome (GOLD analysis project Ga0207865, IMG submission 184836) | Ionic liquid and high solid enriched microbial communities from the Joint BioEnergy Institute, USA - AR20-4-D (SPAdes) (version 2) ...
GGCGTCCACGATCCACAGCGGACGCGGGAACGCGGCTGGCAGCCGCTCGCTCCATCCTTGCGCGGCCGCTTCGGAAGGGGCGGCGGCGCCGGGCTTGGCCGGGAGCCACAACGCCGGGCCGTCCGTCCACTGCGGAGCGATCGCCGCCAGATCCGGCGCTTCGTTGTAGCAGCGGTAGCCTGCCGGCGCGTGCCTGTCGCCGAACAGCAGCGCGAACAGCTCCGCGCTGTCCGACGGCGGCTCGACCAGCGCATGCGCGACGCCGCGCTCATGCAGCAGCCGCGCCAGCGCCAGCGCCGCGAACGTCGAGCCTGCGCCGGGGTACAAGCCGCATACGGCGACGACAAGCGGACGCGGCGCCCGCGCGGGCCGCCGCTCCGCTGCGGGAGCCGCCGCGCCGCTCGGCTGCTTGCCGAGCCAATGCAGCACGGCGGCGCCGGCCTCGCGGGCGCTGCTCCAGCGCGCCGCCGGGTCGGCGGCAAGGAGCCGGGCGAGAAAAGCGGCAAACTCGCGCGGCAGCTTCCGCTCCAGCTCGCCCATTCCGAGCGCCGGCTGATAGTAGCGGCCGCCGCTCAGCAAGTAAAAGAGCAGCGCGCCAATCGCATACAGATCGCTGCGCGGATCGCTCTGCCTGCCGGCCAGCTGCTCCGGCGCCGCGAATCCGACTGTCCCGACGCATACCGTGTCGGTTTCCCTCCCGGGCTTATAGCGCCGGGCAATGCCGAAATCGATCAGCCGCACCCGGTCAGCCGCGTCGAGCATCAGGTTGGCAGGCTTCAGATCGCGGTAAACGATCGGCTCCGCCTGCGAAGTATGCAAATAATCAAACAGCTGGCACAGCTGCACGGCAAGCGCCGCCGCCTCGAGTGCCTCCATCCGCCTCCCCAGCCGCTCGAATCGCCGCTCCAACGTCTCTCCCTCGATATAATCCATCACCATGTAATACAACTCTCCGCCGGAAGGCGCGGCCTCGGCAAAAAAATCCGCGATGCGCGGCAGCGCAGGATGATCGAGCCGGCCGAGCAGCTCGGCTTCGTCACGCAGTGCCTCCATCCAAATCCGCTTCTCCTCCGCGGACAAGGCGGAATCGGCGGCAATCCGAATTTCTTTCACCGCCCACAGCTTCCCTTGCAGCTTCATATCCTGCGCCAAATGCACACGGCTCGTCCCCCCTTGCCCGAGCAAAGAAAGGATGCGGTACCGGCCGCCCAGCACATCTCCCGGCGAAAGCCCTGCATCGGCATTCACAACGATCTCCCCCTGTTCGTCGATGTTGGCGGAAATGTCCGAAAACGACAAAAACCGCCTTTATCATGCTGCTTTCGCATAATAAAGACGGTTCTTCCGCATGTAGTATGGATTTCACATATAAAATAGCACAGAATCCATTTTCCAGTCAATACATTTTTTGTCGAAAAACCCATTATTATATATATTTCCGATCTGGGATCACCTTCCCGACACAAATAAAAGCCGCCCGGCTCCGGTATGTTCCAAAGCTCGAGCGGCATGTGCTTCATGACCGATATGGATTATTTTAACATAGTGCGGTGCGTCCGTAAAGACATTATTCCACAGACGGCCCGAAAAGAGCTACCCCGCGCGTTATTCCGCAGGCGGAACGAAGGTGCGTTTGCCCAGCTCGCTGTCCAGCATGAAGAAGGCGTTGCTGTCCTGATCGATCCGCTTCAGCTTGTGAATGATTCCGTCGAACAGATCTTCTTCCTCCACCTGCTCGTCGATAAACCATTTCAAAAACTGGATCGTCGCATGCTCCCGGTCGTTCATGGCCAGATCGGACAAATGGTAAATTCTGCGGGTGACTTCCTGCTCATGGGCATAACCTTGCTCGAACGCCTCCAGGACGGAGCGATATTCATTGTTCGGCTCCGGCATGCCGGTGAATGTCGCGCGTTTGCCGCGGGCATTCAGATAGCGGTAGATCTTCATGGCATGAAATCGTTCTTCTTCCGCCTGCACGATGAAAAAATTAGCGAAGCCATCCAAGCTTTCTGCCGAGCAATACGCCGCTTTAGCCATATATACCTGGGAAGAATAAAACTCGTAATTCATCTGCTCGTTCAACGCTTTGCACAAATGTTCCTTCAATGAAAAAATCCCCTCTCAACTTGTATCGATCCCGCAGCTATCCTGCAGAAAGCGCAGTATTATTTTACCCGAATTTGCAAAATTACACTTGAAACTTTCCTATCAAATTGCGCAGCTCCTCCGCCAGACCGGCCAGCGATTCCGCCGAAGTAGCGATTTCCTCCATCGAGGCCAACTGCTCCTCCGAGGCAGCGGCCGTGTTTTGCGCATTTGCGGCCGATTGCTCGGTGATATGGGCGATCGAACGGATCATGGCCACCATGTTTTGCGAGCTTGCGCTCACCTCTTCCACAATAGCGGAAACTTCCTGCGCTTGTGCGGAGACAGCCTCGATCATTGCGGTAATTTCCCGGAAGCTCTCGCCCGTCTGCTGCACCTGCCGCATCCCGATATCGACCGCGCTCGTGCCCTCTTGTATCGCGGCGACGGCGTTCCGGGCATCGGCTTGAATATCTTCGATAATCATGCGAATTTTGTCCGTCGCTTCGCCCGACTGGGCGGCCAGCTTGCGCACTTCGTCCGCCACAACGGCAAAGCCCCTGCCCTCTTCGCCGGCTCTGGCCGCCTCAATCGCCGCATTCAAAGCGAGCAGATTGGTCTGGTTGGCAATGCCGGCAATCAGCTCGACGACCTCGCCGATTTCGTTCGATTTCTCTCCGAGCGTCTGTATGATTCGCGAGGTCGTGCCTACCCGGTCCTGCACCACGCTCATTTGCTCGACCGTCTGCCTGACGACCTGGTTTCCGATGGCCGTCTCCTTATTGGCATCCGAAGCCGCCTCCGCGACCGATTGAATGGACTCGGCGACATGCTCCATCCCTTTGGAAATCTCTTCGACGGCCTCGTCCGCCTCTTTGGAAATGTTGGACTGCCTTTCCGCGCCGGCCGCCACTTCTTAGGAAGACTGCGTAATTTGCTCCGTTGCCTTGGACGATTGCTGTGCGCTTGCGCTCAGCTCCTCGGAGGAGGCCGCAACCTGTTCGGAAGTAACCGATACATGACGAATAATGTCTCTCAAGTTGTCGGTCATCGTGTTAAAATCGCGTGCCAGCCGCCCAATTTCGTCATTGCTGCGATACGTTAAAGGCTCTGCCCGCAAATCTCCCTTCGATACCTTGGCGATTTGTCGCGACATCACCACAAGCGGCTGGACTGTCCTATTCACGAAGAGCCAAACAACGGCTCCGCCGATAATCAAAGCGATCCCCAAGGTCAGAAGGAGCAATTGCAGCACCTTGTTCGCTCCCGCGTTAAACTCGCTTTCGTAAGCGCCGACTCCGACGATCCAGTTCCAGTGAGGGTCGGTTTCGACATAGGAAATTTTCCGCTCTTCGATATCCGAACCGGGAAGAGCCCATTTGTAGGTATATATGCCGCCGCCGCTTTTCCCCAGCTCGATGAGCTTTTCGCCTATGCGGACGCCATCTGACGTAACGACGCCCTTCAGATCGCTGCCTTCATTGGAAGGGTTCATGACCGAGACCGCATTCAGATCGACAGCATACAAGTATCCGTTCTGACCGATGACATACCGGTCATTGACAGGACGCTTGTTGTCCGCTCCTTTCGGGCCGAATATTTCCTGGCGGAACTGCTCCTGCGCTTCTTCCAGCTTCAGATGCCCCGCCTTGACCTGCTTGTCCAGATTGGCGATCATGGCAAGCGCCAGGCGGACGTTGCTCTTCATCTGCTCTATTCCCGCTTTCTCCAGCTGACTCTTGGATATCTCGTATCCGACAAGTCCGACGACGAGACAAGGAATGAGCACAAGCATCATACATACGAACAAAAACTTGGGCTTTAAAGATTTAAACCAAATCCTTTTCATCCAAAGGAACAACTCCTTCTCGACGTTTGTGTGCTATGATGTTTATCGTCAGAAGGCGTCGCAACGATGAGTACAACTTTTTTTTACCGAATAAAATACATCACCTGCGAGGCGACGACAGCACACAAACAGAAGGATTGTCCGACACGCTGAACCTTCAGTTGGAACCATGAATCGCTAAATTTATTTCGGTTATTGTCTGGCAAAACCCTTTTCTTCCAAAAACGGCTTCATATGCAGTCTTAGCAGACGCGATGCGCGTTCCGCCATATCCTCAGACCAAGCAGCGATTCGGCCGCCGCCTGTCCGGCTGCGCATGTAATCGATATACGCTTTGTCATATTCGGCAATGCAGGCTTCGTGCTTGCCGGCATCGTACGCATCCGTATGAAGCACCGCCTCGAGCGGAAGCCGCGGCCGAATCTCGGGCTGCTGGTACGGATAGCCGATGCACATGCCGAATACGGGATAGACAAGCTCCGGCAGCGCCAAAAGCTCGGACACAGCGGCAATGTTGTTGCGGATGCCGCCGATATAGACGATGCCGAGCCCCATCGATTCTGCGGCGATAACGGCATTTTGCGCGGCGAGCGCAGCGTCGATCGTCGCAATCAGCAAATTTTCGGTCGTCCGGGCAACCTCCTTGCCCTGCTTGGAGCAAATATGCTGCAGCCGGTTCAGATCGCCGCACCAGACGAGGAACGCCCCGCACGATTCCACGTACTGCTGGCCGCCCGCCAGCTCGGCAAGCCGCTTGCGTTTATCCGGGTCCTCGACGGCGATCACGCTGTATGCCTGCATATTGCTGGACGTTGACGCGGCTTGTCCGGCGCGGACAATCGCATTCACCTGCTCCCGGGTCACCGGCGTGGCGGCAAACTTGCGGATCGATCTGTGGCTCATGAGCAGATCAATGATCGGATTCCCTTCCATATTCTTGCCCCTTTCGTTGCTGTCCGCTGGACAGATTTCCCCTTTAAAGCGCTTCCTGCGAAGCCCGCTCCCCGGCATCCTCCACGCCAAGACCGCGCAATATAAACCGCGCAGCCTCCGCTCCCGCGGTCTCGGGAGTCGCCTCGCAGTCCGACAACAGCGGAGTAAAATAAGCCAGCTTCTTATGCGCCATCGCGACGCTGACGACAAAGAGCAGCGTCTGATCCAACGATTCGAAACGGAAAACGCCCTGCTCCTTCCCTTTTTCCAGCAGCTCCCGCATTTTACGCCAGATCGGAAAGGTAAACGAGGAAATCGCTTCCGTCCGCTGCGACTTCATCACAAACTCCTGGTTCATGATCGAGCTCATCTCGACATCCGTCAAATTGAAGCGGATCACTTCCTCCACCAGCAAGCGGAGGCCGTGCACAGGGTCCTTCAGCAGCTCTTCGTTATCGGAAATGCGCTCCCCCGGAAAAAAATTTTCGAACAGCGCATAAAAAACCTTTTCTTTCCCCCCGAAATAGTAAGAGACTAAGGCGACATTGGCGCCGGCCTCCTCGCAAATTTGCCGCACGCTTGTCCCGTCAAAGCCTTGCTTCGCGAACAGTTTTTTAGCCGCCAGCAATATGCGAATCTTCATCTCAGGCTCGGTTTGTGCCATCCTGCATCCCCTCATCCTTTGTTAACCATTATTATGAGACTTTCGGAAGCGGAGTGCAAGTTATGTATTAAACATTCGTTTGAATGAACGAGCGGCAGAAATGACCGCTGCCCTCGTTGCAGGCGCAGCGAGCCCCTCCGCAAGGCTCCCTCTCCCGAGCGGAAAGGGAGCCTCGCCGGACGGACGCAAGCGCCGGGAAGCCGAATACTACGCTGCGAAACCTAGTTCTTTAAGGCCGGCCGGTCCGTCCGGTATCGAACGGGCTTCAGATCTTGAAACCTGACCGCAACACAATGACAAGCAGGATGAACAGCACAAGCACGATCCCCGCTCCGCCATAGCCGCAGTGGTAGTGGTGTTTTTTCGTCGGATAAACGTTGATCGCTTCATAGCTGGCGTGAATGTTGACCGGCATATGATGGCAAGGCATCGGGTAATGCATGGCCGGGCTGACCGCAGGCGCAATATTGACATTCGCGGGCATCGTGACCGGCTTCTGGATCGGTTCATATTTCTCCAATCTAAGCACCTCCGTATAATGTCGGCATGCCTTGATGATTCCGGGGGTTCCCGGAAAGGCCGCCCGTGCATTCGCGGGTCCCATCCGCAATAACCCGGAACACACCAACAGTCTATGGAGGTTCACCTATCTCGAGCACGGTATTCACCTAATAGCAAAAAAATAGACGCTTGCCGCGTCTATTCAAACATAAGGGTTATGCTCGCGTTCGTAGCCAATCGTCGTCTTCGGCCCGTGACCCGGGTATACGATCGTGTCGTCCGGCAGCTCGAACAGCTTGCCGTGAATCGACTCCATCAGCTCAAGCTGACTGCCTCCGGGCAAGTCTGTCCGTCCGACCGACAGCCGGAACAGCACATCGCCCCCGAACAGGTGCTGGCCGTACAGCAGGCTTACGCTGCCTGGCGAATGGCCCGGCGTATGCAGCACCTGAAAGGTCAGGCCCAGCAGCTTCAGCTGCTGCCGGTCAGCCAGCGCGAACTCGGCCGGATCGGTCGCAATCGCCCCCCCCAGCTCCGGCCACATCGTCGAGCCGTTGCGCTTCGGATTCGTCAGCCAGTCGGCTTCCGCATCGTGCAGATAGACCGGGCAGCCTTTGAGCCGGCGCAGCTCGTCCACGCCGCCGATATGATCGAAATGGGCGTGCGTCAGCACAATGGCCTCGATCTCCATATCACCGATCCGCTTCAGCAGCGGCCCCGGATTCATGCCCGGGTCGATCACGACGCCGCGGCTTGTATCCGGCAAGGTCAACAAGTAAGCGTTCGTTTGCAGAGGCCCCAGGGGAAAAGCCTCGATCTTCAGTTCATGCCGCGTCATATCGCTCATCAGAAGCCCGACAGCAGGTCGCGCAGCTCGCGGACGATGGCGGCTTGATAGCCCGTGCCTTCGCCATAGCGGCGGCCGATCTCCTCCCGCGCGATTGTGAGCTTCTCCTGGTAATCCGCGGCTTCCCGGTCCGGGTTCTCCTGCTTGAACTTAATCATCACTTCCTGCACGTGCTTCGGCCTCGGCCCCCAGTGGCCGAGCACATGGCCGCTGAAATCGGTGAAGATCACGATCGGAATCGCTTCGCCGCCCAGCGTCAAAAACTGCGACATGACGTCCGGATGCTCCTCCTTGATCAGCACCTCGGTCGGAATGCCGGAAATCTCCAAAGCGCGGAATACGACCGGCACATTGCGGACGACATCGCCGCACCAATCGGCCGCCAGGATGAGGCAGCGGAGGTCGTCGCGATTGTTCAGCGATTCGAAAAACTCCTTATCCTCCTCGCTCTCCCATGCAAAAAGGTCGTACCACCCCTGGAACTTCTCCTGATTTTTAGTCATTCCCTGCATAAATTGCTGCGGGCTTAAGCCCTTGTTCAGCTTATGAGCCAAATTCGCTGCCATGTATATGTACCTCCTGGGATTGGAATTTTGAAACCGGATCGACTTAAGCAAATTGTACCAAAAAAAGCTCCGCGCTCCAACAGCCGGCATAGGGCGGCAGCGCCTCGAGCGGCTTACGCCCGTTTGTCCCGCTTCCACATTTTGTAGAGCAAATACGCTGCCGTCAGCGCCACTGCGGCGATAATGACCGGCCGCACATACGGCCCCGCCATTTCGTCGATATGCTCCCAGTTTTGCCCGAGCATTTGGCCCAAATAGACGAACAATATCGACCAGGGAATGACGGCCAGCGTCGTCAGCCAGGTGAACTTGCCCAGCGGCATGCGGGCCATGCCGGCCGGAATGGAGATGGCGTGGCGCACGACCGGAATAAAGCGGCCCGTAAAAATGATGCCTGTCCCATATTTGTTGAACCATTTCTCCGCCACGTCGATATGATGCTTGTTGATCATCAAATATTTGCCGAATTTCTCGACAACCGGACGCCCTCCGTAACGGCCGATCCAATAGACGAATATTTGGGCCACCGTCCCCCCGATCGTCCCGAAAACAACTGCTCCTACAAAGGAGATTTTGCCCTGCGACACCAGATATCCGCCGAAAGCGAGCACGATCTCGCTCGGAATCACTTCGATCATGAGGCCGAACATGATGCCCCAGACTCCCATGCCTTCGATAAACAACAGCGCCGACTGGATAAACTCATGCAACATTTCCTTCACCTAACGAACCTGCCTCTCTATAGCCAGATAGCCAGTGCCGGCAGACATCCCGTCCCGCTCGCCAGCCCATGTTCATGCCTATTCTATCATATCTATTCTTATGACGCATATTGCCCTGAAAAGACTTCGCATGCGCTGCGGCCGGACACGCTTGAAGTCATGCCGAGACAAGCCGGCGCATACACTCGTACTAAAATCGATCATACGGAGCGTGGGCGATCATGGCGAAATTAGTGGTTATCGGACGGAAACATATGAGATGGGCCAAGCTGATTGGAGGCATCGCGCTCTTGGCTTGCGCCGCTATGCTGCTGTGGCGTGTCGATGAGGTGCGGCCGGCGATGAGCTCGTCGGACTCGGGCAAGGAGAGGACGATCCATCTGGTAACCGGGGAGTTCAAGTCAACCGGTCCGGACGGTCAGGAAATCGAAGCGTATCGCTGGGACCCCGGCACGATCTACGTGAAAAAAGGCGAGCGGATCAAGCTGAGCATTTTCGGCGTCAACGGAGCGAGCCATCCCTTCGTCATCGACGGCCTGAACGTCAAGGGCGAGGTCAAAAAAGGGCAGGAAACGGTCGTTTCCTTCAAGGCTGACAAGCCCGGCATATACCGGATCATTTGCCTGACTCATCCGGACATCGCCCATCACGGCCCGATGATCGGCTATATCGTCGTCGACAAATAAGCTTGGCCCCCGCGCCGGCAGGCGGAATTTGGGCCGCCTGGGCGTCCGTTCCCCGCCGCCTCTCCGCTGCATATGCTGCTTGCAGGAAGGAGTGACGGCCATGAACCGAGCGGACAACAGGCGGGAGCGATCGCTGCCGACAGCCAGAAGCATTCGGCGCTCCTGCAGCAGAGAGCTCTACCGGGCGCGCAAAAAACTCAATCAGTGGATAGCCCCGGAGCTCGTTGCGGAAGCCGAAAAAATTTATTTCAGGAAGGTAGCGCTCAACCTCCCGTGGATCGCGGAGAACAGCAGCAACCGCAAGAAGCTGTGCGACTGGTGGGAGGAGCAGGTGTGCGGCGAAATCGCCGAGCTCTGGAACATCGAGCCCGCTGTGCTGGCCCGGGCTTTCCGGGAATCGTTCGGCGGCTGACATCTTGTGCTGCATGCTGCCAGTTGCATGCCGCGAGCTGCATGCCACGAGCCAACCGTTTCAAGCTGTTCGCCGAAGCGGAAGGACGAATCCCCATGTGAAGGCGAGGGATCGTCCTTTTTCCCCTTCTCAACCCAGGCAGGAAGCTTTCTAGCCCCGCTCACGGATGTACCTCTCCCCCCACTTGTCCAATTGGTCTAACAAAGGCTTCAGGGACATGCCGAATTCACTCAATTCATAGACCACTTTCGGCGGCACTTGATTGTACACGGTTCTGATGATGATGCCGTCCTCTTCCAATTCCCGAAGCTGCTGAGTCAGCATTTTTTGCGTAAGATGCGGGACACGAAACCGAGCTGCTGGATCTGTATCGCAGCGGCTTTGATCCCGTACTGCGAGAAGCAGATGAACCCGATTTGTTATCCGGCGGCAAACGGAAAATATATTCGCCTGAAGTCGAGGCGGAAATCGAACGAATGAAAAAGCACGACGCTCTCGCCTTTATTTTCCCCGTATGGTGGTTCAATCTGCCCGCTATGCTCAAGGGATATATCGACCGGGTATGGAACAACGGCTTTGCCTACGGCTCCAGTAAATTGCATCATCACCAAGTGTTGTGGCTCGGTCTGGCAGCGGCTTCGAAGGAACTCTTTGAGAAAAGAGAATACGATCAGATGATGTCCCGGATGCTGAACACCGGAATTGCCGGATATTGCGGAATTTCGAATAGCAAGGTTGAAATCTTGTACAACACCTTGGACTCGAGGCCGGAAATGATCGATGGCATCCTTACGAAAGCGTATCAGCTTGGGCTTGATTATGAGCTGTTGAACCAATAGGGGCGCATGCAAGGACGTCACAACATGGCTGAATTTCAGACGCCGTGCTTCTCGCTTCCGTTCCGCGCGGGACTCACTCTCCCGGGTCAGTCCCCTTTTGGGAAAGCTCCATATGTATGATAAAGAACCGACCCTTGCCGGATCGGTTCTTTATCATAACGAAGCCTGGGTGGAGCCGGAGGGATAGCATCGTTGTCCTCGCCGCTGCCGGTCACGGGCTCCTAAAGCAAACCGAGCCGTTCCGCCAACTCAGCGGACAGGCTCGAACAGCTCCAGACGCTCCCCGTCGGGCCCGAAGAAGAAAGCCAGCTTGGCGCCGCCCGGGATGACCTGCGGCGTCTCGTGAATCATTGTTACGCCCAGGCTCTTGAGCCGCGCGATTTCCGCTTCGATATCGCTTACCGTAAACGCCACGTGATGCACTTTGCCGCTGTCCGAGAGCCCATCCGAGCCGCGGCCGATAAGCTCCAGCTCAACGTTCTCCGAGCCGGGAAACGATAAAAAGCCGAGCTCCGCTCCGTCGTCCAGAGCGAGGCGATGAACGAGCTTCATGCCGAGCACTTCCGTATAAAAACGGATTGAAACGTCCATATCGTTCACCCGAATGCCAACGTGCTCCAATTTGCGTATCATGCCTGCCATCATCCCTTCATATTAATCATTTTTTGGGCAAATCGCCTAAAACGCTGCGGCTCAGCCTATTGAACACATCCAAAAATTGGAATATACTAGTTCCAATATACTGTCCCTACTATTTTTAAAATTCTGCGGTATCCATACGCTGAATTTTCAACACCACAGGTGACGACCGATGGCGGAAGGAAGCGATCGTCATAGGCGTCTATCTTGAAAATAGCGCCTGGTGCGCCGCTGCCCATTTTCACCATCTGATGGTGCTGCGCCAGCAGCATGGGCGTCTATCTTGAAAATAACCCCCCGGGCCCGCGGCCCCTCCCAGAGCTACACCGGTCACATGAGGCGACAAATCCTGCAAAAAATGCAACATTTACTGTCCTCTTCGCCCCAGAAGAAGGAGAATGTTGTATTTTGTGCAACAATTTAGGGGGGGTTGGCTTCAAATCCGGGAATATCGCCCAAATTGTTGCACTTTTTACAACATTGAGCCGCAAATAGGGGTTATCCCCCCATTTTTGTTGTACAAAATATAGGCCTGTTG
>Ga0207865_102344_pt1 | contig 11278 bp, 10 predicted proteins | sample HigsolmetaAR204D_FD_184836 | JGI IMG/M metagenome (GOLD analysis project Ga0207865, IMG submission 184836) | Ionic liquid and high solid enriched microbial communities from the Joint BioEnergy Institute, USA - AR20-4-D (SPAdes) (version 2) ...
TACGGGGTGCGTGGATTGAAACCCGGAAGGGCTGACGTGTAGTGTACGGATTGACGGTCGCATCCCGTACGGGGTGCGTGGATTGAAACCCGGCCTACCCGGCCAACGAGGTAGCGGCCCGGTGTCGCATCCCGTACGGGGTGCGTGGATTGAAACCATCACCATCGTCGTCGTACTCCCAGACATCGGAGGTCGCATCCCGTACGGGGTGCGTGGATTGAAACAAAAAGCCGGACACGCAAATCATCGTGGCAAAGGGTCGCATCCCGTACGGGGTGCGTGGATTGAAACCACTCGTCGCTCGTCCTCACTTTCTCTCCGCATTGTCGCATCCCGTACGGGGTGCGTGGATTGAAACGTACTCCCGCAGTCGCTCCTCCAAGGTTTGGGCTGTCGCATCCCGTACGGGGTGCGTGGATTGAAACCGGTGTGGGCTCTTCGGCCGCCTTTACCGGTTCCGTCGCATCCCGTACGGGGTGCGTGGATTGAAACCGGTGTGGGCTCTTCGGCCGCCTTTACCGGTTCCGTCGCATCCCGTACGGGGGGCGTGGATTGAAACGCCATCAGGGTCGGCCAAATGATTGTGCCGCTACTCGGCTCTCAACGAGTCCACAATCAACTGCACGTAGCGCTCTAGCATGTCGATGTCCTCGCAGCCAGGCTCGGGAACGACCTTTTTTCGAGTGGCGAGGCGCTGCATCAGCCCCAGCATCGTTTGCGTTACCGTCTCGGCAAGCAGTTCCGGGTCGGAGTCGGCGCGCAGGGAGCCGTCCCGAATTCCTTCGACGATAGTATGGACGGACGATTTTTTTAAATTCGAGATAAATTGGCTGTATTTGAGCTGCAGCTCCGGCGACGGGTAGTCAGAACTGTACGCATGGTCGAATATTGCCGTGAAGCGGATATAATCCTTATTTTCCTTGAAAAAATCGAGATAGTTCTGCAGGTATTGCCGCAGCTTGTCCGCCCCGCTTTGGCCTGGCTCCATGCGCTGCACACGACTTTCGCTTAATTTGGTCAAAATGCTGATTTGAATATCAAAAATGATGTCGTGAATGGAACTGTAATGGCTGTATAACGTTACCCGGCTCGTGCCAACCGCTTGCGCGATATCGCCAAACGTGACGCCGGTAATGCCTTTTTGCAAAATGAGCGCGAAGGCGGCTTCCCGAATCTCTTCTTTAAACAGATGGCGGTACTTCCGCTGGCGTCTTTGTTTCGGTTCCATACAAGCTATCCCTCTTTGCTAATAGTGATTGCGCTTCGTTCATTATATCGCAAGTCCGGCTGCAAGCGCACGAAAGGCCGGGCCGTATAAGCATTATTTTTATCTTTACAGAGTGTAAAATATTTTATACAATGTGTAAAGATTGTTGCGCAGCAATTCGACTTACAAAGGGTTACATCTGAGAGAGGGAGAGTGGAAATGACCGTTCGGAACATGAATTTTGTCTTTTTCTTTCCGGATGAGATGAGAGCCGAAAGCCTCGGCTGTTACGGGCATCCGGCGGTGAAGACGCCGAACCTGGACAGGCTCGCCGAAGAGGGCGTCCGTTTCGATCAGTGCCATGTGCAAAACCCGGTATGCTCGCCTTCCCGGTGCAGTCTGATGACCGGATTGTATCCGCATTCATCGGGGCATCGGACGCTGTGGCATTTGCTCCGCCCACATGAGCCGAGCCTGTTCCGGTACTTGAAGGAACAAGGCTACCGCATCAAATGGTTCGGCAAAAATCACCTGTACAACGACGAATATTTGCAGGAGATTTTGGGAGACGAGGCGTATTTGACAGCCGAGGACAAGAGAAAAAGCTTTCAGGGCGATTTGGCGGTAAGAAATCCGTACGATCCGGAAGATCCGCGTTATTACAGCTTCTTGTTGGAAACGGATTCCAACCAGCCTCAGGGGCGAACCGAAACCGAGCTCCATATCGAAAAGGCGATCCGCTTCTTGAATTCGGATGAGGCCAAAGAACAGCCGTTCATCGTGTTCCTGCCGACCTTGATGCCGCATGCGCCCTATGTTGTCCCTGAGCCTTACTACAGCATGTACGATCCGAACCAGTTGCCTCCGCTTCGGCCGGAAGGCCTGCCGGGCAAGCCGTCCTACCACGCGCTGATCCGTTCCTACCGGCGGCTCGATCAGATCAAGGACGATACGCTCAAGAAAATACAAGCTGTGTACCTGGGCATGATCAGCCACGTCGATGCCGTCTTCGGAGATTTGATGAAAGCGATTGCCGATAACGGACTGGACGATTCGACGACGGTGATTGTATCCTCCGATCACGGCGATTATGCGGGAGACTACGGTCTGGTGGAGAAATGGCCGAACGGCATGGAGGATTGCCTGACCCGGGTACCGTTGATCATACGCTCGCCCGGCTGCAAAAGCGGCCATGTCGTGCGCGAACAGGTCGAGCTGTTCGATGTGATGCCGACCGTGCTGGAGCTGGCGGGAACGCAGGCAGCGCACGATCATTTCGCCCGCTCGCTCGTGCCGCAGCTGGCAGGCGAGGCAGGAGATCCGCAGCGAGCCGTGTTTGCCGAAGGCGGTTATAACAAGCGCGAGCCGCATTGCTTTGAAGGCGATCCGGTGCGGGACGCCTGGTTCGCCAACAATCCGGCAAGCTATTATTGGCCGAAGGCGAGACAGCAGCAGGAGCATCCGGACAGCGTGTGCCGCACGACGATGATGAGAACGCGGCAATACAAGCTGATCCGACGAACCGACGATGTGAACGAGCTGTACGATCTGGAGCAGGACCCGCTCGAGCTTCATAACGTATACGATCATCCGGAGTACTCCGAGATTCGCCGGGAGATGGAGCGCCGGATGCTGGAGTGGTATTTGGAAACGTCGGACGTCGTGCCAAGGAATTCTGATCCCGGCATGTTTTTAACGAAATCCACTGATTAAAGCGAGGGAACGCCTCATGAGCGAGAAGCCAGCCGGCAGCACAATGAATCTCGGACAAGTGCTCAGCTATTCTGCAGGCAATTTCGGGTTAAATCTGTTTTTTGCTTCGATTTCAACCTATCTGCTATATTTTTACACCGATAACTTCGGCTTGACGGCCGCGGCAGCGGGAAGCGTTATTTTCAGCGCCAAACTGGTCAATATTGTCGCGAACCCGCTGATCGGCTTGCTTGTCGACCGGACGAAGGGGCGCTGGGGGAAATTCAGACCCTACTTCCTGTTCGGCAGCGTTCCCTTGGCGCTGATCGGCATACTGACGTTCACCGTTCCGGATTGGAGTCCGGCTGCCAAGCTCGTTTATGCTTATCTCACCTATTTTTTATTCAACATTTTTTATTCCGTCGTCAATGTGCCGTACAGTTCCGCCTTGGCGGCAATGTCCGGCGACTACCAGGCGAGATCGCGCATCTCGTCGGTCAAAGTATTCGTCGGACAATTCGGCGGGCTGATCGTAACGAGCGCCACGCTTCCCCTCGTCCATCTCTTTGCCACGGAAGCACGCGGCTTTATGCTCGTCCACACCCTCTACGGAGCGGTTCTGGTCGCGATGCTTCTGATTACATTTTGGGGCACGAAAGGCGTCGGGCATTCAAGCGAGGCCGAGGCCAAACTGGCGTCAAAGCGCGCGAACCCGCTGACATTGGCAGATCAGCTCAAAACGGTCATTTTCAACAAATATTTGCTCTTTCTCCTCGTCTTCATTCTGGTGTATCAGTTGGCGCTGTCGACCAAAAATGCCGCTGCACTTTACTTTTTCAAATATAATCTGAACAATGCCGGGCTGTTTTCCCTGTTTTCGCTGATCGGCTTTTCCATCCTGATGCTTGGCATCGTCGCCAATCCGTTCCTGGTCAAACGATTCGGCAAGCGCAATGTCGGCATCATCAGCCTTCTGATTATGGTCGTGAGTTTAACCGGATTTTATTTTGTATCAGACAGCGTGGCGATGGTATTCGTTTTCGGCGGAATCAGCTATTTTGGATTCGGCTTGATGACACCGCTTCCATGGTCCATGGTACCCGATACGATCGAATACGGGCAGTGGCGAACGGGAGTCCGCTCGGAAGGCACGATTTATTCGTCCTTTATCTTCGTGCAGCTTCTCGCAACGGCTATCGGGGCGAAATTGTCGGGCACACTGTTAAGCGCTTTCGGCTACGTTCCGAATGCGGTCCAGACCCCGACGGCGCTTCACGGGATTTTGATCATGTTTACGGTTGTGCCTATTATCGGTGCGATCATCGGCATCGGGACGCTGTTGTTCTATAAGCTGGATGAAAAAACGTTCCAACGCTATGTCAAGGAGATCAAGGAAAGGGAGACCGGCGGCACGGATGCTTCCGGCACGGCGAACGCCGGACAGCTTCGGCCTGCCGAGCATTCTTCGACATTGAATCATTGAGGGTGAGACCGGCCTTGTGCCGGTCTTTTGAACGTTACGGAGAGTGGTCGCTCATCCTTGAAAATACGTCGATAGACGTTTTTCTTGCGATAAGCCAGCATTGGCAGCAGTGCCACCGGCGGAGCGGGATTATTTGACTGAAAACAGAAGCTTCTTGCCGGCCAATCCGATGACGAAAATGACGAGGCTCACCCATGGCGCAACCGTCAAAACCGGCAGCGCATCCCCCAGCCAAATTCCCCCGATCAAGATCGCTGCCAGGCCTGCCATGTACAATCCCATGTAGCGGATTTTAACAGTAAACTGATTCTTATCAGATCTGAATGCATCTTTCTTCAACCATAGAAGCAGCATATGGATCGGATATAGGAGCCGCCGGCAATAAAAAGGAGCGAGGATACCCGGACTTGCGTCATCCGCTCTATCGGCCCCCCAACCCACATTGTAATGAATCCGGCCGCCGCCTGCACGAAGAAGAACCAGGTCAGCACAATCCAAGGGACCATTAGATGAAATTGCAGCGCGCCCAAGACGTTCATTTTAGGCAGCTGCTCGACCAATTCTTTGCAATAAGCCTCCGGATCGCTGCCGAAAACGTCCCGGGCCGTCCGGCCCTTGTCCTGGGCTTCCAGCAGATGCTGGGCGATCTCAAGCAGCAGTTCCTCGCTCTTGGCTTCCTGCATGCGGCTGCTGCGAATGTAAACGATCATGTCCTGATAGTAACTCAGATTTTCGGGCGACATGGCATCCTGAAGCTTATTGTTTTCCTCGATCATCTGTTTTATATTCATGTGGAAGGTCCTCCTTGGGCTAAAATATGATCCACGCTTTCCTTCAGCGTCCCCCAATGCTCCTTAAATTGCTGCAAAATGTCCCGGCCTTTGGCGGTTAACCGGTAATACTTGCGGGGAGGGCCTCCGGCGCCGGGCTCCGACCTTAGCGTTCCTTCAATCAGCTCTTCCCTTTGCATGCGGAGCAGCAGGGGATAGATGCTTCCTTCGCTCACGAAAGTGAGTCCGCTGTCTTCCAGCAAAGCGCCAAGCTCATAGCCGTACACTTCCCGGTGCTCCATGAGAGCGAGAATGCAGCCTTCGAGAATGCCCTTGAGCATCTGGCTTTGGGTGGTCACGACGGAATGTCCCCCTTCCCTATATTGCTATGCAAGGTAGTTGATTACGCTGGGGGATGGCCACGAATGCCGAATCGAGCCGTGCCGCATCAGGCTGCTTGCTTCCCATGACCAGCTCATAACGGAACCGCAACTACCTTGTTATGCAATATATTTTATCAGGATTACTCTTGCATTGCAAGGTAGCTGATCACAAAAACAAGCCCAAATTGCGTGCTTGTCATGAAACAAACGAAATCCAGTCGAACTAACCGATAAAAATCCAATAAAATCATATCTTACGCATCAATCAACCGTAAATTCATGCTAGGATAAACAATGAATATCATTATACGAAGGGGCTAGGTCGATGAAACGTACGGAGATTACCTTTGATATGGAGTCAGTCCCCTCAAGCATAAAACCTTACCTCAAGGGAGCAACCATTTACGACAGCAGCTGTTCCGAAACGGCGAAAACATTGCTGGTTTCGGGCGCGGAACGCGCTTTTCTAAAGATCAGCCAAAGAGGTACGCTGGAACGGGAATACCGCATGACCGAATTTTTGCATAAGCATCGGATTGCACCGAAAGCGATTGCCTATGAATCGGATATAGAGAACGATTATCTGCTGTTAGAAGCGGTCAACGGCGAAGACGGGACAGCGGAGATGCACCTCGACAACCCGAGCCAATTAGCCTGCGTATTCGGTGAATATCTCAACATGCTGCATTCCTTGCCGATCGAGGGCTGCCCCTATAACGATAGAACGAAAGAAATGCTGCACGATGCGGCCGCTCGAGGAATAGGCCTCCATGAAATGAACGAGTCGGGGTATTCGGCAGTTGACAACGTGATCATCCATGGCGATTACTGCTTGCCGAATATCATCATGGATCGGTTTACGTTCCGTGGCTTTATTGACCTTGGATCTGGCGGGATCGGCGATAGGCATTACGATCTTTATTGGGGATTGTGGACGCTGCAATATAACCTGAAGACCGATAAATACGGGCCGATGTTTTTGGATGCTTACGGAAGAAATCATATTGACGAAGACGGACTGCATTATTTTACAAGGCTGGTTCAGTTGACGGATTAATAGCCTCTCAAGCAAAGGAGAAATAGGCCATGGCTCTACGTCCACGGCCTATGTTTATTTCCGTTCGTCGTCCAGGCTTACCGCCTCTACCCGCTCCACCAGCGAAGCATAGCCCTGCACCGACTGCGCGATATAGGAAAGCACGGTATCGCTCCAACCATAAATATAGAAGGTTTGCGGATCCTGCTCCGGCACCATCGCATGCCGGTAAGGGGCGATGTCCACGATGAACGCTTTGACGTCCCGGTTCACTTTCGAGCGGTACCGCCCCAGCTCCTCGTAGAACGGGCTTCCGCTGTTTTGCTGCTCGTCGGTGATGATAATGATTTGATCGACGTGTTTTCGCTCCTGGATCAGCTTTCGGACAGGCGCCCCCGTATCCGTTCCTCCGCGGGCGCGAATTTGCGCCGCCTGCGTCAAGATGCTGTCATGACGGGAAGGCTTGGGATCCTCGACCGCCGTATCGAACAGCCAGAATAGCGAGCTGCCCAGCGTCTTCTTGTACAGCGCCAAGGCGAATACCGCGCCGATCTCTAAAAATTGGCCGTCCATCGAGCCCGATATATCCAGGAAAATCGCCGTCTTCTCTCCGAGCTCCGGCAGGTTGCCGAACGTCAGCTCGGCGGCTTCCCGCAATGCGTCGCGCAGCTCCGGATGCTCCACCTGATGGAAAGCCGTGGCGAACCGGAACGGCAAAATTTTCGCTTTCCTCAGCGCCTGTTCATCAGTGATCCGCTGCACCGCATAATCCAGGTGGCGCCGATCCTCGAAGACGCCCGCCCGCTGCAAGGCATTCATATGCCGAAGCAGGGCAAACGTCGGCATCTGGTAAAGCAGCGCTTCCCAGACCGCTTTGGACGGCTTGATGGCGCCGGTCACCGTCTCGTACGGAAGCTTGCCGCGCTCGATCCATGCGATCTGCTCCTCTTCCGTAGAAGCCAGCTTGAGCTTTTCCAAAGCCTCCACCTGGGGCAGCAAAGCAAGATTGGTTTCCAATCCCCGCAAATACCGGAACAAGGCCTGCTGCTTCAAATCTTCCGGCTTCGGATGCGCCGTTGCGATGGCGTCTCCCAGACTGTATCCGCGTCCCCGTCCGTTGTACTTGATGGCCCAATATTCGGACACCTGGGATAAGAAGCGATTCACCTGCCGCTTCACAGCACGGCCGCCCTCGCCCCGTCCCATCCCTTGAAGGATCGTCAGGAAATCCGCCAAGTCGGAAGGAATCCGCACCACTTGCAGGAAAATCTTCGCAAACAGATCCGAACGATATATCGAAAGGATAGCCAGACCAAACAAGGGCTGCAGCCGCATAAACCCTTCGTTCCGCGCAAATACAATCGCCTTGGCCATGAAATTCGGGCTGCGCTCCGCCATTTCATGGTGCAGCCGTTCCGAATCGCCGAGCAGCTCGTTCTGATCCGCATAAAAGGTGTTGCTCATCGTATTGGTCAGCAGCGTCTGCAAATACTGCTCCTCAAGAGATCGGGTGAATGCCGGGTAATGCTCTTTATTCCATGTATTCGGTTTTGACGAACCGAACAGCTTCTTGGCCATACTCATGATTTCATGCCTCCTTGCTGCAGCATCGGTGAGGAAAAGGCGGAATAGGTTATGATGCAGGAGTCGAACCTGCCGTACTTGCTTGAAGTACACCATTCGTCGATTGGAAGTCGAAGAAACCCTTTCCGGCGCCTCGCTTCGTTATTCTCCTTGTAAAGATCACCGAGGAAATAGGTCGGAAAGGTACATGCTGCTCTACCACCTGAGCTATTCCTCCTGGAGGAGGAAGTTGGACTCGAACCAACGACAAGCCGATTAAAAGTCGAAGTAGCCCTTCCATGCGCCTCGATGATCTTTGTTCAGCCGTCCGCGTCATCGCGCCGGCCTTCTGTAACTATATTCGCTTATTTGGGGAGCAACGAACATGGCGAAAGTATTACGACGATACGAAAAGTTTTCCGTTCACGCAAAAAAATAAGCTCCAGCGCCCGCTTGCAAAGCCGAACGCTTGAGCTTTTATGACATGCTTCCATCATCCTTCTACTGCGGGTTCCATACCGTGCAGCACTCCCTCGGCACCTCGTCCGCCAGCCACACCTCGCCGCCCGCGTGATAGAACTGAACGCCCCATTGCCCCGCTTGCTGCGTATCCACCTTAAGAATCGCCAACTCTCCCCGGCGGCTTCCCGCGAGCGACGCGAAATGGGTGCTTTCCGACAAATGCACATACTGCCGGCCCATCGGGCTGATCCCTTCCTTCAAAATCGACGGGAGCGAGTACTTGTTCGTGCCGTGATAAAGCACCGCCGGCGGTTCCCCAGCAGTATATTCGATCTTGTCATAGCTGTGGCCGTACCTTGCCCTTATCCGGCCATTCTCGATGTCAAAGCGCTGCTTATCCGAGTTGCGGACGACCCGCTCGATATCTTCCTGCTTCACCCACGACCACCTGGGCTGGGCGTTAATAGCTTTCAATAAGGCGCTTAACGGACACGAGCCGTCCTTCGGGTCCAGGACGAGGCCGAATTCCTTCGGCGTGTGCCGCAGCAGCTTCGTCATCATTTTGCTTAATTTGGTGTCCATGGCTTGATTTTTAGACATTGCTTTCACTTCGCTTCCTCATGCTTCTTTGCGCGTAACTTCGATGAATAGCATTATAACGATTTCGAAGGCTCCGGGGTAGGGAATGCTTCGTTAGACACAAACTTTCCCTTACAGGATACGCAGGGCGAATGAGGACAGGTTTCGTGTCGATGCTTTAAACGAACTATTGCAAGGAACATCCTATCAGGATATGGTAAATGTAATTGGAAAATCATGAGGGAGCGACGGAATGATGAATAAGGTGCTAAAAACGTTAGGGATATGCGCCCCGTTGATTTTTTTGGCGGTCTGCGCCTGCTTTCTCTTTGTTAACCCATCCTCCAATAAACCGGCGTCATTAAGCACGATGGGGATCGTTACGGCCATGCTCGTCCTCCCCACTTTGCTCGTATTGTATGGCGTGCTGACTGAGCGAAAAAGGCTGGTGCGGATTGGGGCCATTTGGGCGATGCCCTATGGAATGTATGCCGGACTCGCTTCCATTCCGAGTATCTGGAACATCTTCGCACTGTGTATCGTCTGCTATTGGATCGCGGCGCTTGCCAAAAAATGAGCTAAAACCTGCAATGCGAGAACACCGCGCCGCTAAAAGCTGCTATCGAATCAACAGCGCCGAAATCAGCAAAAATTGCAGCGCCCCTGCGATCTCGATGATTCCCGCCTTCCAGGGACGCAGCGAAGCGCCCGCATACGCGAAGGCGCGCACGGCCGGGAACACGTAAGCCAGCGTCAGCCAAGGATATCCGGCCGCCCACGGCACTGCGAGCATTACCGCGTGGTAAATGCGGGCGCCAAGCATCCAGCGCCGGTTCGTCCGCTCGCGGAACACGCTTTTGACGAAGAAGGCGCTGCCCGTAAAATACAAAAAACAAAGCAGCACGACAGCCGCCATCGTCTGATCCCAGCCGCCACCGCCGACCAGGTAAGCGGCGGCGCCGCCGATGGAGAAGGCCAGAATCGCGCACAGGTCGTTCATGATCGCTCTCTCCGATTTGCGGCCGGCATGCCAGAGGTTGACGGCGAGCAGCGCCAGCAGCGGCAGCGCAAAATAGAACAGCGCCGGCTGCTGCAGCAGCAGCGGAATGAGGCAGGCGATGGCAGCCGCGCCATAGCCTGCGCTCCACCGGAGCCAGCGGCCTCTATTCGCCGTTCGTTTGACGGCTTGCAGGAGCGGATACGAGGACAGGTATATCAACAGCCAGGCCAGAAACAACAACCCGTGCATCCGCTGCGGCTCCCCGGCCAGCATGCCGAACAGGAACGGCACGCTGACCATCGCCCAGCCGCCGTGCTCATGCGGAATGACGATGCTGCGCTTGGTCACGGGAACATCGCCCCTTCCAACGGAATCGCCTGCACCAGCTCTCCCCGGCCGATTCCCGTCTTGGTCGGCGGAATGACGATCAGGCAGGCGGCCTCCTTGATCGACAGCATCGCGCTCGATTGATCCAGACCGACCGGCCTGACATAGCACTGGCCATCCCGGATATGCCATGAGCCCCGAATATAGCGCGGATACGCGTTCACCTTCCGGTAATCCTCGTCGAGATAAGCGGCGAACGGGCGCGGCAGCGGCTCGGCGGCTCCTTGCATCCCCAGCAGCACGGGACGGACGAACAGCTCGAAGCCGACGAAGCAGGCGGAAGGATTGCCCGACAGACCAAGCAGAAACTTGTCTCTCCATACCCCTGCCGAGGTCGGGCTGCCCGGCCGCATGGCGACTTTGTTGAACAGCGTCGTGCCTTTCCATCTTAGGAAGAAGTCGGCCATGATATCGTAATCGCCGACGGAGACTCCGCCCGTCGCGATCACAAGGTCCGCATCCGACGACAGCAGGCCATAGATCATCCGCTCTGCCCGCGCCGCGTCGTCAGGGACTTGACCGGCGAAGAGCGGCTCGCCTCCGGCCGACATGATTTGCGCCGCCAGCATGTAGGCGTTGCTGTTTCGGATTTTCCCCGCCGCGAGCGGCTCTTCGACCTGCAGCAATTCCGTCCCCGTGGAGAGGATGGCGACCTTGGGCCTGCGGAATACACTCACGCGGGAATATCCGAGCGCAGCGAGTACAGCCGCCTGCCC
>Ga0207865_102350_pt1 | contig 11253 bp, 8 predicted proteins | sample HigsolmetaAR204D_FD_184836 | JGI IMG/M metagenome (GOLD analysis project Ga0207865, IMG submission 184836) | Ionic liquid and high solid enriched microbial communities from the Joint BioEnergy Institute, USA - AR20-4-D (SPAdes) (version 2) ...
CGTAATGATTTCGGATGTAGCGGATGTACGGCCCGAGCTTGCCTTCCAGGACCGCTTCATCCCAGGCGTAGAGCGTGATCAGGAGCATGATGTCGTAAAGGCACATGTTGTGCACGTTGTGCTGAAGCCAGCGGGCGGCGTACTGCGGATCCGTCAGAGGGTTGCGAAGCGTGGTTGAAATGTTCCATTCCTCGACGATGGAAACGGGCCGACGCTTGACCTCAAGGTCACGCGCGACGAGGACAGCCTGAAAAAGTTCCTGCTGAAGCACGGTGCGGGCAAGGATCCGCTCGGTCTCTGACTTCGCATCGGGGAAACCATTGATGGCCGAAAAGATTCGGGGGGGCTTGCCCGGCACCCCCAGTGTTACGACAAACCCTGGCAAGTGAGCCGGGATATAGCGGAGGTGATCCGCTGGAAGCGCCATGTCGTGCCTGGCCGTGATGAACATCAGGTCATCCAGTGTCGCGCGGGCCGAACCACCCTCTCCGTTGTGGTGAAAAATATAGAAGAACGTGGTCTCCGGGCATTCGGACACCTTCGCCCGGAACGACAGGTTCGGTTGCATCCATGTCTCGTTCCGGACCAGCTCGAAAAAGCGCGCAACGCGGCGCTCTGTTAGGGGATCGCTGGCGCCATAGGCGCACACGTCATATCTTCTGGCGAAGCGGGCAACGGGAAAACTGTCGTCAGTGGACCCCCGTGCCAGGGCATCGCGGAAAAGCGCCTGGAATTCAAGTGCAGGATCCCGTTGGCTTATCGTGAGAAGAAGTGCGACCGCGAGAGCGGCCGCGCCCAGCATGACGATCATGCCGATTGCAAGGCAAGCTTGCCTGCCGCGGGTGAGCGGGATGCTCATTGGAGCGCCCTCGGCTCTAGACCAGAAATTGCGAGCCGGTGTCGTCAAGAAAATTTGACCTGCCCGCATACGGGTCGTGGCAGGAGCCGCAGTTGAAACCAACGCCGGTCAGGCTGACTTCCGTCACATGGGATCCGATGTGCTTGGCAGCGTTTGTGATGCGGTCGAAGAGATCCATGTTGGCGGGATCCTTCGTTCCGTCGCGATTGACCTTCTCTGCCGTGTTTACACCGTACGAATTGCTCAGGTCAAAACTACTGCTGGTTTCATCCATGATCATTTGTCCCTAAAAGAAAATCTCGCAATTGAACGACAGTTTTCAACATGCGGCGGAGACAATATTACTGTTGATAAATCTTTCTAAATGGTAGAATAGAAATAATAGCCGGTTGGTGTTGAATATTCCGGAAACAGGTATGTTTTATTAATTTGACGGATTGACGTTTCGCCAATTCATTCAACGCGAGCCTCTTGCACGGTAGGCCTACAGTCGTCTTTGGCAAATGGGGCGATACAGGCCTGGCGCCCCTCCCCTACGGCAGCCCGAGCTCGGCCACTTCCTGAGCACTCAGTTCCGCTTTCGTGTTCGTGTGGTAGCGAATGAAGTTGGGCCTGTCCTTGGTGTTTTCCCTGATGTTCTCGAACAGCAAGTGGAGGGCATTTGGTCTTGTCATAAGTTCCTGAATTTCCTCAACGGAAAAGCTGATGAATTCAGCGTCGTCAAAAATGTTTACGTTTCGGTGACACTGTACTTCAATGTATTGTGAGTTATCTTCGCCGTAGAAGGAGATAGCGCGTTCGGCAGAAATCTTCTGCTCGGGGGTGAGCTTGATGTCCGTGGCGCGCTCGACGATGGGATCGAGGCGGCAGAACGGGTCTGGTTTCGGCGTGACGTCGGGCAGGACATCCTGGTCGAGCAGCTGCACGATGAGCCGGTCGAGGAACGGGAACATCGACACGTCATAATAGCAGGCAGCGAACGGTTCGTCGGCCACGAAAAGGCCCGTCGCTTCAGCGATTGACCGGAAGAAGGGATGCGCCTCCGTTTCTCGCAACGCCTCCATTCGCGTGTGCTGCACGATAAATGTATCGAATGGCGTAACGGTGCAGAAGGGTTTCAGATCATTTTTCAGCACCACATAACTGCTGCCAAAATCCTGGCGTGCTCCTCCATTGGGATGCTGCATCCAGTCCAGGGCAAAGTACGTGGGGTTTGTCCATCGAGCGGGGTGGATCCCCGCCAGATCCGGAAACAGGTCGGGAGAGTGGAAATGATCGGTTTCGACGATCACGCGCGTGCGGAGGTAAATCTGACAATCCAACTCTTCCTCGGGGCTGCCGGCATCATCGATCTCCGCATCATATCTGTCATGGGCGGTAAGAATTCGTCCGCGTGACTGGACGAATTGATAGACGTCCAGCCGGTCGAGGGAGAAGTTCCAGGTCACGCGACTTTCCCGCAAGAAGGCAATTATTGCCTCGCGCGCCCGATTTGCATCGTCGCGGCTCAGGCCATATCGGCGGGTCAGCTTGTTGAGGGCAAGCCGGCGGTCGCCGGGGAGCTCCTCGATGAGGTGACGCCGTATCGCTTTTAAAGGGGTATCAACTTCTTGGTGGGGCAATGCCGCGATCGCGTCGAGTTCTTCCTGGGTGGCGTACTCCAGGGTCGGTTCCGGGCAATCTGCCTGTTCCGGTTGAACGCCGAGGCGCTCTGCCATCTCGTTCATGCCCAGCCGGCGAAGCAACCAGTATTCCTCCAGCAGGTAGTATTGTGTTGCCTCATAGGGAAACGTTCCGCCGCAAACGGCGGTTGAGGTGGACGCATCGTTGGTGGACGAGGTGAGGACATCCGTTTCGCGCGAGTTCCACGTCAGCAAATCCGACTCCGACACGTCGAAGGTGGAAGTGGATGCGGGTGTAGGCGGAGGCGGTGGCGGTGGGATAACCTCAGAACTGTCACTCGCTTCGCCTGGCGAGGAGGCTTCAGCGCTGTTGGGGGAAGTCTGATCCGAGAGAACTTGGCTAGGGTCGCAGAAAATGGAACGTATCGGTGATAGGCACATCGCAGCTTTGGCTCGGCGTGGAACAGGATCGCGTCGGTATCTGCCTCCAATCTACTGACTGAGGATGTTCAATTGCAGTGCGGGCGAAAACAATGATGGATAGCGTTGAACAACGGGGGAGAGCCTGCCTGCGCAACAGTCGCCGTTAGCCGGGCACAGCCAGATGGTTTGTCGGCACCGCCGCCTTTGGGCCGTGCGGCAATGGCACAAATACTCCCGCTCGCGCTTTCGTGAACGGCAAACCGAAACAGATTTGCGCGATAATAATTAGCCGGCGACGTCGATTCGCCGAAAGGCCGGCGTCGTGCAATGGATGTTTAACGTTCCGGAGTTTTTTGATGAAGTTGTTCTATTCTCCTGGTGCCTGCTCTCTCGGCATTCACCTGCTGCTCGAGGAGATTGGCAAGCCCTATTCGCTGTCTCTCGTTGATCTGAAGTCGGGCGCGCAATATGCGCCGGACTATGTCAAGCTGAACCCGAAGTCCAAGGTCCCTGCCCTGCTGCGGGATGATGACACCCTGCTGACGGAATATCCGGCCATCGCCATGTGGCTGGCCAAGTCCAATCCCGACAAGAAGCTGCTGCCGGCGGACCTCGAGGGCGAGGTGCGCACGCTTGAGCTGGTCGATTATGTGGTCGCCACGCTCCACATGCAGGGCTTTTCGCGGCTGTTCCGGCCGGACAAGTTTTCGTCCATCGAGTCGGAGCAGGAAGCCGTTCGCGCCGCGGGGCGCGAGATCATCGCCAAGGGCCTGGAGCATGTCTCCAAGCAGATCGGCGACCGGTCCTACGCCATTGGTGATCACTTCACCATCGTTGACAGCGCCCTCTTCTACCTCCTGTTCTGGGTGATTGACCTGTTCAAGATCGAGGTGCCCGCAAATATCAAGACCTATTTCGAGGGCCTGAAAGCGCGTCCGGCCGCGCGCAAGGTTCTGGCGGACGAAGGCTTCGGCGGCTGAGGCCAGACAATCGCAAGTTTACTGGAAGGGCGCCGAAGGCGCCCTTTCGTTTGTGCTGTGTTGTTGCTGCGCAGTCCGGCGCATGTCGAATGCGAGTTGACGGATTTTGCTCCCGCAGCTTCTTCCCCTGCCCTGCCCTGCCCTGCCCTGCCCTGCCCTGCCGTACTCTGAGGCTGCCCACAATCACCCCAATGGGGTGGATAAGGCGCAGCGGAAAAACGGCTCCGTTGGTTGGCTAGCGTGGCGTGTTGCGCGGGCTTGAGCGGCCGGTGCTTCGTTGATCAGGGATCGCAAAAACCTGGGTTGGTCGTCATTCTCATCGCACAGGCCGGATTGGCGTTGACAGCTGTCAACGGGCCTGGACTTGCACGACATGGCCGAAATGAGAGCCTCGTTTTTGCGGGCCAGTGGCGCGACGGGTTTGCAGCGGCGCAGAATTGCGCGGGAACTCAAGGCGTTGAGTTGCATAAAGGTAAATTTGCGTTAACCCTAAATTCCTTGACAGGAATCAGCGTTACTCACAGTCTATCTACGGTTTTTGTGAGTAAGCAGCACCGATTGCCGTAACTCGCGGTCGGGGCTGTAAGTTCAGGGAAGTTCGCGTAAACTTGAATCAATGGCACTGAGTCGCGTCGGGTGTCCGAAGGCGGCTCTACGCGTGCAAGGGAAACATGGCATTGGCGATCGACAGCACAACAAGAGAACCTGCGGATCGGCAGATTGCCGCTGACGCGGAACTTTTGTCTGCGCAGCTTGCTGCGTTGCGGGATCGGCTTTTCCCGCCGACCGCGCAGAAGACGCTGCGCCCTTTCACGAGTGGCGAAGCGGCGCGGTTGATCGGCGTCAGCGACGGCTATCTGCGCCAGCTGTCGATCTCCGGCGACGGCCCGATGCCAGAGATTGGCGCGGGCGGGCGTAGGCTTTATACCCTCGCCGACATCAATGCGCTTCGGCGCTACCTGGCTTCGCAGGGTGGGGCGAAGGCCCGGCAGTATCTCAAGTGGCGTCAGCCCGGCGAGCATCTGCAGGTGGTCGCCATCACCAACTTCAAGGGTGGTTCGGGCAAGACCACCACCTCCACCCACCTCGCGCAGTATCTTGCGCTTCAGGGCTACCGCACGCTCGCGATTGACCTCGATCCGCAGGCCTCGATGTCCGCGCTGTTCGGCTATCAGCCGGAGCTCGATCTGACCGGTAACGATACGCTTTATGGCGCCATCCGCTATGACGAGGAGCGGGTGCCGTTGGCGCAGATCATCCGCAAGACCTATTTCGACGGCCTGGACCTGGTTCCGGGCAATCTGGAACTGCAGGAGTTCGAACACACGACGCCGCAGCATCTCGCCCGCCGTCCGGACGGTTCCACCGACGATCTGTTCTTCACCCGGGTGCAGCAGGCGATTGCTTCGGTGGAAGAGAACTATGACGTGGTGGTCATCGACTGCCCGCCGCAGCTCGGCTACCTGACGCTGAGCGCTCTATGCGCGGCAACAGCGGTCATCGTCACCGTCCATCCGCAGATGCTGGACGTGGCGTCCATGAGCCAGTTCCTGTTCATGACCTCCGATCTCCTGGCGGTCGTGCGTGAGGCCGGCGGGACGCTCAATTTCGATTTCTTGCGCTATCTCATCACGCGCTATGAGCCCAACGATGGTCCGCAGGCGCAGATTGCCGGGTTCCTTCGCACGCAGTTCGGCGATCGAGTGCTGATTTCTCCGATGCTGAAGTCGACGGCGATTTCCGATGCGGGTCTTTCCAAGCAGACCCTCTATGAGGTTGGGCGGGAGAACTTCAACCGCGCGACCTACGATCGCGCCTTTGAGTCTCTGAACGCGGTGAACGGCGAAATCGAGGCGCTGTTGCTGCAATCATGGGGGAGGACGCCATGAACGCAACTGCGTTGACAGCTGTCAACCGAAGGACTGGCACCCCGCCGGTCAGCCACGCCAATGGTTCGGCTGTGGTGTCGTGCAGAATTATTTATCCCCGGGTCTCGGGTTCGGGACATGATGCGCGCGGGGGGACAGAGTGATGAACACGCGCAGAGACAGACTTCGCTCGATCTTTGCAGGCGCCGAGCCCGCGCCGAAGGGGGAGGGGACACCGGCAGATGCGCCGGTCACGCCCACGACGCCCGCGTCTTCAGCGGCTCCGCAGATTCCGCCGCGCCGTACCACCTCCGGGGCGGTGAAGGCCATGGGGCTGTCGCTCGGCTCCCTGTCGGAGCAGGTGCAGGAGGCAAAGAAGCTTCGCGAGACGCTTGCATCCGGCGAGAAGGTGGTCGAGATCGACACGGATCATCTGGAGCGGTCGCCCTATCATGACCGATTGACTGACGGCGCCAGGGACGACGAGGACTTCGCTGCCCTCGTCCACAGCATGAAGGAGCACGGACAGCAGGTGCCGGTGCTGGTTCGTCCGCATCCGGATCCGGACAAGGCAGCCAGGGGGATCTATCAGATCGCCTATGGCCATCGCCGCGTTCTGGCCGCGCGGGAGCTCGGCATTCCGGTGCGCGCAATCGTCCGCCAGTTGAGCGATGCCGATCTCGTCGTTGCCCAGGGCAAGGAAAATGCCGAGCGTCGGGCGCTGAGCTTCATCGAGCGCGCCGTTTTCGCCAAGGCGCTGATTGACCACGGCTTCGACCGCGCCACGGCGCAGACCGCACTTTCCGTCCACAAATCCGAGATGACCCGCCTGCTGCAGGTTGCGGAGATGGTGCCGCTCGAGGTGGTGCGTGCCGTGGGACCCGCGCCGAAGGCCGGCCGGCCGCGCTGGATGGCGCTCGGGGAACTCCTGCAGAAGGACAGCCTGGGGCTGGCCGGAAAAACCATCCGCTCTCCGGATTTCCTCTCGGCTGACAGCGATACCCGCTTCCAGAGGCTGTTCAATACGCTGGAAGCCGCCGCGCGGAGCAGGTCGAGGGCAGGGCAGGATGGGCAGACCATTTCCTCGGTTGATGGCAAGGCAACCATCGCCGAGCTGACAAGATCCGGAAAGGCCGTGAGGCTCACCATTGCGGAGAGTGCGGGCAGGGGCTTCGCCGATTATCTGGCGCGCCGTCTGCCGGAAATTCATGCGGAGTTTGCACGCGAAGAGGAGGGAAAGGCAGAGCAGTAACGAATCAAACCGTGACTGAACTGGCAGAGTGAAACGAGGAACAGGAACGGAAACGAGGAAAAGGCAAAGAAAAAGGCCCCCAGAACGATCATCCCGGAAGCCCCTTTCGATGTAGCGATCTGAGAGAATCACTTCCGAGTCTTGAAGTCAAGACGTGGATGCGTTCCGGGCAAGAATTTCTATGCCTCCAAGTGAGGTGAGAAACCATGACGGAACGTTTTGCAACGACGCCTTTCGGCGGCGGCAGGATAAGTGCGTCCAGTTTTCTGCGACGTGAAGAAATCGACCGGGCGCGTGAACAGCTCCGGAAGGAAGGCAAGGGCGGCAACGACACCGGCACCGCGGAGAAGTGGCAGCTTCTGCGCGCCCTGACCGAAGCGCGTACCGCGTTCGGCCTGTCCGACCGCACGTTGTGCGTGCTCGAAGCCCTGCTGAGCTTCCATCCCGAGCGGGAACTGGACGGATCGCAGCCCATAATCGTCTTTCCATCGAATGCGGAGCTGTCGCTGCGTTCGCGCGGCATGGCGGACGCCACGCTGAGGCGGCACCTGGCTGCCCTGGTGGAGGCCGGTCTGATCCTGCGGCGCGATAGCCCCAACGGCAAGCGCTACGTGCGCCGTGACGCCCGCGGGGAGGTGGAGACGGCCTTCGGCTTTGATCTGTCGCCTTTGGCTCTTGCCGCAAGCCGCATTCATGCAGCGGCCGAGGAAGCGCGCGAACATGCCCGGCGCTGTCAGGCGCTTCGCGTGGAAATTTCCATCCATCTGCGGGACACGGGCAAGATCATCGAAGCGGCTCTCCACGAGAAGCGCCCAGGTGACTGGGAAGCGTTCTCCCTGCGGCTGATGCCGCTTGCCCGCCGCGTCTCGCGCCAAGCGTCGCTCGAGCAGCTTCAACAGCGTTGTGACGACCTCGTCCGTCTGCGTGCCGAGGTGGAGAATGCCTATCTGGATGCTCTTTCAGAACAGGAAATGAGCGGCAATGACGCCGATTTTGAGCGCCAGTTTCAGAATTCAAACACAGACTCTCATTCTGAATATAGCTCCGAAAAGGAGCTGAAGCGCCAGGCCGAGCCGCAACTGGATGAGAGAGGGGTGCAAGCGTCTGACGATTTGAGCGAAAAGGAGGGTACTGACCACAGGGGATCTCGGCAAACCGCGGGATTGCCGCCCCTGGATCGCATTAGGCGTGCGGAGCCGGTTCCGCTCGGTTATCTCATGTCGGTCTGTCCTACGCTGAGCACCTACGCGCGCGACGGTATTTCCGGTTGGCCGGACGTGTTCAGGACGGCTGATCTGGTGCGCAGCATGCTTGGAATTTCTCCCGATGCCTGGCGCAAGGCGCGCGAAGCCATGGGCGATTTCACCGCGTCGGCGGTCATAGCGGCCATTCTGGAGCGCGCCGAACTCATCCGGTCACCGGGCGGCTATCTGCGGGCGCTCACGCAGCGGGCCGAGCAGGGACGGTTCTCGGTCTTGCCTATGCTTGCCGCGCTCGAAAGCTGCCGCGGAAAAGACGCTGCCGGCGGACCGGGGTGAGGGAGCTTTGCGAGCGATCCAGGAAAGGCCGAAATGGGTTTCCCGCTCGGAAGCGCGAAAGGACAAATGGGGGTTCGGATTGGCCGTGAAAAGTTGAAACGGCTCTAGCGGTAGCGGCGCTTGCGCTTGATCGAGGCCAGTTGACGGAAGGCTTTCTCGGCATCCAAGCGGCTCGCATGCAGGTCGATCCGTAAGCGGCCGCGGCATCCGATACGCCCCCAGCGTCGCACGAGGGCATGATCGCCAAACAAAGTTGGCTCGATGCTGAGCGTGTAGAACCGGGCGATGTTTTTCTCGGGCTCGACGCGTGTCAGGGTCAGGATCTGGTCCGAAGAGGATGGGGTGGGCTCGTGTGCGTTAACCATGGACGGGAGAGTTCCATGACGGCGCAGTGCGATCAAACGCATTTGTTGAATCAATCGAAGGGGATCGATTCAAGGCGTTGATCGAATGCCGTGGGATCGAGGCGCGCGATGTCGTGCCATGGAGTGATTTCGCGCCGACGCAAGCCGGGACCGATCGTGGAGTTTTCACGATTGAGGCTTGGAAACGAAGCTCGTTCGGATCTGATCCTGTCAGATGCTGATGGCGAACGGCTGATGAGGGGTGAAGGCTCAATATCGTTCTCCGCGACCGTACAGGTTGTGCTGACATTCGCTGTCGTCGGCGGCGTATCATTGCAGGATGGAAGTGCCGAAGGACGCGACCTGTCCCTTTCCTTTGGGCACGGCAAGAAAAGCGGGAGCGGAAGAAGAGGGGCGGCGAGGATATCTTGCACCATCACAGCCGTCACTGTCGATAAGGGGAACTTATCGATAATGAAAGGCGAAATCTCAGAGAACGGATGTGACTCAAGTGATAGGACACTAAACTGTTGTAAAGCAGAAAAAGCGGCGCGAAATCCGCGAAATAGGCTGCCATTCCGCAGGCTGCGCGGTGTTTCAATGGGTGTTGGATCAAGTCTGCTGCCTGCCAAGCGGCAGCAAGGCGTGACGTTTCGATTGGCTGGGGGCCGAATCCGCCTGCGCTTTCACGCAAACTTTGTACGGCTCGAATGGATGGATGATTTTAGGCCTCGGCCGAAGAAACGGTGTACCAACTTTCCGGAGCTTTTCGAGTGGATCACGGTAACGATGATCCATGTCCGCATGCCTGCCGCACCCGAGCACGATGCGGTCTGACTGATGCACGGCCGCGGAAAAGACTGCGCTAGCCGCAGTCTCCCATTCGCAGAAGGCCCGGTTGCGGGCCAGGCCGGTCGTGCGCTGGACATTGCCTTAGGTAGAGCGCGCCAGCCTGCACCCGCCTTGTCGAATCGGGTGATCTCCGCCCGTGGGCGGGGTCAGGTGGCGCGCTGGGTCCGGTCCGCGCCCGGACCGGATGTCCCTTTTTCCGGGATCAGGCGCTGTTGCGGGCCGGAGCGGTCGCCATCCGGTCGAACGTATCCGGGGTGACGCCTTCCGAACGCAGGATGTGCTTCTGCACCTTGCCGGAGGCCGTCTTCGGCAGTTCGTTGAGGACGCGGATGTAGCGCGGCACCATGAAGTGCGGCAACCTCTTTTCCAGGTCGGCCGTCACCGCAACGGGGTCGATGGTGGCGCCATCCACCGGAGCGACCACGATCAGCACTTCGTCTTCGCTGAATTCCGATGGCACCGCGACGGCCGCGCATTCGCGGATTTCCGGAATGTGCAGGACCTCGCTCTCGAGGGCGAATGACGAGATGTTCTCGCCGCGCCGGCGGATCACGTCCTTGATGCGATCGACGAAGTAGTAGGTGCCATCCTTGTCGCGGCGGAAGCCGTCACCCGTGTGGAACCAGCCGTTGCGCATGGCTTCCACCGTTGCCTTGGGATTGTTGTAGTAACCGCGCATCAGCGCCCAGGGCCGGTGCGTGCGCACGATCAGCTCGCCCACCTGACCGTCGGGAACCTCGATGTCGTTTTCATCGACGATGCGCAGTTCGTACCATGGGCGCGGCTTGCCGGTGATGCCCTTGGCCGTGATGCCGGGACCCGCGACCATCGGTGACGAAATTTCCGTCATGTTGTAGATGGTCCAGGCCTCGACGCCGAAACGCTCGGCAAACAGGGGGCCGTCCTCGCCGAACGGCGTGATGAAGACGCGGCGCAGCGGGTGATTCTTGTCGTCCGGGGACGGCGGCTGCTTGAGCAGGAAGCTCGCCATGACGCCGAGGAGCAGACAGTAGGTGGAACCGGTGTCGCGCACCGCCTGCCAGAAGCTGCCGGTCTTGAACTCGCGCATCATGCCGATCGAGAGGCCGCGCGCGAGCATCGCATATACATAAAGCGTCGAGCCGCAGTGGAAGATCGGCCCGCAGATCATGCAGCGGTCGTCGTCCTCGACGCAGTCGAACGCATCCGGGCCCATCGTGTGGAGCTGAGTGTAGGTGCTCATCACGCCCTTGGCGTTTCCGGTCGTGCCGGAGGTGTACATGATGGCGTAGAGGTCCCACGGCTCGATCGGGCTCGAGAGCTCAAGCAGCGAAGCGTCTTCGGTCTCGGGATCCTCCAGCTCGCGCACGTCAAGGCCGGAAACCGGCTCTGCCTCGCCTTCCACGACGAGCACAGTCTTGACCTTGCCGGGAGACACTTCCTTCAGGCGGTCAACCAGCGGTGCGGCGGCGACGAGAAGCGGTGCGTCGGCATCCTCCAGAATGTGCTCGAGAATGCGTCCGCGCGCGGCTGTGT